>Ga0325414_1008693_pt1 | contig 10749 bp, 11 predicted proteins | sample PopdelMetagenome_8_FD_206183 | JGI IMG/M metagenome (GOLD analysis project Ga0325414, IMG submission 206183) | Populus deltoides microbial communities from Bellville, Georgia, United States - Leaf-PdKOR-R3 | ecosystem: Host-associated > Plants > Phyllosphere > Phylloplane/Leaf | place: USA...
GCAGGATCATGGTCTTTCCCAACCCAACTTGAACTCTAAACAACAAACACTTCCACTAAATGACCCTACCTTAATGTTTTACCAGTTTCAACAACAAATGGAACTTGTTACTCATACCTTGGGAACTTTTGTTGGTTGTTTGGATGTCACAGAGAAGTGTTACTGGATGTAATAGCAGGGGTAGACTGAGACAGAATTAGTAGGGAGATGTGGGTGTAGGTGAAGAGGAAATGGGAGAACATTTGGGTGGAGGTAGAAACAGGGAAAATGAGAAGGTTATGAATAAACTCACTAAATAAATGAAAGTAGAAGTATCTGATTTTAATGGGAAGTTTGATCCTGATGTTTTTTATGATTGGTTGGTGTCTCTAGAGGATTACTTTGAATAGTTTTCAGTGTCTTAAAATAAAAGGGCAGATTTGTTAAACTAAAGTTAAAAGGAGCTGCTCTTTCATGGTAGGGAAGTGTGGAAAAACTACCAAGGCTTATAAGCCAACCATCCATACAAGACTAGGTAGAAATGAAAGCTTGTTTGGAGATAAAATATTTGCTAGTCAATTATGAATAGATGGTGTATCTAGACATGCTTCGTTGGACTCAAGGGATGAGCATGCTAGTTGATCAATACACTGAAAAGTTTCATGTTCTAATAGTGAAGGGTCAGATTATAGAAACTGATCAACAAATTTTTGCTTGTTATGTAAAAGGTTTACGAGGGGAGATAAAAAGGGACATGTTCACTACTAAACTATTCATAGTTGATGAAGCCTGTTAACTAGCTTTGCAATTAGAAAAGCAACAAGCACTCCAAAGAAACAAAGCAATGAGAGATTGACATGGAATGAGTAGACCATCACCATGCAAAACAATATAAAAAGCAACATAAATACTATTAAAATTGCAGTCTCTTATGGAGATCAAAATAAAGAAAATATGGGTTCTGTAGGACCATAATGTTATAAGTGCAAGGGATATGGGCATTTTGCAGAAGTGTGCCCTACAACGGAGAAAAAAAAGATTATGCATGCCTCTAAATTGAATTTTGAAGTAGCACTAGAATCATCAAATAAAGATCAAGACACCGTGGAAGGAGATATTGAAGAGATTGAAGAGGAAGGAGCGCAGGCTATAGATTTACCTATTTATGTGGTTCACAAGATGCTATCTAGTCGGACTAATTCCATTACACAAGTGGAAGATGACTGGAAGAGGACCGACATCTTTCACACTAGAGTTTCACACAAGGGTAAGACACTTAATGTAATTATTGACAATGACATTAGATTTAATGTCATCTCTACCGAAGTAATGGAGAACATGAAATTACAAAAAGAAAGGCATCAAGCCCCCATACAATGTTAGTTGGATCACTGACAGACATCCTATTATGGTCCAACATCGTTGTTTGATACCATTTTCTTTGGGCAACCATTTTGAAGATGAAGTTTGGTTTGATGTACTCCCCATAAAAGTATGTCATTTACTCTTGGGCCGACCATGGCTATTTGACAGAAAGATGAATTATTATAGGCATGTAAATACTTATTCCTTAACATGCAAAAAGGAAAAATTAATTTCAAAGCATCTTCCTATTCAAGAGTTTCAATAGAATTCAACTATGATACTATCACTTCAAGGGTTTCAAAGAACACTACTTGAGAATCCAGTTGTGTTCATGCTGGTTTGTAAGGTTATAGATAAGAAAAGGCAACCAACAATTGAAGTTTTGCTAGCAGTGCTTCAACATTTACTACAATAGTTTGAAGATATTTTCCCAAAAAAATCCCTTTCCAACTACCACCCCTACGTGGTATACAACATTCAATTGATTTGGTTCCAAGTTCTTCACTTTCAAAACTTTCACATTATCGAATGAGCCCTACAGAACACAAAGAGTTACAACGAAAAGTATATGAGCTTGTAAACAAAGGGTTCATCAGATAAAGCTTAAGTCCTTATGCTGAACCAGCCCCCCTCATGCTAAAAAAGATGGGAGTTGGAGGATGTGCATTCATAGTAAGGTAGTGAATAAGATCACAATCAAGTATTGTTTTTCAATTCCACGGCTGAACAACAAGCTTGATAGTTAGAGGGTGCCAAAATCTTCTTTAAACTAGATCTAAGGAGTGGTTACCATCAAATTCATATATGATTTGGAGATGAATGGAAAACATCTTTCAAGATGAAAGACGAATTGTACGAGTGACTGGTAACGCCTTTTGGTTTAATAAATGCACCAAACACGTTCATGAGAATAATGATTCAGACATTGAAGCCTTTTCTAGGCAAGTGTGTTATCGTATTTTAGATGACATATTTGTTTTCAGTCAAAATATGGAAGAACATCTAGAACATTTGGAGCAAATTTTGCAAGTCCTGCGATAAGAGAAATTCTATGCAAATCTCAGCAAATGCTCTTTCTTTCTATCTAAGGTGAATTTTTTAGGATTTATTAAATCTCAACAAGTAGTTGAAGCTGATCCAGAGAAGGTTCGAGCAATTCTGGAGTGGCTAGAATCGCAATCTGTTTTTAAGGTAAGAAGTTTTCATAGTTTAGCCACCTTTTATCATCAAGTTTTTCAAGCTTTTAGCACCATTATGGCTCTAATCACAGTGTCTGAAAGAAAAAGTTTTTAAGTGGTCTCTCCTTACAGCAAAGGCCTTTCATATTATCAAACAAAAGATGGCATAAACTCTTGTTCTTAAACTCCTAAACTTCTTTCAAGTTTTTGAAATTTCTTGTGATGCATCCTATGTAGGCATTAAAGGTGTATTGAGTCAAGTAGGACATCTCATTATGTATTACAATAAAACGTTGAATGATAACAAGAAGAAATATTTAAAATATGATTTAGAATCTATACTCTTGAAGCACTGAAGGCTTTACCTCATACATCGAGAATTCATTTTATTCACAGATCATGACTTGTTAATGTATTTGAATTCTCAAAACAAGTTAAGTAGCAAGCATGCTCGATGGATTAGTTATCTGTAATAATTCAATTTTGTCATCAAGCACAAAACTAACCATAAGAAGAAAGTGGCATATGCATTTAGTCGCAGACCCCATCCATTAACCATTCTCTTAATAAATCTGTAATGTTTTACTTTACTAAAAGACTGATATAATACATATTCAGATTTTAAGAAGACATGGAGTTCCTTACACAACAATCCTTCTATTCTAGTAACAGATTATGCCATTATAAATGGTTACTTGACTAAAGATGGGTATATTTGTATTCCTAGTGGTTTATTTCAGGAGTTTATTATTCAAGAATTACATAGGGGGAATATTAGGTCATTTTGGGCAAAACAAAACATTTTCTTTGGTTGTTGATTGTTTTTTTAGTCAAATATAAGAAAATATATCAACACCATTGTGAGCAGGTATATAATTTATCAATTGAATAAGGGTAACAAACACAATACTAGTCTTTAACTCCCTTACCTATGCCATAGAGGTTGTGGCTTAAATTGAGCATGGATTTTGTATTGGGACTTCCAAGAATAGTTTGGGGAAATGATTCTATCATAGTGGTGGTGGATTAATTTTCCAAAAATGAATTATTTTATTCCTTGCAAAAAGAATTTTAATGCTTCCCATATTGCTTCTATATTTTTAAAAGAAATTGTGCGACTCATAACCTTCCACTTTCTATTGTTTCTAACAGAGATGTCAAATTTGTCAGTTACTTTTGGAAGACACTATAGGCTAAATTATGCACTAAACTTATTTTCTCCAGTCTTCCACCCATAAATCGACAGTCAAATCAAAGTCACCAACACGAGTCTTGACAATCTGCTCAGATGTTTAACTAATGATTATGGTGAAAGCTGGGACTTAATTCTGCCCCAACCTGAATTTACATTCAACAACACTATCAACAGAACAATATGATGTACGCTATTTGAACTGACGTATGGTTTACATCCCAAGGTACTTATAAATGTTACTTCTTTACTCTACCTCAGAAGGTTAGTGAGGTAGGACTGAATTTTACAACATTTATGTCTTCTTTACATGAGAATGTTAGGTGTAAGATCGATGGAAGAACAAGTTGCTAAGTATATTGCTCAGGCAAACCATCACAGAAAGGATATACAATTTGAAGAAGGTGATCTAGTGTTAATAAGATTAAGACTTGAGAGGTTTCCCACTGAAATATATAACAAGTTACATTCTAGAAAGGGTGGTCCATTCAAGATTCTCAAGAAATTAGGAACTAATTCTATTTGGTTGATTTACCAACAAAATTTTAATTTAGTCCAATTTTAATGTGGAAGATCTCACAACTTATTATGGTTCTACCTTTGTTTATGAACTAAAGGATCCTCCTTTAATTATTCCTCATATTTCATCCACTCTTGAAATTGTAGATTCTATATTGGCACATTAGTATGTACCTACTAAGAGGGGGGTTATATCAAGTTTTGGGTACAATGGGCATCCAAACCTTATTCGAAGGTAGTATAGTTACATGAAGGTGAAGTTCATTGTCTTAATCCTAAATTGCTTCAAGATTATATTCAACATTACTTGTCTAAGACAAGTTGTTTGGGGAGTGGAAAAATTGATGCAAATTCTGGTGATCAAGATAGGAGCACCTGAAGCAAAAGGAATTGACTGAATCTAACAATATGAATATGGGTGATAAAGCTAAGGATTTTGATGAATCAGATTCCATTGGATTGAAGTACTCTGTGTAGGCTAAAGTTCTAGCCATTTATGTTGGAAAGATAAGGTAGTTGATAACCAATAATTGATGTCAATCTTATTTGATTATCATCTAAGTGGCAATAATTATTGATGTTGTCCTTATCTGTTAGTTATTAGCAATCAGGAGTCTAATTATTTAGTAAGTGTTATTCATAAAACCATGTATAGAAGATTAATAGTTCCAGTAGGATATGTTGTAATAAAAACCTATATGTTATTTAGTGTGATTCTAATATGGGAGTGATTCCTTTTAGTGGTGTGAGACTAGTTTCTTATTCCTTGAACTCTTTGTTTGCAATAAAACATTTAGATTTCTTTCTTTCTTGTCATTAATTTTCTTTTTTGTATAATTGAGTTTACTTTATTTACACGTAATTGTTCCAATCCATAATGTCTGTAGCATTAACCTTGCTAGGTCTAATTTGGCAAACAATAGTTAAATCAGCGGGAAAACACTCTGGCAATGCGGTTCAAAGACAAGTTATTTGGTATGTTTTATGCTTCAAAGTTCAAAAATTATTCACAACATGACTAGAAATTCTAGATTCTGCTTCTCTCTCTTTCTGTCCTTTTTCCTTCCGGGGGGCTTTTAATAAAGATAAAATCATGACATGAGAGTGAACTCTGAAATAAATAAAAAACGATGGACACAGGCTCTTTAATCAACTGAAGTTAGCTTGTCATTATATGGTCTCTTACACATACAAATAAACATGAACGGTTTTGAAGGTATGAACCTAGGGGAGGGTTGACCATATTAAAGGTTGGACAAAATACAAATTTCCTATGATGAAATGCATGGATTGTGACCATGTTAGAGTATTAGATCACGCTGGAACCAAAACAAAACCAATGTTTATGCTAATGACAAGACTTCTGCATATGTGATTAAAGAAATTATATGAAAATATGTTAAAAAGATGTTATGTATAGAATTGTATTGTTATTTGAACCTTAAAAGCATGTGGAAGCTGAAACTGAAATCACTCTATGTTAATGCATTGAATTTGTGTGTGTAATGGATGAACTTGTTTATTTAAGAATCAAATGGTTATATGTATGAACATGACATGTTATTAGGAATATTATTGTGTCAGACTTGATGGAATGCATGCAAAAAATTAAAGGAAAGAGGCAAATATGCTTCAACCAAAAATAGGTAAATATCCTTAGATTGACGTGAAATAGTATGTAGAACTTGTTACGTGTTATTGAATTGCTACTAATAGTGTTGATGAACTTTGGATAATACCATGGAGAACTTAAAGTGATGATTAAAGGATTCTTTGGAAGGAGATGTATGTTGAGAATTGGCTATGCATTGCTGATGGTTTTGTGATAAAACTTTGAATATGATTGATTTCTGTATATGTTCAAACTCGGTTAGGGGTGAGTTATGAAGGGGGGAAACTAACGTAAACCTTATGCTTAACTAAGGGAAAAAGTAAAATCAGAAATGACTCCATTGCCACTTTTGATTTCTGAATCGACAACGACTTGTGTTGTGTTGATGATTTCTAGATTGGCAGCAACTCAATTTTGTCAATTATTTTTGAGTTAGTAGTAGCCTGTGTGCGCTCACGATTTCGTCATCAATCGTAGATGTGTGTTACGTTGATGATTCTGGATCGACAACAACTCAGTTTTCATAAATGATTTTTGAGTCAGTAGTAGCCTGTGCGCGCTGATGATTTTAGCATCAACTGTAGACATGTGTTGTGTTGACAATTTCTGGGTCGACAATGACTCAGTTTTCATCAACGATTTTTGAGTTAGCAATAGAATATATGCACTAGCAATTTCTGTCAAATTCTGTGTCACCTGCAAATTAGTTTTCATTATCGAATCCTCTATGGTCAGCGAATCAATTTTCGCTGCCGAATTCTGTGTCCCCAATAAATCAGTTTTCGCTGCCGAATTTCACTATCGAATTTTGAGTCACCAACAAATCAGTTTTCACTGTCAAATCCTGTGTCGCTAGCGAATTAGTTTTCGTTGTTTAATTTCGCTGCCAAATTCTGTGTCTCCTGCGAATCAGTTTTCGTTGTCGAATCCTGTGTCACCAACGAATCAGTTTTGATGTCGATTTTCTACAATAGATTTTCATGTCAGAAATGACTTAAATGCTGATAATGATTTCATGGTATAATTATGTAATATGTGAAACACTTGAATGCGAACATGTGTATTTTTGGAATATGTATGGTGACAAGTTATAAGATTTCCAAATACAAATATGTTGACTTGTGATCATTAATGTGTTAGGTGGTGCTACCATGATCGGACCTACGACCGGACAAGGATACCCCACGGGAGGAGCAGGTTGGTGGTTTCCACCTTTTTCTTGTATAATGTTAATGTTCTGAAATGATTTAGTTATGGATGATATGTTATTGAGTTGTCGATGAATGTTAAAGTGACTATGAAATGTTGATTGATTTGTTGATGAATGTTAAATCGATTATGAAATGTTGATTGAGTTGTTGAAGATTGTCAAAACAACAATGAAATGTTGATTGAGTTGTTGATGAATGTTAAACTAACTATGAAATGTTGATTGAGTTGTTCACGAATGTTAAATCGACTATAAAATATTGATTGAGTTATCGATGAATGTTAAACCAACTATGAAATGTTGATTGAGTTGTTGACGAATGTCAAAACGACTATGAAATGTTGATGGATTTGTTGAAGAATGTCAAACTAACTATGTCATCCGAGATGGATGGCCGAATTATATTTGATGAGTTGCTTTAGCTAATGGCATCCTAAATTGATGGCCGAGTTGTGTTGATGATTAGTTTCGGCTAATGACATCCTACATGGATGGCCAGATTGTGTTGATGATTAGTCTTGGTTAATGACATCATAGAGGGATGACTGAGTTGAATATGACAATTAGCTTTGGCTATTGACATCATAGAGGGATGACTGAGTTGAATATGACAATTAGCTTTGGCTAATGACATCCTAAATGGATGACCGAGTTGATTATGATGATTGGCTTCAGGTAATGATATTCGTAAGAGATGAGATGTTTTATTTTATGATTAGTTTTGGTTAATAGAATCCAAGATGGATGGCCGAGTTTGGATGTTACGATTAGCTACGGCTAAAAACATCCAAAGTGGATGACCGAGTTAAAGTGAAATAATTAATCCTAACCGTTGTTTAAACTTCAGCCCCATAACTCCTATAGAGAAGTTGGAGCGTATGAGTGAGAATAATACACTTAACGAAATAATAAGGATTGCACAATGCATATGAGAAGTAAAAGAAGGAATGTATCCATTTTAAGTTAATAACGAAAAGTAACGATAATGTTCCTCTAGCTGTTTATTATCATGTTTAAATTAATTAAAATTCTTGTATCCATGTTGTTTTTATAATAGGGACATCACACAATCAAGGTACGTAGGAAAGCTCGTTTTATGGGTTCACATACTTTGAAAAGTGCTAAGTAATAGAATGTTTTAGGTGTTATGTATTTAATTAAAAAAAAACAAACTAGTTGAATATTTGTCATTTGGTATTTTTGTAAGAACTTGTATTAAAATTTGTAATGGAATACATATGTGAAAGTACGATCTTGTATACATGAGGTGGTGATTGTATGTATGTGATATTCTCTTTTATGAGAATATTGTATTCGGAAATCATATGAGTATTGCACTATACTGAGAGATGAATTTTGTTATGATAAACCCTAAATATCATTGCGAGAAGATGTATTGTCACTTTTTATAGGATGTTGATTTACCCTATGTGAGTTGTGCCTTGCTAATGATTGAAATGCATTTATGAATTCATAGAATGATTTTGGCTTTAAAGAAGCCAGACTGTTACAATTATCATCTACAACTTTATACATGTTGTTAGCATTAAAAGTTGACTCAACCATCATTTTTACCATGGTATTGTGAGGAACATATGGTTCTCTGTGTGCATACCAATACAAGTATTTCTCCATGAACCTTTTTTTGTAGAAGATGCATTGCTATAACATCTAGATCAATAAATTTTTTTTATTTTTATACCTTTTGTATGGACATCTAATACCGTCTCTACTAATATTTCTTAGATTAGATATTGTGTAATTAATAAAACCCTGAATCTCATTATAATAATTCATCCTCCGCAACCCTTAGGGCGAATCTTGATACTTCCATGAACGATCATCCATTACTTCTATCAAACCTATATAAAATAATGATGACAACATGTATTAACTACGTTAACTAAATAAATTTGCAAATATATTGGTTTAGCTCAAACTCATTCAATCTATTTTAATAATTCTCTTAATTCATTATCAATTATCAACATAAATTCAAATGTGTACACATTTACCAGAAATTACAACTCGACAATAAAATTGACAAAATATAAAACAGATCCATTAAATAAGCTATTATTTATTTCATCATAAAACACTTAAGTAAAAAATTAGACATAAGTTTCATTAAGTTACAAACAAATATAATTTCGCAAAATCTAAAACAAACCTTAACATATACAAATCATAAATTCATACAACAAATTTGTTTGAAAAAAAGCTATAAAACAAGTAAACACTCAAACAAAATACATATACTACAAAAATATACAAAAAAAATTAACATTTTAAAATTGTGTTCAAATAAAGAATGGGTACATTTGTGTACTTAAAGTGGAGAATCCTCAATAAAATTTGAATCAGAACACAAATGTTGACAAACTGAGTGTTGTGGTGATCGAATTTGTTGTGAGAGGTTAAATTGTCTTGAGATTGAGGGGGGTGGCTGTTTACAAAAAAAAAAATGCATAAGAAAAACGGAGAAATGAGGGGGAGGAGGGTCGAACGCCAGGATATAAATTAAATATTACCAACAAAATGACCGATGCAATTATTCTGATGGTAACGTTGTCAGCAATTATGTTTGTAAAAATATAACGTCACTATATGATTTTCCTTCTTGAATCCCACTATAATATCTTTTGTAATGTCGCCGGTATATATCGATGAAAGTTTTCCATCCGCATATTTTCTGTCAATACACGACGTCGGGCGACGGCTCCCGCTTTTTTTGTTTATTTAACAAAAAGGGTTTTTTTTTCAATTGGGGGAAACAAAGATTTTATTGGAGTCACCATCTAGTAATTTGAGGGAACTAGAAATCCCAAATTAGACACTGGTCCCAGAGATTCGGGTATGGGGTTAGTTATGATTAAGGGAAGGTAGACACCACCCTTAAAACATCCTTTCAAAAGAAAGGTTACCCTTACTTGTGTGTTTTTTATTTGATTCAAATGCGATTATATTTTGGGCTTATTTGTAAATTTTTTAATGATTAACGTCGGTCCCTAAAAATAGGAGACACGTTAAAAATGACATCAGTCCCTAAAAATTAGGAGACTCGTCTGAGTTACCAAAAGAAATAATAGATATAATCCATTATATTTTGGGTTTATTGGTAATTTGCTTTTTTTAAATGGTTAACGTCGGTCCTTAAAAATAGGAGGCGCGTTAAAAATGACATCAGTCCCTAAAAATTAGGAGACTTGTCTAAAATATGACGTTTTAACCCTAAAAAGGAGAGTTACGTCTGGGTTACCAAAAGAAATAATGGACATAATCCATATTTGGTATTTATATTTTTGACATCGGTCCTTTTTTAAAAAAGAGACGTGTTGACTTTGTTTTTTTGTATTTTTTTACAACATGCAAGAAAATTTACAAGTATTTATATATAAAAAAAAATATCAAAAATACCAGTAGAAATCCAAAAAATTACTTGAGTGTCACTGTATAGGTAAAATACTGAAATACCCTCGAATTTCTCTGAAAATTACGAAAATGCCACTGGCGGCGCGTGTGGCACACGCGCGGCTACTGTTGGCGGCGGGGAGATTTTCCGGCGAGATTTCTGGCCAACCGATGGTCGATCCTGGTAGATCTGATGTCGAGGATTCTTATGGTGGTGGTCTTGACGGTCGTTGATGGCTGATGAGCGAGAATCGACGACTTGAAGCTTCGGTGGCAGCCGACG
>Ga0325414_1008695_pt1 | contig 10748 bp, 7 predicted proteins | sample PopdelMetagenome_8_FD_206183 | JGI IMG/M metagenome (GOLD analysis project Ga0325414, IMG submission 206183) | Populus deltoides microbial communities from Bellville, Georgia, United States - Leaf-PdKOR-R3 | ecosystem: Host-associated > Plants > Phyllosphere > Phylloplane/Leaf | place: USA...
TCTTAATATTATTTTTTATATTAAAAAAAGTTATTCAGCGCAAAGGTGGAACAGGTACACCAAATCTAGTAATTAACATAATAGGTACTTTTAGGGGTTAGATTCAAATAGTACGGCTTTGTATTTTTTTTTGAATAAAAAACTGTTAATAGAAAAAGATTGAGCCAAAAAGTTAGGAAAAACATACGAATGAATGTGCTGTGTGAAAACATAATGATTGATAGCGACTCGTAGTTTGGCGATATAGTGATTGTGTGTTTGCCTATTTAGTCTCTCTACTCTCAATTTTATTTCACTTTCGTCCTCCTTCTATTGTTTATCCTTATATCATTCTTCTTTTTTTTTTTTTAATATTCAACGAAAAATTGGGCATATTTAAATAAGATGGTATGAACTGAAATTAAATTCTCTTCAAAAGTGATCTTAACTATTAATTCCTACAAGTGTAATTTTTTTTATTTGTTCTTATAATTTAGTCTATTTTCATATAAACAAGTAGAAATTCCACCTAATTTTCTAAAGAAAAATAAATTTTGAAAGAGAATGATATATATATACCCTTGAATCTACGTGGATGTGTTCATGGAAGGGCAAAACAATTAATATACTTGTAATTTATAGTTTTGCACAAATTAAGGATAAAGACTTAGCAATGACAACAAATCATTATATATTAAAGTTGATTTAATTAGTGGTAAATGCACTAAGTTAGTGGTAAATGCACTAAGTTAGCTATGGAAGTCTTTTCAAGGAATGTGAACCCCCGACCCATGATTATGGATCAAACAACGATATGATATGAGCTAACACCAATTTTCACGTTCTTTGATGACAATGAGGGAAGGATATCATTATAAAAGAGAGAACAAGCATGGAGGGATGAAAGTAAAACAAAAGATAGCTGGAGGATCAAAGTAAGATAAAACTAAGAATACAAAGACCTTTCAAAAAACCAGATATTCTCAAGGGTCATGATTCACCCAGAGAATAAAGAAGCAAAAACATCAACGTGTGAACCAAATTACAGAACAGATGTTGGAATCCTCACCGATCCACTGTATTTCCAACTTACTCTAGTCTGTATCTTTGATCATAGCACTAGCAATATCTTCTATAAAAAGTTCAACATTGTTTCTCAAGCTTGCCTTGCTTTGTAATTTGCAAACGACATAGAGACTAAAGAAGGAAGATGAGTAGCAAGATTATCAGTGGAAAGAGATTTGAAGGGAGAGTGGTAATTGTGACTGCTTCAACACAAGGCATTGGCTTTTCCACAGCTGAAAGGTTTGGATTGGAAGGTGCTTCTGTTGTCATCTCTTCTCGCAAGCAGGTGCTCTTTCTGTTGCTTCAACATTTCCTTCCTTTTCTTTTTCTTTATCATATCATTTCTTTTTTTTTTCTGGGATCAAGGTTGATTTTTTCTTTCTGGGTTTGTTTTGGTTTCTGGTTGTTTTAGGCTTTCTCTGGTTTCTGCTGGTATTGGATTTGAGGAAGTAGATAAACTTTGAACTAGGCTCCACCTAAAATGGTTTATAAAATCATGTTCTTTTTAAGAGCAGATAGGATATGCCAAATCCTGTTCAGTTGAATGACCTTAACTCATCACTTTGAATTGAATTTAGTTCTGTTTCCCAATGCACACATCATGGTCTGTATTTGCTTTGTTGTTTGAAGTTTGATCTCATATGGGATGAGCTGAAAGTGATTCTATTAGTACTGTTAAATGGAGTGTTGCAAGAAATATTTGCCAAGGCCAAAATATACTGATACTCGTAGAGAGTTTTTATACTGTGATAGAGAATCAAAATGATGATGTATCGATACATAATTTGCTACTTCCAGATGCCATCCTTTCCCATCATTCATTCAAGTATCAAGTGGTTTTTGGTTCTTTTTTATCACACGATATTTGAAAATTTAAGCTCTAAAGTTAGCTTTTTTATGCTATTTCTAGCAGTAACTGATATGGGCTTTTTTCTTTGGATTACTTCCGGGATGAAATTTCTTTTGGTCTTTTGTTGAATTGATCCAGAAAAATGTAGATGAGGCGGTTGAGAAACTCAAAGCTAAAGGCATCAAGGTGGTGGGTGTTATCTGTCACGTGTCAAATGCGCAACAGAGGAAGAATCTCATAGAGACAACTGTACAGGTGAGAAAGTCAGCTTCGTTTCTTACAGTATGCAAGTGCGTCTTAATATGATGCTGCATATTGGACTATATATTGGTTAATTCTCGTGAATATTAGACTATTCCAACAACGGGTTAGTCTTCTTCTAGGATGACTGTGTTATATGAAAGAGGATACTGCGTTTAATCTTTATTTGTTTGCTTCCAATAGAGAGTGATTTCTCTTAAAATGATCTATTACTACCCGGTTTTCGAGATGTCTAGCCATTTAGCTTGTTTGTTCTCTTTTCTGTGCACGTGATATGTTTCCACCTATTTATCTGGTTTCTTTTTACGAGCTCCTTAAGAGTGTTCGTTTGCAATGAAAGTGCTGGTTTTGTGTTTGACTATATATTCATCTTGATTGATAGAAAGCTTCTGTTTCTGGTTTCAGAAATATGGAAAGATAGATGTTGTTGTCTCCAATGCTGCTGTCAGTCCATCTTCAGACTCCACTTTGGAAACCCATGAATCTGTCCTTGATAAGCTGTGGGAAATTAATGTTAAAGCAGCTATCCTCCTACTGAAGGTAATTTTTATTACAAAGGTTTGCTTATAGAAATCAATATCCAAAATGTCATACCGGGCCACACTACTGGGAAATTTTGATTTTGGTTGTAGTGAAGATGGCTAACATCTTGGTTTTGCTCTGTGTTACCTGTGATATTCTGTTCATTGTTTCCACCCCTAGAATTTCCTTACTCACAGCATTGCAATACACCTCCACTAGTTTTAGTTCGTAACTGATTTTGCTACAATTCTATGTGATATCCACTTGCAGGATGCGGCCCCTCACATGAAGAAGGGTTCTTCAGTTATTCTGATTTCCTCTATTGGTGGCTACCATGTACATGATTCCTTGGCTATGTATGGTGTCACAAAGACAGCCCTTTTTGGGCTTACCAAGGTATCCTCCAGTTGTGCTCTCCGTTCATATCGGTTTCATCAAGAACTTGACAAATCCAACTCACTGAAATATGATGATGAACTTGAAGTTACTACCCTTGTTTGAAATAGCAGACCATGGCTCTTTTCCTAGCAGCCCATCTCTTATTATAGATAAGCTGGAGCACGGGCGTGTTTCTTTTCTTGTGCTTATATGCATGTGTGCTTCTTGTTCCCTTTACCAGGTTTTTCTGCTTGGGTCAATGAACTCGTGAAAAAGAGAATCCAGTTCCTCTCTTTTATTTTATGGACAATAAGTTGGACAAATGCACGTAACAACACCATGCTTTTTTTTCTAAATTTTTTGCGCGTAATACTTTCTCGATACTTTGTAGGTGCTTGCAGCTGAGATGGCTCCTCACACTCGAGTGAACTGTATAGCTCCTGGGTTTGTACCAACGCACTTCACTGGTTTCATTGCAGGCAATCAGGCTCTTGTAAGTTTACATTTCTTTTGGCTTTGATTTGTTTCAATGATTTCTACAAAAGAACAGCTGCTGACCTGTCTTGGATTCAATTGGATTCCTAATTACTGTAGAAAAAGTCCATTGAGGATAAGACCTTGCTGAACAGACTTGGTACCACAGACGACATGGCCTCTGCAGTCGCCTTTTTGGCTTCCGATGATGCTTCTTACATAACAGGAGAAACTCTGGTGGTAGCTGGAGGGATGCCGTCCAGACTGTAGCTCCCCTCCCTTAAAGTTTACCCAAATAAAAAGCATGCTATGATTTTTCATGGTACCAGCTGAAAACCCACGTCAATAAATCCATGAAAGAAAAATTCATGCTGATGCTCTTTGTTCATTTCTTCATGGCAAATTGACATTGTTTCATTGAGATTTCCTTGTCGGATAAGATTAGAGTGTGATATGCTTGTCGAACATAACAAAATGTAAAAGGAGGAAGCCGGAACTTATCCCCTTCATTACATAATTTCCAATTCCATGGCAGATTGTGAGGGAGTCATGCATGCTCCCACTTGACGTGTGGCCCGTTTGCCTTCGGCTTCAAGATTTTATTTCCTTTGATAACATTTAATTGCCATTTCATTACATTTATGTATACAAATGGTAGAAGTATGGGAAAAATACGTTCAATATACTTAACATAAATCAGCCAAAATCAAAATGCTTTAGCACCATCACTCTTCATGAATGGAGACAAACAGCTGCAAATCAAAATGGACGGAAAGGGAAGATTTTCAGGGAAAAGATTTGAGGGTTTGTGAGTTGAGTTGAGTTGAGAGAGTTTCTCCTCCACTAGCGTAATTTCCTATTTTCTCTCTAAATAGTAAAAACCAGTGCTAAATCTGGGAAGGGAAATTGAGGGGATTCCATTAAAGGATCTAATTGCTTAAAATAAAAATGACATGGGATTGGATTGGCTATAGTTAGATAGATGCTAATTTTATCTTACCTTGTTTTTTTAGATCATTAAAATGAAAGTTTTATATTTTTATATTTTGGCAAAGATAGAAAATGTAGATTTTATACTATTTCTTCCATATCACTTACTGTATACTTATAACATGTTTCGTTGCTACATGGCGCCTTCATTCTTTCTTCTCTGCAACTTCTGTGCCATTTACATGCTCCTTAAAACCTGAAAAAGAAGGCACAGAGTGGTTTGGGAGTGCTTGATGATTGCCATGGTTGGCACCCTTCAAATATTTTCCTGTGAAATCCAGTTCAAAAGAAAACTTACATCAAGATGAACAGCTAACTATTTACACAAGAACGGCATCAGCACTTTGATTATCATCACATGTCAAAACAAGGCCTTCAACATGGGCTGGAAGGAGGCATGGGAACCACTGACAACCTGTTGAGGCGGCTCTTGTGGCGGAACGATCATCAGCAAATTATCATGTCGTCGAACAACACCCATCACGCTAACAGTGCTCCCTTCGTAGATATACCTGAGATCGATGCAAGCATTTCTCAGAGGTATGCAACTCAGAAAACTTACTACAACTGCCAAGGAATCAAAGAATCAGTTTGCCGCACCTCTCTTAAGCCATACCCTTCTTTGAGACGCATGATCCGGTCATCACTTGATAGTTTGCGTTCAGCTAAGCAGCGTCAAAAGCTGGGAGACATATCTTTGTTCTCTTTCTTGTACACCGATTACTGTAGCTGGCTTGACAAATGGAGCAGCCTTGAACAATACACATGGAAAAAAAGGCTTTTAATTTGTGTTTGATTATTGTTCCTTTTATTTTACTTTTTACAATAATCATAAATCAAATTATGCAGTATCTAGCTGCATATCATTTAACTTCAGAATGATCTCCAGCACCCCAAATTTATTTGAAAACATGTAATTTGAAAAGAATGAAAATAAATTAAAAAATAATGAAATTAAAACTTATAAGAACTAAATTGAATAAAAATAAAGTTTGATATCTTGTTACATAACGTGTCTTTCATACAAATACTTGAGAAACATGAACTTCATTGTCTTTATTTAAATAAATAGATTTGAAAAGAAAATGTCATTTAGTGGTACTTTTATTGTTATTTTTTTTTTTATAAATCGAGCTAGGTTATTAAAATCTGTTTGGGAGTGTAGTTGTGGTTGTTTTTTAAAGTGTTTTTCATTCAGAAATACATCAAAATAATATATATTTTTTATTTTTTTAAAATTATGTTTGATATCAAAGTATCAAAATGATGTAAAAACACCCAAAAAAATTAATTTGAAGAAAAAAAATAAAAAAATTTTAAATTTTTTCAAAATTATTTTTGAAACACAAAAACAAATAGGGCCTAAATTTCTCACACGATAATACAAAATAGCTTGATTTATCTTTATATTTTATGTCTTCTCTTCAATCTCTCCCTGCAAGTCTAATTGCTTAATTTTGACTTGTTGATGTATTTTAGTTCATTCTCCTATCTACTTTTCTAATAGACATTTTCATGCAAATGGATATAAATACTCTTATTTAAAAACTCGATCAAACTCCACTTAATTTATCGAAAATATATAAATTTGAAAACAAAATGACTTACTTTTTGTTATAATTCATTGTGTTTTCATGGTTATTTGTTTAATGAATTATGTTAGTTTATAGTTTTTCACGTAAGAGTGTTTTTGTTAGTTTAGATAAAAATATCTAACATAAGGACAAGATTGAAGAAAAATCCAATACGAAAACGATGAATTGAAACAATTGACATGCATGAATGTATCATATTTTTGTACCCTTAAATTCCATGGAGACGTGGACCTTGTGGTCATGCAAGTACAAAACAATTAATGTTTATTAATATAGTTTAATCGGTTAGGTTTGAGTTTATTTTTTAATAATTATAAATTTAAATCTTCTCAAGATTACTGGAAGTTTATATGATCGTTAATTTCAAAACTCGTGAGATTAATCGAGAAATATACAAGCTGATGTAAACACTCAAATTAATAAAATAAAAAAAATTAATATGTGTGTATTAGATTATTTGAGGGTAAAAATTATGTTAATTTTGAGCCATATATTGTTAATAACAAACATCAGAATGTCTATTAATTTATAGCCGATGGACCAAGTTTGATTAGAGTTATTGGTGGCTCGTCAATAAACCCAAGTACATAGCAAATTTTTGATGTGTATTTGATTATTTAGCAATCATGATCATTTAGCGATTTGGTATTATAGTCCTCAAGAGTCGTAGCATGATGACAAAAGGTTTGAGATCTGCACAGCAGGTCTCGAGTTCGAGTCAGGGCGTGCACCTCTTGTAAGAGTCTGGGACAGCCGGGGTTTTACTCCCTCACCTGGGCCCACAAAGTATGTTTTCCGGAGGGGTGAGGTTTCCTCGAATCCAAAAAAAAAGATTTGGTATTATAGTAATAGTTATTTTTTAAAATTTTATTTAGTTAAAAATGTATTAAAATAATATATTTTTTAAAACATTTATTTTTAATATCAGCCTATTAAAATATTTAAAAATATAAAAAAATAATTTTTTTATAAAACACCGTTTGGACGGCGTTTCTAATGAAAGCCTATATTTATACTCTACCTTGATGACTCGTGGACTTTGTTCCCAATGAATAAATAACTAAATAAGCATAAACATCATCGGTGTGATCAAATGACAGAACAGAAGGTGTCATCCTCGTCCGTCCATCTATCCTTTCATTTTATAAAGTGGTCGGGGGTGGTCAAAATTTATTTATTTTTTTATGTTTTTTTATTTTAATATATTTTTAAATTATCACTAATCTGTTTCATTAATCACAGTAGTAGCAATATTTCCTGTAAAAACCAACTTTGTTTTTGAAGCTTGTCTTGTCTTGTAATTTGCAAACGAGAGAGAGAGATCAGAGAAGGAAGGATGACTAGTAAGATTATCAGTGGAAAGAGATTTGAAGGGAAAGTGGTAATTGTGACCGCTTCAACTCAAGGTATTGGCTTTTCCATAGCTGAGAGGTTTGGATTGGAAGGTGCTTCTGTTGTTATCTCTTCTCGCAAGCAGGTGCTCTCTCTCTCTCTTCCATATTCATTGCTTTTAGCATTTCCTTTCTTTTCTTTATCATATGATTTCTTGTTTTCAGGGATCAAGATTGATTTTTTTTTTCTGGGTTTGTTTTGGTTTCTTGAATCTTGATTGTTTAGGATTTTTCTGGTTTCTGCTGCTTTTGGATTTGAGGAAGTATATAGACTTTGGACTAGATTTCACCTAAAAGGGTTTAGAAAATGTTGATTTTTTAAGAGCAGCAAGGATATGCCAAATCCTGTTCAGTTGAATGACCTTAATTCATCACTTTGAATTGGATTTAGTTTTGTTTCCCAGTGCACACATCATGGTCTGTATTTTTTTGTTTGAAGTTTAAACTCATATGGGATGAGCTGAAAGTGATTCTATTAGTACTGCTAAATGGAGTGCTGCAAGAAAAAATTGCGAGGGCCAAAATACATTGATACTGGTAGAGAATCAATACTGTGATAGTGTTGTTTTCCAGAATTGGTTGAGCACACAAGGGGGTCTTGAAAAGAATCGGCCTATAACAGAGAGAGGGAAAGAGAGAAACAAGAACATGTGTGAGAGAGAGGACTTTCATACTTTCATTGATTGATTTCCCACATCTCTCGAGATAAGTTTTGTTACAATTATATACAAATACGAAATTCCTACAAGATAACAATAGGATATCCTGCTAAGTGATAAAATCACAGCATCCTCTTCTCCCCAATAATGATGTATTGATACATAGTTTGCTAGTTCCTGATGCCATCCTTTCCCATCTTTCATTCATGTATCACGTGGCTTTTGGTTCTATTTGATCACAAGATATTTTGAAAATTGAAGTACTAAAGTTAGCTTTTTTATGCTGTTTTCTAGCCGTAACTGATATGAGCTTTTTCTTTGGATTACTCTCGGGATGGAATTTCTTTTGGTCTTTTGTTGAATTGATCCAGAAAAATGTAGATGAGGCAGCTGAGAAACTCAAAGCTAAAGGCATCAAAGTGTTGGGTGTTGTCTGTCACGTATCAAATGCACAACAGAGGAAGAATCTCATAGAGACTACTGTACAGGTGAGAAAGTCAGCTTCGTTTCTTATAGTATGCAAGTAACCAGGAAAGGGAATTGGTGTCTAATTAATTTGATGCTGCATATTGGACTATTGGTTAATGGTCGTAAATGTTAGACTAGTCCAACAAAAGGCCGTGGTTAGTCTTCTTCATCCACCATGCTCATTTAGGATGACTGTAAGATGAAAGAGGATACTGCATTTAATCTTTATTTGTCTGCTTCCAATAGAGTGATTTCGAGATGTTTAGCCATTTAGCTTGTTTGTTCTCTTTTCTGTGCACGTGATATGTTTCTGCCTATTTATCTAGTTTCTTTTTGCGAGCTCCTAAGAGTGTTTGTTTGCAATGAAAGAGCAGGTTTTTTGTTTGATTATTTAGTCATCTTGATTGATAGAAAGCTTCTGGTTCTGGTTTCAGAAATATGGAAAGATAGACATTGTTGTATCCAATGCTGCTGTCAATCCATCTACAGATTCCATTTTGGAAACCCAGGAATCTGTCCTCGATAAGCTGTGGGAAATTAATGTTAAAGCAGCTATCCTCCTACTGAAGGTAATTTTTATTACAAAGGTTTGCTTATAGAAATCAATATCCAAAATGTCATCAAGAACAGATGTGTTTCCTGTGATATTCTGTTCGTTGTTTACCCCCCTAGAATTTCCTGCTCTTGCTCCCATGGTCAGTCAGGTTTACTCATTAGTATCCATGTGTTGTCATTTTGTAATACAAGTCCTATTTGATATTCACTTGTTTTTTCAGGATGCGACCCCTCACATGAAGAAGGGTTCTTCAGTTATTCTGATTTCCTCTATTGGTGGCTACCATCCACATTCTTCCATGGCTATGTATGGTGTCACAAAGACAGCCCTTTTTGGGCTTACCAAGGTATCGTCCAGTTGTGTTCTCGTTCCATTTCTGTTTCATCAAGAACTTGACAAATTCAACTTACTGAAATAAGATGATGAACTTGAAGTTATATCCCTTGTTTGAAATAACAGACCGTGGCTTTTTTTTTTAGCCTATCTCTTATTATAGATAAGCTGGATCATGTGCATGTTTCTTTTCTTCTGCTTATATGCATGTATGATTCTTCCCTTTCCCAATAAACTCATGAAAAAGAGAATCCAATTCTTCTCTTATATTTTATGGACAATAAATTTACACGGACAAACACATGATTATTTTTTAGTCTTTCTTGATTGCATGCAAAAGCTTCAGGCTTTTGTTTCTAATATTTTTTGGGTAATACTTTCTCGATACTTTGTAGGTGCTTGCAGCTGAGATGGCTCCTCACACTCGAGTGAACTGTATAGCTCCCGGGTTTGTACCAACACACTTTGCTGATTTCATTACAGGCAATCAGACCGTTGTAAGTTTACATTTTTGGCTTTGAGTTGTTTCAATAATTTCAAAAAAAAGAGCAGCCGCTGACCCGTCTTGGACTCAATTGGATTCCAAAATATTGTAGAGGAAGACGATTGAGGATCAGACCTTACTTCAAAGGCTTGGCACCACAGACGACATGGCCTCAGCAGTCGCCTTTTTGGCTTCCGATGATGCGTCTTACATAACAGGAGAAACTTTGGTGGTAGCTGGAGGGATGCCGTCCAGACTTTAGTTTCCCTCTCTTAAAGTTTTCCCGAATAAAAAAAACACTTTATGATTTTTCAGAACCTGCGCCAATAAATTCATGAAAGGAAAATTTACTTTGACGCTCCTTGTTTTATTTCTTTTTGGCAAATTGACATTGTTTCTTTGAGATTTCCTTGTCGGATAAGATTGACTTGTGATATGCTTGTTAAATATAAAAGTGGAACAGAATGCATAAGGAGGAAGCCACAATATATTCCCTTCATCAGATAATTTCCATGGCAGAATGTTATGGAGTCGTGTATGCTCCCACCTGACTTGCGGCTGGAACCTTTTGGTATTCTGCTTCAAGTTTTGATGGGAGTTTGCCTTCCTTTTGGTAAAGATTATATGCCGGTGGTTATGTGTGAAAATCATGCTGAAGTCTTGAAAAAGAGTTTGATATGAGACGGATCCATATATATATTTTGACGCAAGGAAAACATTTGATTGCCATAATGCAAGTGTCC
>Ga0325414_1008697_pt1 | contig 10747 bp, 7 predicted proteins | sample PopdelMetagenome_8_FD_206183 | JGI IMG/M metagenome (GOLD analysis project Ga0325414, IMG submission 206183) | Populus deltoides microbial communities from Bellville, Georgia, United States - Leaf-PdKOR-R3 | ecosystem: Host-associated > Plants > Phyllosphere > Phylloplane/Leaf | place: USA...
TGAAAAGTTTGTCTGAATTGTTCCATTTAGGTTGGTTAAGATGGTTATAAATAACCATACAACCATCACTTGTAAGGAAAACCAAAAAACCCATGCTAAAGCTTAAAACATTTGTCCTAAAACTCCTTGTATTTTTTGCTTTTTGTATCTCATATTCTTCAACCATTTCCATATTATAAACTAAGTGCTTCTTTTACAAAACTACTACAGCTAAAAACCTTTAACTATCAAACTATTTTCATTTCAATCTCTAATCACTGAAACCTCGAAACTACGATCATCCTCTAATATATAGTGGTATTGTAGCCCGATTGATCGTACGTAAGAGAGCATTAGGGTCATTATGGCCACCACAAATTCATCACAATCGATCTCTCTGTCACTTCATATTTTTTCACAGGAGCAACTATGATTTGTGGAAAATAAAAAGGATGACCCTTTTCAAGTCTCGAAAGTTTTGGGACATTGTTGTGGAGGGACTTATCATCCCAGAAAATATCTCTACTCTAGAAGAAGCACAATGTGAGGAGTTAAAGGTGAAAGAGCAAAAGGATGCTAGTGCCCTTTATTTGATTCAACAATCACTAGCTAAAATAATAATTCTGCGAATAAGAACCTCCTTGCCATTTGGATTAGAATAAAAACTTGGCATTGTATAAATTTGATCTGAGCTAGGATGTGATTTATCTTGAGCAATGAATCTATGACAAGCTCCAGACGTCTGATCATGAAAACTATACCCAGGAGTCTTCCTCACCCTCCACACTCCATGGATTCTCTCATGAGAGAGTCTGCCAGTGGCAGGCATAAACATTTGACAAGCCAATGTATCTAACATCATGATCTGGATCAAACTCAATAAGCTTCCTCCCAATCATTTCTGCAAGATCTAATCTTCCATGTTTCATGCATCCACTAAGTAGAGCACCATGCATTGAAGCTGTTGGTTCAACCGTCATTTGACAGAAAAACTGATATGCCGCTCGCTGCTACTTGACCAGCACGAGCCACAACATCCACCATGTAAGCATAATGCTCACTATACGGTGCCATGCCTTTTTTATCATGACACTAGTCAAAGAAGCACCAAGCTTGCTTTATGAACCCACCATGAGCACAAGCACTCAACAAGCACATATAAGTGATCTATTCTGGTTTAATCCCAACAATCTTCATCTCTGAATACAAATCAAGTGATTTCTTCACCAAACCACGTGTAGCATTCCAAATTAACACATCGCTCTTTCCCATTGAAACCCATACGAAACACAGTGAGAGCCTCCTCAACAACCCCGCATTTTGCATGCATGTCAGCAAGAGAAGTCTGCATAAGCACATAACCATAGTAACCTCATTAGCCTTCGGACCCGAAATTCTTATCTTCACAAAAACTGCCACAGGATCCCCATGATTCCAACTCTTGACATACCCATCCAAGTTTATAACATACATGGCAGGAAAAAGGCCGCCTTTACCTTGATTTGCATATATCAAGGAAGGTAAGGTTTTGTATAAATTCAGACCAGGATTTCCATATGACATGATGGATTTACAAGGCAGTGAAGGCCTGAAATGTCAAGTTTGTAAGAACACTCTCAAAAGCTTGGAGGGAAAGAGAGTTTATGTTCCATGCATGATAAGACACAGGCCTTTACCTTGTACTAGCAGTCCAAGGCACCTTCGTCCAACCTGTTGAATACCTATTCGGACCTACCCATCCAGAAGACTCCGATCTCCGCCCGTGAGAGACAAATTAATTGGGAGGACATTTTGATTTTTCCAACCTATACTCATCTCATCCTGCACTCAAATTTACTAATTAAACTCCATAGTTTTTTTTTATTAAAAAATTAGATAGATATTGTTAAATCATTATTATATTTTATTACACACTAATTTATACTATACATAAAAATATCTTTAAATCTTATAAAAAAAATTGAAGCTGAAAAAATGAAAATAAGAGCGGAAGAAAATCCCAAAGAAACAGCGCAAATATATATACTTGTTATTTAATTTGGTAGGGTGAGACCATATTCATTTGAAAGGAAGATTCTAAGAAAAATAAACAGAAAGCCGGCACCATCCCGGAAAAGTTTCGCTATGATGGCCACATATAGTAAAGTTACAAGAAACCAATTTGTAGTGCTGGTTTCTTATATATGGGAAAGAAGAATTAATACAAGCATGCAAATTCGGGGCGTTTCCCCTATTGGGAAAAGCATTCAATACAGTCAGCGCAACATAACAAGAGCTACACATGTTCAGCCAACTTATGCAAGTAGTGCATGCATCGGTCTTTTTTTCTTTTTTAATCCAGGTGGTTTTGACTAGTAGAAGAGGAAGATCCGACAAATGCTAACTGTGCGCAGAAGTGGAGACCTCGGTGTTGCAAACAGGACAGGCCTGCAATCATAACGAAAATATTAAGCAAAAGTTTCATATGATCCCCCTAGCCGTAATAAAAAAAACATATGCTGTTGGTCTAACGTAACTGTGAATTGAAAGCAACAAGATCCCTTGAACATATGATTGGCACCCGCAGCACTTTAAAATGGACCCCCATAACCAATTCACTACAAGTGTGATTGAAAAGGAAAAGGTTTATTTGTTCTTTAACTGTAGCTAATAAATTATGCACATAACATTGAAATTAGGAGTGACTAACAATGACCAGAACAACAGGGAGAAAGCAAAAAAAACAGTCGAGCAATGCCAAGAAAACCGTGTTGTTAGGTTGGAGGGTAAGAATTTAAGTCACCAGAAAGAAGTAAAGTTTGAAGCCAAACAAGAAAGGGAAAATGGACAAGGGCAAGTAACTAAACTAAGAGATTACACAAACAAAAATCAGTATACTGCAAATGGATTATACCTTGTTTATTTTCAACCAATTGTTTATGCACTCTGAATGGTAGGAATGCTTGCAGGAAAGCAGAGTCAGAGTTTCGCCATCCTCATAATCCAAACGACATATGACACAGCTGAAACACAAGCACACATTTCAATCATCATATAAGCACGGTTGAGATAAGGTTAGGCATTTATGCTTACGAATCATTGCTCCCATTCTGACTGCTTCCTGTCTTGTAGTTTATTGAAGGCAAAGAAGCAATTGTATCAGCTGAAAGGCCTCTGCTTTCAGTTCCAACAACTTCACCCAATGCAAGCAACTCCTGAGATAAATGAATCATACTATAAGGAATAAAGTTAAGTAGAAGCATCATGGGAACACTCAGTCCAAGCCAGCTCACCTCATATGAGAGTTCATCAGGATCAACCTCCTCCCATGTATCCTGGATAATAAAGAGAAAATTAAGATGTATAGGAGACAACAGAATTAATTTGAAAAGAAAAATTTTAGGACTCAAAACAAACATTTGCATTCACATACCACTCCATAAATAAAAACTGGAGGAAAAGATAAAACTAGTAACAAACCTAAAACAATAGCATCCTCCCAGGGAGAGCAAAACATTCACATTAAAGTTGTGAGCTACAGATCACCACTAAATAGACTGGAAATTTTTTTTGTATGTACATTAACTAGCTAGAAAAGAAATGGCTAATAAAACACCTCTAGATTGGCTAGACACTTGGATATTATAAAAGCATTTGTGGCCTGTGGCTAAAATGAAAACTAGAGCAAGGCAATAACCAAAATTAAGCAAACTACTGAACCATATTATCTTCCAAGAGAGAGAAGGCAAAAAGACGTTTACCTCCATGATTATTTGCTTCAACAAAAAGGAATATGTCAGAACTAAAAGTCTTTTGGTAGCAGCAAGCAAGTCAAACCTTGGCTGGACTGTTGCACATTTCTTAGTTCATCAAGTAGCTCTGAGCCACAATGATATAGATACCCTTCTCCTCTTCTTATACCTAACCTTTTACTTCATTGACAACAACCCCCAAAAGAGCCAGTTGGAGCAGGCCCCAAGCCCCTATACTATGGTAACAACCTATGTTGTTGTAAGCATAGCTTTTGATTACATTTCAATTATGTATAATATTTCAGACTTATTGGTTTGGGCTAGATGAATGTGGTTCTTCTGATGGTTACTTGAAAGGATTATTTACATGTGCGCATAATGCATGGCAGCATGATGCAGCATATAGCAAAAGATAAAACAGGGTCTCTCAAGCCCAAAGGTTACAGAAATAACTGTAGAGAAATCTAGAGAAAATTCTTTGGTATTTTGATTAAATCTGAACAATAGTATGAAATCTCTAAAAAATAAACTAGACATCCCTATTTATATTAGTCCTAAAATCCTTTATAGGAAATGATTCCTAATTAAAACTTAAATCTTTTAAAGGAAAGGATTCCTAATTAATAGAATCCATCTAGCATTAAGATTCCTAAATAGTATAATACTAATTAAATTAAAAGTCCTATGCTGAGTAGGAAACAATGCTGAGTAGGAAACAAATAATTAAAATCTAAAATTAGGTAGGAAAATAATTAAAACTGGAAACAATAACTTCAGGCTTCATATCAGATGCTTCCGGGTTTCTTTGCGGACTTCTTTTCAGGTTTGACCTTGTCAATATAGTACGTAAACTCCTAGAATAATTGTTCTACATCACAGCAGCAGGGGTTAGAACTGTTTTGCCAACCAATGAGACCCATCAAAGAGGATAGCAGTTCACTTGAAATAATCACTGATAAGTGAAACTGACTTCTCAACATTCCAATACATGTATCACTAAACTAGGGGCACATTACTTGAGATGAATATGCATAGACATAGGATTTTATATTATCCATCACTTCTATTAGCCAAAAAGAAATGCCACAAATCACTTGCACAAGATACAGATATGGAAATTTGTAATAGCTTGGCATGTTGTAGAGCCAAATCGTTAAATCAAAATCCTCACCATGCCAAAAAGGAGGAAGAAAACAATATAACCAGTTACAGAGATTGATACCTGAGAATTATCCTCATGATCTTCTTCAGTATCCTCCTCAGCTTCTCCTGTAACTACAAACTATTAGCAAAAGATCTTAAGATTCATAACAAACAACACAGAAAGAAGCAGACTTGCATAATAAACAGTATCCATTCATTCAGGAAAAAGAAAGAACGAAAGAAAGAAAGAAAGAAAAACATGACTACCAATAAATGGACATACGAAAACAATAGTTCCATAGTAATTTTCAACACTTACTATCATTTAAGCCAGCAAGGGCCAGCAGTCTAGCAGCCACCTCCCTTTCTTCAGCTTCCTGCAAGGCTCGGGCATAAGCCTCGTCACTGGAATACACAGAAGGGTCAATTTCAACTTCGGTATTATCATGATCTCCAGCATCAGCATCAGCATGCACATCAAATGCATCTGCCTCATCCACATCTGTGTCATCATCTTCATCAGTCTCGTCATCGGGATCACCAAAATCATCCTCATCATCATGTAAATAACTTCCAGCTTCCCAACTTCCATAATCACTCCCATCATTATTCATTCTTAGCATCATGTATGCCCTTTCCTACTCCATGATCAATCAAGCACACCAAATCTCTTGGTTAAAAGAAATAGATACACATGATACGAGAACAAGTTGACAGCACAAGCAAATCTCTTGGTTGGAGAAACCAAAGGTTAAGATTTGATAATAACAAATGCTCTATGGAGAAACAGAATCAACTGAGCCAATTAATCACATTAGAGAAAAACTTTACTAAATGCTCCGCCCATTGAAGCTTTGAGTGTATTTGCTTAACCAATAACATAACTAAGGCAAATAATTATATTTATGCCCAATTCAGATAAATTTTTACACCATTTGGGTTCTCAATCATATTTTCCCCTCATTTATCAAACAAAAACCCATTAAAATTCAACTTCTGTTGATACTGAAACATACTATTCAAGAGATTATAACACCAATTAAAATCCACCAATTATTGAGACCCAATAACCTAAAAAATGAAATTCATTTCCTCAACTGAGCCAAAAGTGATTATAGCACCAACTAAAACTCAATTGAAAATCCAAACTTTCACTCGATTCTTTACTTGAAACCAAAAGTAACAAAAATCCACCAGTCACTCAAACCCAATAACCTAAAAAACTAATTCATTTCCTCAACTGAAACTAAATTCCACGCTTTAGCCAAGACTGGCCGTGAGATCAAAAAACAACAAGAGCCCACTAATTATAGAGACCTATAAGCCAAAAAAAAAAAAAAAACAATCCATTTCAATAAAAAGATAGAGATAGAGAAAAAGAAAGAGACCTGTTCTTGAAGGGTCCTGGCAAGAGCAAGGTCAGCATCAACTTGACTAAGATTAGTGAATGGAGTTCTTCTTGAAGTCTGACGTTGAGGACCACCACCACCACCCTCTCTCTCTCCATCTCCTTCTTGTTGTTCCCCATTAGAGCTCAAATTTGGGTTCTCTTCTTGTTGTTCACTGTTGTTGTTTTTTGATTCTCCTGAACCTAATTTTGTGTTGCTGCTGCTGTTGTTGTTGTCGTCGTCGTCCATTGTTGTTTTCGAGGTTTGATTTAAAAACCTTGTCGTTGTTGTTTTGGGTTAATCAGAAGTTTGAGATTTGAAGGGAAAGGTTGATTTGATGGAATCAAGAATTATTCAAGAATCTCATCTCTCAAATTCTGTTTTTGTTAGAGAGAGATGGAGGAAATTTGAGATGCTTTTTGATGTGGGATTTGTTCACGGCAACCTGAAATATACAAAATTAAAACGGCTAATTGAAAAAGTGAAGTCCTCCAACTATGATTATAATTTTGAATTAAATTTCTAGCTACCATTTTCTAGCAATTTTACCTTCCTTAACTTGCCTCACATATTTACACTTGTAGGGTTTTTTTTTTTTTTTGTCTTTCCTTTTTCTTTTACAAGATTAAATAAATTAAATTAAATTTCACTCTAATTTAATTTTAGATAGATCAACCATATCAAAGAAGTGTATTTATAGAAAGCTTTTCAATCCATTCTTTTTTATATAAAAAAAATACCCTTTAAAATCATGTTTAGATAAAACAAATTATATCAAAATTAATATATAATTTATTCATGTTATAGAATTAGGTGAAAGAGGATTTTTAGGAAATTATTTTTCTTAGTTATTATTATTTTATATTTATTTTAGAAAAATATTTTTTATTGTGTTTTTTTTTCTTATTTAGTTTAGAAGATGAAATATTGAAATTGATAACTTTTTTTAGTTTAAAAATTTCTAAAATATCTATATAATTATTTATTGGGATTCTTTTCCTCCAAGTAAAAATAGACTAATATAAATAGAGTTATGTAACTTATATTTTAATATATTATATCAGAGTTATTTGTTTAATAATTAAATTATGAATTAAAATTGTTTTAGATGATATTAGAATTTAACGATCTCGATAATTATGGTATTGAAAATCATTTTTAAAAACAAAAATAGAGAAGATAATATCTTAATTGAGAAGAGTCTTGTAAAGATTTCAACTTCGGGATAAATCTTTTGATTTCTAAGAACTTTGTAGATAAATGAGTTTATATATTGGTTGAAATAAATAGAAATATTTTTATCTAAAATATGATAATTTAAAAATAAATTTGACTAAATTAATAATATATGACTTGATATGCCATTGTTAGGTGATGGGCAAAAAAATGTCCATATAAAAAATGCCACTGTTAGTTGAATGATAAAAATTGTCAAAATGGTTTAAATGGTATTTGGTACATTTATTTTTAAAATATTTTTTATTTAAAAATATATTAAAATAATATTTTTTATTTTTAAAATTTATTTTTAATATTAACATATCCGAATAAAAAAAATAATTTTAAATCTTTTTTTAAAAAATGATTGGAACAGCCTATTACGGACTCGTTTGGGAACACGGTTGCGGTTGCGTTCCCAAAAATTTTGAAAATTTTTTTTTTTACTAAAATTTAATATGGTTTGTATGTTTTGGATCGTTTTGATGTGTTAATGTCAAAAATAATTTTTAAAAAATAAAAAATTCATTAACATGTATTTTAGTACGAAAAATTATTCAAAAAATACCTGTAACCACACCATCAAACACGCTTTACATTTTTACGTGTATCATTATTGGGACTACATTCATGAAGTCAATTTAAAATAATAATAATAATAATAAAATTGTTTATCAACGACAAAATGGAAAACTTTTTGAAAAAGAAATAGAAAAACAAATTGACGTACCGCTCAAGTAGAGCGTCGTCAAGTTGCTTGTGGACAGAATACAGCTTGTGAGGCCCACGTTTTCTGGGTTCTGTTGTTTGTCTTTATAAGCCACGTTTTCAATTTTTTTTTACATAAAAATATCAATTTTAAATTAAAAAGTTTTTATATATATCTAATTAAATAAATTAAAAACTATTTATGTTAATAAATAAAAAAATCTGGAAAAATAAATAGATAAATATATATTAAAATATTTGATATTGTAATATGATTCATTTACCCGATTATATTTAATAAATTTTTTTATTAAAATTAATTTTTTATTTAATCAAATAATAGTGAAAATAGACGCACATACACAAAATTAATTGAATAAAATCAAAGAGAAAAAATATCTTGCAAAGTTGTACTTATTAGAAATACCATCTAATTTTTTTTATTTTTAAAAATAAAGTTCAATTATATAAAACATAAAAAAATATGGATGAATTAGAATAATCTCTTCAAAAACTAAATATAAAAAAATAATTAAAAAATTACTATTTAAAAAAAGCTAAATACAACAACAAAATTTAGAGAGAAAGGGTATTAATTTTAATATAAATTAAAAATATTTTAAAAAATACACATGTTTTTTTAAAGGTAAAATAACACAAAAAAAAAACAGAGGTAATGTATCACTAGGCTTGACCCATCTAGGAAGGGCTTGAGTGCATGCCCTAATTTTTTTTAATGTAATTGAGGCGATCGTCTAACCTATTATTTTTTTTAAAAAAAAGTTAGAAAACATGTTGTTAATTGAGATAAATGAGTTATCAGGTATTCCTCTAATTTCAGCTACTAAGGTGGTCAGAAAAACATGTTCTATTTTTTTTTTACCAAAAACCTATTTCTCAACTTATTTTTTATCCAAAACACCTATAGAATAGCTTAAACAGTTTGACAAACTCATACATAACCTTTAAAAACAAAAACAAACAAAAAACACAAAAAACAAAATCAACTTCAAACAAAAAATCTTCTCGGGCTCATATATAGTTTTTAAGGCAATTTCAAGGCACAAAAACACCTAAGTGAAACTTCTCTCATCAAATAAAATATTTTGACAGCAAAGATTGACTATTTTGGTGGTTGAAATTGGTGTCAACATCATTTTATATTTTTATCGTTGGCATCCAGTGACCTCTCCTTTTAATCTCTCAAATTAGAAAAAAAAAATAACAAAAATGAACTTTTATACCAAAATTGATTTTAAAAACATTAAGGGACTGAACATGTATAATTTATAAAGTTTGAGGATCAAACTAAACTTTTCTATTTTGTCTCCTTACTTTCAATTTTGTTCTTATTAAAAAAAAATAATCCAAATTAATTTGGCAAAAAAAAAAATGCAATCAGGAAAAAAAATTTTATCGGATCAAATTGAAAACAAAACAAAATTTTTAATAGTAAGTTCATAGTAAAATGTGAGAGAGTGAACAATATAATGTGTATAGTGAAATGGTCATGCCTTTTAGATTTTTAGTAATAATAAAAAAACATTATTATAGGCAAGTCCGTATATCTTTATAGAACTGATAATTAACACCGTTAAGAAAATGTTTGGAATGATAAATAAAAATGGATTGAACATGATAATTTTTTTTATGAAATTGTTTGGTATATCTTTGAATAATATAAAAATTAATTTTTATATTCTTCAAAGGAATAGGACAAGTTTGTTCAGTTCTCTGCAATAATACATAGCTCTTCATATAAAATATAAAACTATAGAAATTAGGATATATTTTCCTCATTTCTCTTTCTGTATAATCAAGATGTACTGACAACCTTTTTACTTCTATCTTTCGTAAACAACTACTTGTGCTTCCGATGGTGACTCCTCCTTCATCAACCTTCTAGAGAAGGGGGGAGGGTTCGGAGGTGGCGAAGGTTACTTACAGGTGTAGGAAATGGGAGGACTATGGAGTCTGCAGTGAGAGGTATTTGAAGAACTTTATTGTCGGCATGAGAGGTTCCTTGCATGGGTACCGTCTTTCATTTTCATGGACTGCTACTAATATGCCAAGAAAAAAAGCCAAAAGTCTTGATCCAGCTCGACCGCTTAGGCTAGCCTGAGCGAGCAGGGAGTTTGCTCATCTGGGTCAGCTGGGCATTTGGAAAAATCCTGACTTTTTGTGTGCATGTTTTATTTTATTTTGCATATTTTTATAAATATTTTCTCATGCTATTTTCTTATTGTACAAATATTTTTTATATATTTTTCTATACATAATCCCATCCCATAGATTCTGTCATTTTTTTTTCCTGTATGATCTCATAAATTCTACGTATTTTTACGCAAACATTTTTACTAGACAAATTATACGATCAATCAATTACTGTCTTTTAAACCAATAAAACTCGTCTATTACTACTTCTTAAAAATCTTTCCACATGACGGGTTTTGAATAGTTGTGTTGCTCTACATTTAGCCTCTCTTATTGGGAAAGATAAATGTAATTTACGCGAGTTTTTTCCATAAAAATTCACGAACCAAACCAAGGTTGGAGGATTTGAGACCTAAACCTAAAAAA
>Ga0325414_1008701_pt1 | contig 10747 bp, 6 predicted proteins | sample PopdelMetagenome_8_FD_206183 | JGI IMG/M metagenome (GOLD analysis project Ga0325414, IMG submission 206183) | Populus deltoides microbial communities from Bellville, Georgia, United States - Leaf-PdKOR-R3 | ecosystem: Host-associated > Plants > Phyllosphere > Phylloplane/Leaf | place: USA...
AAAGGACTATATTATAATACTGTTCAAAACTAAGAACTAAAGAATGATTTACTCCTCTCTTTATTCCTTTTTGCCTTTTGGACCTAAACCAACAGCCCAACACTTATTCACTAACCAAATTTCACTGGCCCCCTTTTATTTCCAATTCAAGCCACCATTGAGGACACTTCATTTTCAGCTGTCCTAGGTCTCCGGTCTTTACATTTTCTATCTGTAACCAGGTCATAGTTTTATGGCCTTTGCTCTTGACATTTCATTGAAAAATAGAGAACAAATTTATCAAACATGTGTGTTGTTTTGCACAGGCAGTGATCAGATGTTTTGTAAGGTATGTTGAGGTACTTTCATTTTATTAAGGTTCTTGATGTTGTTTTCTTGGATTGGTTTCGATCATCGACTTCTTGCTGCTTTTTTAGTGTTTTTGATGGATTTTGACTCCTGGGGTTAAGCTTTAGAGAGAACCCATTTTATAGTTTTGATGAAGAAGTTTTAGCGGTAGAAAAACATGAGGTTTTGTGGGTATTGGATATTTTCATGACTTGTTTCATCAGTATATACGAGTGATCCATGTTGGGATTTGCTAGCTTTGAGTCTGAACTTAATTTAAGGTTCTATGAGATACATGGAACTGTAGTTAGTATATGAGCAGACACCGAGTATATAAAGTAAAGATAGGCAGTGCATTGGTGAGGTTTCTTGATTGCATTTATTTCCTAAATTGGTTCTTGTGCATATTTTGTGGCTTTATTTTGACTGATGCAAGGGAACACAGTTTACTGAAATTTGGAAGTAATGGATGCCTTCTATTTTGTTATAAGTTGTAATTATCAAATGTGCTGTTGCTCATTATTTAATGCATTTGAATGATGAAGGCAACGGATTCGTATTGTTGAGTTTTTGCTAAATCACACACTAACCAGATGAATAGGAAAACTTAGTTGAAAACTTCTGTTTCGAAAAGCAGCTGTTAAGCAGCAGAGTTTCGTCTGGTCATCTTCCTTGTTTTTCCAACCTTTTCCATTCTCTCTTTGATGCCCATCCTGTTAATTGATGACTTCTGAAATTTTTGTTTCAAATGTCAAACTGTATATTTTCCTTTTGGACTTTGTTTTTGCCTCTGGTTCATTGTATAAGTATGCGTATTCTTAGGTTTATCTTGCTTAGGCATCGTTACCTTTTCATACTTGGAAAAGAAATGCTTTTATACGATAAAATGTTCTGTTTAAGGCTGCTTTTCAGCTCCTTAAATTCAGTGCCTAAAATCATGCATTTCCAACCGTAATACTAGCAAGCATGAGAAAGGCATAGAGCGAAATCATAATTATTATTTTTGATATTGTTGGTGAACTATGTGCTTTCTGGCATGACTACTACTTTCCTGGGGAAAATTCTCTCATTTTACCTGATATTTTTGTTTGTTTATGGCAGTGAGCCAGCCGAACTTCTCAACTCAAGATGTATTCATTGTCTGAATTTCAAAAGAGACCAGAGAATGGTTCATAAAAGTGATTTTGTTGTTATTGGAATCTCCGTTGGTTTGGCCCTTGGTATCTTGATAGCTTCACTTGTATTTTTCGGCATAAGGTGGTACAAGAGGCGTGCTTATCTCCGACGGTGTTCAAATGATCGTAGCCTTCCAACTCTTCCAATACGCATGAATGGCCTGGGTACAAGCAATGACTTTAGTGCCTCTCTTGCAAATTCCATCACCATCCAGGGAACAGAACACCCTCAGAAGAGCTCTCAGGTTTCTTCTTGGTGGAATCATCACAGTAAAGATCGGTTTGCTTCTGCATCAGGCATACTTAGATATTCTTACAAGTACGTAAATCTCTAAAAGGGAAGCAAAGTTTTGTTATTGCGCTGCATTACAAATCAACTTATGATATGTGTACCAACACTTTTTCTTTTTTATCTGAATACTTCATTGACCATATAAAAGTTTATTTCTAAACATATTTCTTGATAAAGAAAAAGAATCCACCCCTCTTACTCTATTGAAAGATACACCTATTGAGAAGATATTGATCCTACACAATAGTCTTTTCTTGGTAGATTCTCTCCATTTCGTTTCTTTTCTATTCAAATTTCCTTAATCAAGAAGATGGTGCTATGATGAGGGTAACCAACCTCTGGTTTTTAGTAGATTTGATTTTGGGTATGGGGTATAGTACCTCATTCAACTTTCTTATAGTAAACCTAAATAGACATTACATGTAGGCTTCAGAAATCCATCATCCAATTTGTAAGGCTTAAGTTGATGTCTTAATTTATTGGTTTTACTTTTCCAGGGATATTCAGAAAGCTACTCAAAATTTCACAACAGTTTTGGGACAAGGTTCATTTGGTCCTGTATACAAAGCAGTTATGCCTACTGGAGAAATATTAGCTGTAAAGGTGCTTGCATCTAACTCAAAGCAGGGGGAGAAAGAGTTCCAAACAGAGGTACTACATTGCAACACTTATACTCAGAGTATATGTAGAACATAGAATCGCTGCAAGAGATGCTTCTGTGGCATGATTAGGACAGCTTTCTCATTCTAAACTGACAAATTTGATTCTACTGAGCCCCCCCCTTTTTTTCTTCTAAATACCATAATACAATTTATAAATTTTGAAGACACTGTCTAAGATAATAAGGATCTACAATGCACCAATGATATTTCATCTTTTCTAGTAGTGGCTTGCATTTTTTTTTAATATAACCAGGAAAAACTCTCAAAAATAGTAAAAGAATATCAATCATCATAGGGGAACATTCCGGGGAAGCAAGGTCTGTTTGACTATTTATTCATAAATGTTAATAAACTCAGTGATGTTCAAAAATCAATTACACTAATCCAAAGAAAGATTTCTGCTTCCAAAAGATGCTCTCTGCAAATTTCTGGGAAGATGAGGAACTAAATACATAAAGGCAGCCTTATGGAGCATTCATTGCTACCCAGCTGTTACAAATTTTGCATTTACATCTTCAAATCTTTCCAAGATTTCTTGCATTTAATGCTCTGAAGTTCATAGAAAGCATATCAAGTAGTCATTTTTTAGCCTGGTCATTTTGCAGGTATCTCTATTAGGAAGGCTGCACCACCGGAATCTTGTGAATTTGTTAGGGTATTGCATAGATAAAGGAAACCACATGTTGATCTATGAGTTCATGAGTAATGGGAGCTTAGCAAACCACCTTTATAGTAAGCTAAAAGGCCTCTGCTTATTTTGTTCGTTATATTTTGTGATGAGCTATCTGTTGGTATGTAACCATCTATTATGAAAAGAGCACTTATAGAAACTGCATTGAACATTATGGTATAGGGCTGCTATCTTTTTTTCTGGTTGTGCTAATTTGAGTGGTAGCAATCTTACAATTCTCTTTAACCTGTGCAAATGTTGTTGGTTCACTAGCTAATAATTTTCAGACTCTACTTTTTCTACAAAAGGGTGACTATTGATGAGGAAATGGGATTTTATGATGCCAGAGTTCCTAAATGACTTTGTGAACATGCATTGTGTTAATATTTGCTACATGTGGGTGCGGATCATCTATGTTTGCCTGTTTGTTAGCGTTAATGTTTTGCTTTTGGACTTGTATGGTTAATTCCATCCAGTCAAATATGGTTGTTTGCTTTTTCTTGTCTGAAGTGAAGACAACCAAAATCTGCAATTCACCCTTGGCTCTAGTGGTGGAGTAACATACTGGGTTCAAATCCCCATTACCTCTTCCCCAAGACTATGTCTCCTTTTGTAGCAATAAAAAAGAAGTGAAACAGTTATCAATTTTATAGCAAAACAGTTCGCTGATTTTATTTATCTGCTTTTGGTGGTTGTGGTATCTGCTGAATACTACATATAGGCTTACACTGATGCATGAAGTTCTTGAAGAGTGTGCGCGAAGATATTTTTTTAGATATCATGTTTGTTTCTTGCAACTTTATTTGAATGTTGAGTGTATACTAATTTTCCAACTAGATTTGAAACCAGGTCCATATTGCCTCTTTCATGAATAAAATGAAATTATGTTTTTCTTCTCTTTTTAATTTCTTGATACTGAACACTCTGGTCGGGCATATTCCAGATGATGAAGAACAATTTTTGAGTTGGGAAGAAAGAATTCAAATTGCTCTTGATATTTCACATGGAATTGAATATCTTCATGAAGGGGTAGGTTGAATACAGAATCTCTTAGTTGTCTTGGTGGAATGCTGGATTTTCTTGTTCCATTAATATGACCATTATTCTGGCACAGGCAGTCCCACCTGTCATACATCGTGATTTGAAGTCTGCAAACATATTGCTGGACCAGTCAATGAGAGCTAAAGTAAGCAAGCTATCATACTAACGTTAACTTATTTTTAATGCACTATAATATTGCCTATCTATCCCTAGACCAACAAATCAAATGACCGCCACCTCGGGATTTGAAACTTGAACCTCTGCATACAAAGTGGAGGCTATCATACTAACACTAACTGATTTTTAATGCACCATAATATTACCTATCTATCCATAGGCCAACAAATCAAATGACTGCCACCTCGGGATTTGAAACATGAACCTCTGCATACAAAGTGGAGCTCTTTGGTAATTGAAATTTGAGATGCTGCTGATTAAAGCTTCTGCAGCTAGCTTACTGTTTAATTGATATTTTCTGGAGTATAAATGCTAGAAATATTAATTAGTAAAAACACAGGTAAAGTTTCATGTTGTGTATTTCTGTGATTGACCTCTGCGGTGCCTTATGTGTAGGTTGCTGATTTTGGACTTTCAAAGGAAGAGGTCTTTGATGAGCGCAACTCTGGCTTGAAAGGCACATATGGCTACATAGATCCAGTGTACATATCCACAAACAAGTTCACCATGAAGAGTGACATCTACAGTTTTGGTATTATCATGTTCGAACTTATTACAGCCATCCACCCACATCAAAACCTAATGGAATATGTTAATCTTGTAAGTCCTGCGCTCTCTTCTAACTAGCAGATTTCTTCTTTTAATAATTTAAAATTATCTGAACCCCAAAATGTCTTATTTTTTCCCTCTCGGAAGGCTGGTATGAGCCCAGATGGTGTTGACGAAATACTAGACAAGAGGCTGGTTGGAGAATGCAACATTGAAGAAGTGAGGGACCTAGCTACCGTTGCCCACAAATGCTTGCAAAAATTCCAAAGGAAGCGACCCTCGATAGGAGAAGTTTCGCAGGCTATACTGAAGATAAAACAAAGGTGCCTTGCCAAGGAAGACACCATGTCTATAGAAGTTTCACGAGTTCTAACCAGGATAGAGGATCAACAGGTGGAGTTGAGTAGGATGGCCAGCATAAAAGATGTGGAGTGAATTCTTAGAGGATCCTCTTGCACTTCTGCTTCTTCTCTGTTTAATCTCTCCATGTTCCACTCTCATCAAACTAGCATGATATACCAGATAGACACCGATGAGTTCCTTTTGCATACTCGAGTTAAAGGTCCCTTCAAGATTCAAGGCGGTCATTAGCTCGACCATGCTCTAATTAATTTTCTATTGTTTCACAATTTTTATATACCTGACCGCATAGAACGAGACTGAAAGATGGGTATAATTCTCGTCCTAGTCTTTGCATCAACAGTTCACACTATAAATTTTGTAGATATTTCATCTTTTATGTCTTGAGAAACTCTTTCGAAGAAGATGCGTCAAGGAAATGTTGTCGTTTCGAAAGTTGCACTTGCTATCTACACACACACTCGCACACAATTTTATCAATCTCAACATTTTTGCAAGTTTCATGTATTCAGTGTTATTTGAGTTTTGAAAAAGATACACAGCATGATATTTTGGTTCTTCAAGCTTGTGAGTGTATGATTAGGTACCAAACCACCAAAAACTGAAATCATCACATCTTTCTATTGTTCTTTTTTCCTAATGGCAGGACCTAGAAAATATTTTAAGAACATGTTGATCTCTGAGTTAAGGAGTAATGGGATCCAAACAAACCTTCTTTACAACAATGGAAGCCGCGTGCAGGAAATGAAATTTTATAAGAAATAGCATTGCACATTAAGCGTATGATTGACATTGCAGCAAAATAGATACACGCTTGTTAATTTTGTTTTGATGTACTATCATCATAAATAAAATTTTAAAAATAATAATAAAATATTATTTTAATACATATATAAAAAACCACTTTGAAAGATGATATCTACTATAGTCTGATACAATAACTGGTAGGTGCAATGCGCGTATGCGCACATGTGGGAGGCATTCACACCCTTCAAGTGGCATGCACGGCGTATCCAGTGGCCAAAACCCCCCTACCATCATGTTGTTGGAAGAGTTGTGGCATCTTATTTCTTTTAAGGCGACATGCGTTGTTGAAGGTGACATAGTTTCTTGTTAACATCATTTTTTTATTTTTTTTTCTCTTCTCCCCTCTTGATTTTCATGTTGGCTATGCAAAATTTCAGATTTATCCTCTAATTTCTTAGGATTTGCACTTTGATCCTTTTTTTTCTTGGCTTTTTTTTTAAAATTTTGATTTATTTTTAATTTTATCCTTCAATCTCAATATGTGATATGATAATTTTTTCATATTTTATCCTTATTTTCTTTTATTGTTATTTTTTAGGTCGTTTTGTTAAATTGATTTTTCTTTTTATTTTGGCCACTCAATCAAAGATTCATTTTTTATTTTTTATGTTACTTTTGATCTTTTTATTCTTGTTCTTTTGTTAAATTAGAGTTTCTTTTCAATTTTATCTTTCAATAACAAAAAATTTGTATTTTAATTTTGATATTTATTCTTTTAATTACTAGTTTTTAAATTCTTTTGTATAATTGAAATTTATTTTTTATTTTTATTCTTCAATATTCGATTGATTGAGAATTCAAATTCATGATTTTTCTAGATAGGGTGCCTCAGGTCTAATAATTCGGGTCACAATTTTAAAAAGTTAACACGAGTTAACATTAATTTTTTTTAAAAAAATTATATTTGGTTATCCTCATCTTATGATATGGATCGCATGTTTGGCAAGATAATCAGGGTTAGCTCAAACCCTGATTACTAAGATCACAAGTTTATCATGCTAACTTGTGTTAACCAGAGCCATTTTATTTAGATATTTTTTTATTCCATTTCATTCTTTCACAATTAATAAATTATGAATTGAGCTATATTATTTGTTTTTTTTTAATTTTTTTTTCAGATAAATAATGACTTCAAAAAAAAAATTTGATTCATTTGTTATTATTTTCTATTTTTTTTTATTAAAATAAAACAAATTTATTTGATCTATTCATGTATATCGCTTGAGTAGCAAATTTTTGTTTTTTTTAGAAACACATTTGAAACACTTGAAAATCAATTTTTACATGGTAAAAAGAGAGAGAGAGAGAGAGTCTAACCCCGCGGGGAAGGACAGGTCCACATCTAGTTTAGTTCTATTTGAGAATACTTCTTGTTCCCTAAACTCCAACTATGGCGTATTCTTTATTACCTGATTTCAAAGGAGAGATTTTTGGACCTTGAAACAAATGGTGTGCAAGCCTACAAAAATCAAATCTAGCTAATCACATACTTCACAGGCATTACGTTCTCCTCTTAAATAGCGAGTCAATACCGTATCGCAGGGACAGTATAACAATAAGCACTCACAACCATGCCTGAACAAGTGCCTTATTCTCCCCGCACTCTATTATATTTCATTCAACACTCAAAACAGTGGCTGAAAGCGGAGCAGTTCAGCCACAAAAGAAAATAAGAGGAGGCGGCACCGTAGTGGGAGATAAAAACTACTTATGCAGATGAAGAAAATGATGTTCTCACCTCCGGCAGCTGATGATGGAATGTTATCATCAACGAAGTTTTGACAATCCCAACTCCCGAACAGAGTCTATCGTCCTCAGGATCGACTTTTGGACCAAAATCACTTGGCTGTCATCTTTTACTACACCTTTCCAACATCTTTAATATATCCAGTGACTCGCTTCTCAAAACTGGCAGGAAGTTCCAAGCCTCTGTCTTTGCCTCTGACCTGCACTTCCAGATTCACAATTAGTGAAAGCTGGATATAAAAGTTTCTTAAAGTTCTCAAGAAACAGAGCCCACTCCCGTTCATCCAGATCAGCTAGCGTCACAAAACTCATGCTTGAAGGAAGCTGCTCATTAACACTCCTGTTTCCGGAAGAAGAACCAGCCAGATAACCACTTCTCCGTATCTCACCCTCGTGCCGCCAACTGTTCTCACCGCCACTTATTTTTTTTAATAACATGGACATCCTTGAAATGTTTGTAATCTTGTCCTCTGTAGAGCCAGCGTATTCATCCTCTTCAATGTCTGCCTCTCCCTCCTCCTCCGCACTCTCCTCTAGCTTGGAAAGTGGATTTAGCACATTTTTGGCTTTGGACATGAAACAATGAGGTCTCATTTCTAATATATCTCCTATATTTGAATTCAAACGTAACTCTTCACAGTCAATGTCAAACTGAAACTCCTCATTGTCTTCCAGGTTCACCTCATCAACAAGATATTCCATCTCCCCGAGCAGACTCCTTGCCTGAATGCATATAAGCTCAAGCTCACTGGGCTCCTCTCCATGGCTTCGAAACTCTCTGCTCATCATCTCACCAATCTCAGCAAGACATAAGCCAAAAGCTGCTGCTTCCTTTAGGAAAATTGTACAAACAACCAAGACTCTGAGGCATGCCTCTCGAATCATTGGTAGTTCCCTCCGAAGCATATCAGAATCTTGGAAAGGGTCAAGATTATTTATATACTCAAGCTCATCCTCAGAGAATGGAATCGACGCTTGCGGCCAATGGATCCACTCAAAGTATGGATCCTCCAAACTTTCAGGAAGGCAAAGGCCATGATCAATTGGAATGAGCTCCACCTGACCAAACCTCCCAATCCCATCAACCTTCTTGACCAGAAGGTTCCCAGCATGTCTGTCAGTGTTAAGGATCCGTATATCTAAAATTCCTATCCTATGCACAGCAGTGACAGGAAAGCTCGAAGTCCCATAGTCACTGGCATCAAAATCATGAGGTATGAACTGCTGCAACGATGCAATCTTGCTAACATGGTTTCTCTGTTGATTTTTATTTCCATCATTGACATTGAAAATCGAGTGTGTCACCTTCACAAGGGCAGTTGAGGGCACATTGGCAAAGTGGTTATAGTCAAGAAGGTAAGCTGCCACTTCTCTGAACCCAGTCTCTCCAACGCGCACTGAACGTTTGAGGCCTGGCTGCCCTAGAGCTTTTCCAACGAAACCTTTTGGATTGTTAGGGGCGTAAGGTTCCTCATCTGTGGGCTTCACAATAGCAATATTTTCACCATGGCAATTCTTGAAATAGTATGTACCACCAAGGCCACTATGAATAGGAATTGGATCAACCCCAATCCTCAATGCTTTCACAATGTCATTTACCATTTGTTTTACTTTAGCAAAGTGCTCTGAAAATCCTAGTATCTCAATTGGGCCACTCCAATCACTCTGCTGAAGATCCTTCCCAGAGGACGAGAGACATGGTGTAGATGAGCTTCTATGCATAGAATTCTTGGAAAGAAGAAGTGGAGAATCATTTCTACCTGCACTGAGGTCGTTTTTTAACACCTTGTCCCCAAATATCAATAACCTCTCCTCAGTTGGGACATTGAGGGCAAGCTGTAATTTCCTCTTAACAGTATGGGCATTGTCACTCCTGTCTAATTCCATACCCAAAACAATGCCAGTTTTGGTCTGAACAAATACACGCCTCCTTCCAGAAGGCTTTCTTTCCATTCTTTTATTGACACAACACTCACCACTGAGGGGTCCTTCTAAATTTGCAATTGCCACATCTATATGTACAGGATGGTCCAGATCAGGACACATGGAAGGAAGAGGAGAAACTGTAAAATTCAAAGCCGGCAGCAGCAGGGAGCTTCTCTCTCAAGCAGACGCCAATCTGAAATGCCAACAATGAACATGGGGAGAGTTTTGCGCCTTGCACAACCACTTTCTTTCCATTCCTTTATTGACACAACACTCACCACTGAGGGGTCCTTCTAAATTTGCAACTGCCACATCTATATGTACAGGATGGTCACGATCAGGACACATGGAAGGAAGAGGAGAAACTGTAAAATTCAAAGCCGGCAGCAGCAGGGAGCTTCTCTCTCAAGCAGACGCCAATCTGAAATGCCAACAATGAACATGGGGAGAGTTTTGCGCCTTGCACAACCATAATCAAGGCAGTTGATTTCAAAGTGATTCTGTAGTTATCACACTGGAACAGTTGATGGTAAAAGGAAGAGACATGGTGGAACTGCTAGATTGGAGAAGCCATCTGATAATACCGGCTAAAGGAAACACAACGTACGAATCAGGAATATTAAACTAAAAGATAACTAAAACTCACAGAAATGAAAAATAAGAACAGAGTAACTTAAACAAATTCACATATTCTGCTCTTCTTCAAGACAAGACCCAGAAACCTCAAGGGAACAGAGGTTGCTCAACCATAGAACACTTTAGAAATCAATAATAATAATAAAAAAATCTGCATGTGGGATGTAGTTAATGGTGAAGAGGGCTTCCTAAATATTGATCCATGCTGGCATCCACATCCTTTAAGTTATAATCTTACATTTTTCCAAAAGCAATCCCCCACATCAATAAGAAAACAAGGAACAACTACATTTGGCCATCATTAAAATTTAATGTAATCACATTGATAACCCTTCAACCAGGGATAACGTGTTTCTTTCTAGTTGAAGATAAAATTTAA
>Ga0325414_1008704_pt1 | contig 10745 bp, 8 predicted proteins | sample PopdelMetagenome_8_FD_206183 | JGI IMG/M metagenome (GOLD analysis project Ga0325414, IMG submission 206183) | Populus deltoides microbial communities from Bellville, Georgia, United States - Leaf-PdKOR-R3 | ecosystem: Host-associated > Plants > Phyllosphere > Phylloplane/Leaf | place: USA...
GAGCCAGAGACAGAATTGAAGTCAATATTCTTAATTAATTCTCTGAAGAACTCTTGCCTCCCACCGACTCATGAGCTGATTTATGCCACCATTTGTCTTGGTTCATTTAACCTTTCCAAAAACCAAGCCAAGAATATCTGGACCGACAATCACACAACGATCATCTTACCATCATCAATTTAAAGAAAAAAATGCACCAATTATTAAAAAAAAAAACACACAGTGTATATAGTAGGCTGGTTTTCGACTAACAGAATAAAAACGTGTTTGATATTACGATAGTAGTGATGATTTAAAGTATTTTTATTTAAAAATATATAAAAATATTTTTTTTGTTATTTTTGATATCAGTATATCAAACTTTCAAAAATATAATTTTTTTATTTTAAATAAAAATAAAAAAATAAAATTTTTAAAAATTTAAAAAACATGATTTATTCCACGTTTCCATACATATTTTCAATCGTTACAGTATAGAAATACAAGCTGCTTTTTACCTGTGCCCGTGATCCTAAAAGTTTTTTTAATTGAATGAAGGGTTTAAGCTTGAGATAAAAAATTTCAAGTTATCATGGAAAATAAAAAATGTCACATACACAAGACGTTAGGGAATGTAAAAACAGAAATAATCATATAATAAACAAACTAATCCTCGACCGTTGAAAGTGGCAAGGCATGCTGAGATATTTTTCAAGTAAGGTCAGAAGAAAATTTGTGAATTGAGACCAAGCACTAGCCAAGCAATCTCCGATTCCCAAGCAAGTAAACATGGTTTGACAAGACGCATGCAGGCGGCTGGCTTTTGATCGTTGAACATGGTCTCATCTCATGGTCATCTCCAGTAGGCTCCACAAGAAGCCGCCATTAACTATTCCACGCCATTGAAACCTACAAGGAACAACAACCATCTTGGAAGAGAAAAGGAATCGCACAACCTTCCTTGTTTTCGAAGGCAATTAAGATTCCCTCCTTTCTTTACCACTATATATAAGCTTTTCTTGACATTGCTCCTCCTCAAATTGCCAACTAAATCTTGCTCTCTAGCTCTCGGAAGATCCTCTACTACTTCTTGAGATTAATTTGGGGTGATCAAGATTTTGTTGAAGAGATCATGAATTCTATTTTCAGTTCTTTTGATGCTTTGTGTAATGAATTCTTGAGCCAAAAAGTGAAGTCTTCTTTTGCTTTTACAACCATGGATGGCAATACCAAGAGGGTTTTGAGTAGTAAGGTGGCTGAAGATAAGCTGATCAAGAATCAACAAGGAAGCTCCTCGAGATCATTAACTAGGAAACAAGAGAAGAAGATGACAAGGTTTGCGCTAGAGCTCGATGGGCTCAACTGTTTTGAGACCATTGTTAACTATTGAGATCATTTGTAGGAAATTTACAGAGAAGAAAATGATAGGAATTATTCTTTGATTGATCTATCTGAGGCTGTGATAGTAATGAGAAAATCTATTTCCAGTCTATTTTTTCATGACTAATATACTCTTTGTTCTTCTTGATGATCTTATCTCAATTTCCTGAAATAATTTTGATTTTTTCTTAATTGATGAATCGTGGATTAATTTCTCTAAGCATACTGTGAGCTATGATTTTTTGGATGCTCTCAAATCATGGCAATCATGTTCCTCTTATCAGAGCCAAGATCCCCTCCCCTCTGTATATAGCTGCTGCTCTAATCTGCCCGTCTATGAAGTTCAATTAGCAAGTTGGTTATTCTAAATTCAGATTAACAACTTAATCCTAGGCTCAAGGTTCGATTCTGGCCAGCAACTTGAAACAACAAAGGCTATAATTAGCAATTATCTTACACAGATAATCACTAGGATAAATTTCAGTCTGCATACTTTATTCTTACATCTATACCCAATGAGTCATTCCTCCATGGCATAAAAAATGCCAAATTGGCATGTCTTCCATGCTAGTTATGATGCTATAAACAAGAATCAAGACCATCATGGTTAGCCTCTAGTCTTTAGATGTCTGGTGAATAGTTAGCCCATATAATTGTTTTTTGCGTTAGCTTTAAACAACGCTAGCTCTAGCTTTGCCTTCACCACCGACACAATTTGTTTCCTCCTCCACGGGAGAGTTTACTACATGGATTATATATGTCCATGAGACCTCATAAATCTCTCTATCTTGATTGAGCGCAACAACTATATACAAAGTAGAGAGGAGGAGGAGGATTCAATGCTCCATTCAATTAAAACTGTTTGTCCAATAAACTTGTTTTGTACGCAAATTCTTCCTCATGCGTGCCTCTTCCATCTCTCAATTGAGTAAATTTTGCTTTTTCCTCGTTGCTTGTGAGTGCAATTAGTGGAATTTGCCAATGGAGGGCCACTTCAATCTACAAGTAGCCTTTTCTAGATCCTATGGGCTTTGGAATTGGCCCCCATGGAAGGTACTACATGTGGGGATCCAAAATTAAGGAATGAGCTCATGCCTAGCTTCACCTCTTGGCTGCTTTTGGATGCTTTCTACCCAAGGAACCGCTCATCCCAGCTGTTGCCTGAGAATTACAGAATTGTGCCCCACTCCTTCTCGATCTTCTGTTTTGACAATCTCATGTTCCAAGTTCTGAACAATGTTTTCAATCTGAAATAAAGATGGGTTTTAATGCCAATCCAACTCAACTACAACAGTAATAAATAACACTAATCTTGCTGAATACTCTTCTCGAAATTACTTTTTACATGCATCAAGTATTAATGGATCCCCATAAAACCAGTGGTTCAAATTCTAAGAAAGTGTTTTTCAAAAAATCTCTGGGTAAAATTAACATTATTTGAATTATAGTTGTGTCAGAGTTCTAACTTGGAAAGAAGATGTAGGCATTGTCAATCCATGAATTGTTGGGTCAATGATTTTCTATAAAATAATATCTTTTTATTCTTTTTGAAAAAATTTAACTTGGTTGAATTTGGCCATCTCAACCAAGTCAAGAGTTAATCATTAAACTAACCATTAATGTCTTTATCTCAAATCAGATTCTAAATCTCAAGTTTTTTAGATCAACATGTACAGCAAAGCTGAGTTTAATAACTATTATATAAATATAATTTCGTGCTTGCAAAGTTAATCCTACCTAGATGCAATTCTCTTGCACATGCCCTCCATAGTCAAGTTTGAAAAGTAAAGAACGAGGTCCTTGCATGGAAGTGAGATTAAGGCGCGGGAAAAGGCAATCTTGCCCCAGTGGTTGCGGGTGTCGATAAACATGCTTAAAATAATCATCAAATACGGCTGGATTTGAGGACTTTTGCTGTCTCTCACAACTGGATTTGGTATCCATCGCCGTGTGGAAAGTATGCTTAGTACAAAGTTTGCATCGTGAGGAACTGGGAAATGTCAACTTTTTTTCTTTTTTATGGGACAAAAGGAAAATGTCAAACTCGTGGAATGGAAGGAAATGCGTGAGCAATTCTTGCCTCAACTAATCATACAGAGTTATTGTAGCATTGTTGACCCAATGTGAATATATTTGTTTACCATTAATTCAAAACGTTCAGTTCTCCACCTACTGATTGGAAAATGATCGTATCATATGGGGCAAGAAGAACAACATGGCAGTGAAGAAGACCCTTTTGAATGCTTGACATCCCAAATTCTAGTTCAGACATGACAGGTTCTTTGATGAGGAATGATACCATAGAATGACAGAACTCTTGCCTGTTCCTTTTCACCCAGGAATCCTTTGAACTATCAAAAGGTGATCCGACTATAAATGGCCTATATGCTATATAATATGCATCCACAACCCACCCTTTTCTCTCCAAGGCTTAAATCAATTCTGATGAGAGAATCTCGAACAAGTAGGAAAGCCATTCACTCTGTTGTCTTTAAACAAAAGGGTATTGTTCAAAATGTCTGTTTCTTCAAAAATGAGACGGATGGGTGGGAACTCATTTTGGTCAAGCACTAAAAATGTCAAGGCAGCTGAGACAGGTTTTTGTTGACTAGTGTTTTTCAGAAAATTGCCTCCTGTTCTGCCTTTGACTGTTTCACTCGTAAGACTTGCCAAGAACCTCCATATTTGTTGAATTCTGGGAGAAGGGGAGAAATATCCCAATCCGTCAAGAAGAAAGACTTCTCCAGCTTCCATCATGCAATAACAACTATAATAATCTCTGGAAAGTTAACGAGTAGACATGCAGGAGGTCGTCTTTGGCCTGGTTATTAGCAAAACTTCTGCTTTAACCAAGTTCTATTAGCAGAAGGTGGCTACTTGAACGGATTATCAGCTCAGCTCAAATTTCACTCTCAATTTCCCAAGTGGGGTCTTTTGTGCCCTAAATTATCAAGCAAAAGACAAAAAAAATGAATTAAGGCATTTTAAATGAACAAGAAAAGAACCTTGAACTCCTGTTATTTCTGCGGCTTGTATCATTTAATGACATCAATTTGCTAAATTTTGTGAATACAACAATTACAAGAACTTTTCGCCTTTTCTGTCCTGAAGCGAAGCTGCGCTTAGCTCAACTGCGGGGAAAAAAAATGGAAGCCTCTATTCCTTCTAAAAGGGGCATGGAGATCAACAATGGACTATTTCTCACTTCACTGCATGAGCAGTCAACTTCGTCCAGTGCCTTCAGAATGAAGGAAGAAAAAAAAATCCGGTATCATGACCTCCTTCTAATTGCAAACTTTCTAGCCACTCCAAATATAAGAGCCTTAGTTAAGAGCCCCCGCTCAAGAGTACAAGCAAGAGCGACAGCCCCACCAATGACTAAAAACTTAGGCACATTATGCCCAACAGGTTTCTCAGATGTTTCTCGAATTTCAATCTCTGATGAATCACTAATGCTGGTCTCCAAAGATCTCAGGTAGTCTGCACTCACTTTGGTGTTGATCTGAGCCATGAAAGCACTTCGTGAAAGTGGTGCGGCAGATGCTCTATGTTTCTGATATGCACGTAAACCAGGCTCCAACTTCTTTACAGCTCCCCACATACCTTGCCGAACTCCAAGCTTGGCAATTTCCCAAGGAATACCCATGTCCTCATGGTGGAACAGCATCACCTCACAGGCAGTCAGCTCACCATCCCCTCTCTTTGATTCAACTAGTTCATTCCAACAGATAGACATCTCAATCACACAAGGAACATGCTAGGCAGCTCTTATAAAGAGAAATGTACAAAATGTGTGTAACTTAGAAAACTGAGAGTATAAGTTACCTGCACGAATGCACCAGCTTGAATAGTACAGATCAACACGCTTTGGTTTGTTACGCCTTGGCACAGAGGAGCATGGAACTCCCTAGAACATAAGAGACATGCTTATAAGTTTCTAGGAGAGGTAACTGTCTAATATGATCAAATACTAATTACACTTTTATCCCAATGGAAACATGAATACCCCACACAGAAAGTAAGACTAGCAACAAGAGGACAGTTAATTTGTGCTCACGACTTGAGCAGACACAACCAGGTTTGTCTTCCATTACAGTGGGATGAGGTTCACTGGTGCCTTCAGCAATTAACTCACAGGGTAAAAACTAGAAACTTGCCCTTCATTTCCAACTATTGCTGCTCCAGGCATGTCTTTTAAAATTCAAAACCAAGAGTAGCGTGAATATCATACTTCTAAGACTAGGTAATCAAGTTTGATATTCATATGACATCCGAGTAATTCTACATAAGACTGATAATTCAACATCATAAGATCTCCCCTAAATGGAACTCATAATCCCCTTGTTTCATGATATACATTGCTCAGCAGATGTATATAATCAAGTTGTCTCTCTACAAGTACAATAAAAGGAAAAATAGAATATACAACTCATTCGTCCAATCTTTCTCATACCTTTGTAACACAGTAGTACAATCGACCTGACTCCCAAATTCGACGGCCTATGATGTATTCTCTGTCACTACAAAAGAAGGGAAACTGAACCCAAAAAAAACCAAACACTAAATTCAGTAAAAAAACCACCACAAACAAAGCATTTCATAGAAACAAGTGATGAAGGGGACACTCTTCCCACCTTGCGCACCCACTGGACCACCATGGTTCCTCTGGTAGGGCACTCCTCCAAAGTTTCAGCATGTACAAGCATGTCATCCCACTTGGCTCGAAATTCATCATCCCAAAAGAAGTCCCTCACCATTTCAGGAGTTGCATCCTCAAAAACAGTTCTGGTACGATATTGTGGAGGGCCAGTCTAGAAAATCCATTAAAACATAATCCATTTCAATCACAAGGGTTGCACATGGCTACCAAAGAGCAGCATTATAAAGCAAAAGAACTGGCATCGGTAACTACAACTTCATTTCCAAGACTGCATTAACAAGTCCAATTACACATAGTACACAAATCAACACCAATTTGAGAAGAGGAAACCTACCTCAGGATCTCTACGCCAAGCTTGATAGTTCATAGTCGGTGTAGAACGATCCATCATTTGAATCCAAGCAGGACCTCCATCTTTCACTTCAACAAGCTTGCACAAATGCTCCAAATCATCTTCCATCACTAGATTTGGTTTTTCCTTTTCCATTTTTGATGAACTGCCCGATTAAATTCAACCATATTAGTTTTTTTTTCCAATTCAATCAAATCCCACAAATTCTAGTCATAATCCATAGCTAAGAGCATCTTGCATAAAGACATTAAATTTGAAACAGCAGCCAACTAACCTGCATTTAGAATTGAGGGTACGTCGCACAGAGAAAGAGTCCGTTTGAATCCCACCATCATCAGCAGCTCGAAAAACACAACTTGGCAACTGAAACTTCAAAATATTCAAACTAGGAATCATGGTACTCAATGATGTTGCTGAAAATTCCTCTCCTTGTTTAGCATCCAACAACATTTCTCTACTCAAATTGCTAGCCCATTTAGGCTTCCATACCCACCCAACAAGCACCCCAATAGCAACAGCAACCCACAAAGGAATCGCAAAAATAAAAAGCTCACTCAACACTTGACCAGTTGTAGGTCTATGCAGAATCTCCAATAAAACTGACCCTAAAGCCATCTTTAACCAATAAAACCAAAAACAACCCAGATAAATTAATCCCTTGAAAATCAAGAACAAACAGGAAAAACCCTCGATTTAATCCAAAAGAATAAACATTTAAAGCACAGGATTATTCAAGGGTTTTCAAAAAAAAAAATACACAAACCCCTCCCCTCAAAAACCAATGCAAAACAACCTCCACAACCCTAAAGAAAAAAAGAAGACACAAGAAGATATGGGTTTTGTAGAGGAACTGTCAGAGAATTGAAACGACAAATTAAAAACTCTCTTCTTGTTGTTTGAAAGGGATAAGGGTTCAAAGATAAGCTGCTGATAGAGATGTTATTTAGATTACTGTAGGCCCAATATTTACTCTCCTTTTTTTTTCTACCTGGTACCACACAAACTGTGTCGTTGTAATAATACCATTAGTTACAAAATGTCTCTTCCATTTTGCCCTTTTTTTGGACAGGTTGATGAATAGCAAATGTTGCGAGATAAATGGCAACAAGTGGATAAAATCCTTCTATCCTATAAACAGAAACAGAGATAGAAAATTGGTGTCTTGTCTCTGTTCAACAGTTGTCTTCTCTCTTGTTGTGTTGTCATGTGTGAGGGTTTGAATGCGTGGAGATTGTCTTCTTATATATGGGGTAGATATGGTCTGTGGTCAGTGGTCATACTTCTAGCAACCGCGTCTGGCTTTTTCTATCTCATTTATCACGTTTTAGGGTTGGCTTTTCTTGTTTATAAAATACATAGCAAGGTTTTAATGAGTTTTGATAGATTAATGCTATGAGCATTGAAGATTGAGGTTGTATGTTTATATTTATGATCATTTTGTCGTTTTGATTGAGTTTTTTTAGCAAAATTGACGAAGAAAATGATGATCCAAATGGTTAGATTTAAGGGTTTCTGGGTAATAATAAGACAATGAAAGCAAGGAAAAATTATTTATATTCTTATTATATTATAATCTCTCTAATTTAAAGAAATAGACTTCATTCTTTCTATATATCATTTTAATAGAGAAAATTGGATTCGTTATTATTTATCTTTTTTTTATTCATCCTTCCATTTTGTAATTCTCATTTTTTTAATATAGATCAAAGAAAGTGTTTGTTGGAAGAGATTTTTAATGGATGCATTACATAACAAATAAATAAATAAAGCAGAGGAAGAAAATATTAAAACTCAATATATTATTCACTTATTAATGAAGTGTTGGTCTAACGGTTAAGGTATTGCTATACTCTTGCAAGGGTGAAAATACAAGTTTGATTTCTAAAAAACATATTTATTAGGAGAAGCAGCCACGAACCCCAAATAAGATTAATTTTATTTTTTTAAAAGGTGCGAGGATACCCAAATAAAAAAATAATATATACTATTTACGCAATAGTGAAATGAAGTTTTTGTCCTCTCTTTAAAAAACCAATTATTTTTGTATAAGTGGTGTTTCAGTTATTTTATATGGTATATTAATTATTAAAAAATTGTCCAATAATATAATTATATTTTCCATTTTTTAAAGCACGGTAATTGACTCTGGAATCAAAATTACAAAGCTGGCTAAAATAATATAATTATCTTTTTAGTCATGTACAGTAAACTGATAAGTATGACTAGGGATAAAAAAAAAAATCTTGGGTTCAAGGGATTTTTAATCTTTTCCTTCAGGGTTTTTTTGTAATTACTTGGGTAATTAATGAGATTTTTTCGACTTTTAACATTAATTAAATATTAATTAATTTGAAAACATTACTTTATAATTTAAGGATGTCAGTTAAAATAATCTGGCATTCAGGGGTATTTATAATTTGAACTCGAGCACAGTGAAAGGTCAAGAAATCGGGCATCAATTAATGTTTTTAAATATAGTATTTGATTACTTATTTTAGAATAAAAAACATGAAGATAGCTGGAATAAATGTAACATGTTCCTTGTCTTTTTTTTAAATAAAAAAATCATTTAAAAAAATATATATCCACATTCATTTTTAGATCCCTACAATTAAATATGTTTTAATGCTTTAGTTGCCTCTCATGAATACTAACATACACAATAATAAAAGGAAAGGACACAAAAATAATCTAAAAAGTATAACTTAACTGGTTAGGTTCTGGGTTTGTTCTCTAGATGTGATCAGTTTGAATCTTACAAACCTCAGGGCCACTGAAGGTTTAGATGGTCGTTAACTTCAGGACCCGTGAGATTAGTCGAGGTGCACACAAGCTGCCCCGGACATCTATGTTAAAAATAATAAAAAAGAACGCAAATGCTTCTTGTCGGTAAGATAAAGCTAGTATTTGTTTCATCAAGTTTTGATCGGGTCATCCATGTCAATTCTTTTCTTTCTGTATTTTTGCATTTTAAAAGTGTATTTAGCAGTAAAAAGTGTTAAATTGATGTTTTTAAATGAATTTAATACAGTGATGTCTAAAACAATATATTTTAATGTATTTTTAAACGTATTTTATAATTTACATATGTCCATCATGTAATTAGATTTGAGTTTGTAGCACTAATAGTCTGATGTTGGAGTGCTCCTTCATAGTGGAGTTTTAACACTTGTATTCGAGCGAGCAACATAGTTTCTGTACATAATTGAGAAATAAAAACATGGCGAGTCAGGATTTCCTCATGCTCGTAAGAGTCCTTTTCATGCATTTCTTAAAGGGAAAAAGGGAGGCGTGGCTTTTCTGAGTGGGCTTCTTTCTAGTGACAGACATGCCTAACAAGCTCTCAGCAAAAGATGTCAACACTGTATGTGAATGGATCCTTAGCCTCCATTGGAGAATTGACATGGCTTGCTTGTAATCGTTCTGACTTTCAGAAAATGGACATAAATATGAAAAAGAAGGTTGCCTAAATGACGGTGGCCGAGGCCATGATCAAGAATCATGACTAGCACTTCGAAAGGTATGTTTATTAAATACAGCATAACTCGGCATGTTGATACGGAACTGAATCTTTAGAAAATTCAAATTTAAAGTTTACTTCATTCGACTCGGTTGATTAGCAAATCAATCTCCGATCAAATCAAATTCTTTTTAAAAAAATTAAATTTAAAGTTAATTTTGTTTCATTCGATTGATTCTTCGGCAAATAAATCTATAGCCAAATCAAAACTTTATTTTAATACTTTTTAAAATAATAGTATTTTTACTTTTAAAAAATTAAAATGATAATATTTTTAATTAAGATGGTTTAACCCGCTAAACTTCTGCTCCGAGATTTGAATCGTTCTGGTTTAATTGTCAATCATTATCATCGAGAAATGAAAGTTTGTATATGAAAATCTTTTTGATGTGTTGGTTGATGGTGCAAAACATTCCTAATGGCTGCTACGTACACTGACCTCGGAAGGCTCTAGTGATTCTCAATTCAATAATCCAATCAAGTCACCTGAGTACAAATTCAAAGATACAATTTTGGCCGAGATGGATGTGTGTGAATTGAATTGATTCACTATTGAAATTTCAACTTCTTCATTTTTTAAATCTACATATTCAATATATATAAGATTTTTCTTCGATTCAGAAGAAAAATTAGAAATTGAATTTTGATTCGGTACAATGTTTAAATAGTTTAAATAAAAAATCATGTGGGTTGGTTGACTAATATCAAACCAAGCTTTTTTAAAATAAAATGTTTAATACAAGGAATTTTTACTAATCAGATTCTAATCAAGTTTTAGATCACAAAGTTGATGTATTAAACTAAGACGGGTCTAATACCGAAGATCTAGCTTAGGAAAGCAAGAAAAAGAAAAC
>Ga0325414_1008706_pt1 | contig 10744 bp, 8 predicted proteins | sample PopdelMetagenome_8_FD_206183 | JGI IMG/M metagenome (GOLD analysis project Ga0325414, IMG submission 206183) | Populus deltoides microbial communities from Bellville, Georgia, United States - Leaf-PdKOR-R3 | ecosystem: Host-associated > Plants > Phyllosphere > Phylloplane/Leaf | place: USA...
TTAACAGGCAATTTTTGTAACTTGTACACAATAAAATAATATTTTTTTAAAAAAACAATAATCAATTACAAGATGACGCTTCAAGAAACAAGAAAGAAAACGCCATTTCACTTACAATTTTTTTTTTTTAAATCCATTAAGCTTGGCATGACTGAATTTCTCTAAGGGATATGTCACGTACATAGTAAAATTACATGTATGGCTAGGCTCAAAATTGGCATGGTTGTATTTGTGGTGATGGAAATTTTTTATTTGATGTTGATGATCTTGTCATTAAAACAAAAAAGAAAAATTATGTTACATGCATGTATATAATCGCCAATTAATTTTAAACACAAGGCTACAACCTTGTTTACTGTACACAATATCTCCCATGAAATAAAAGGATTTAAGTTTGATGATCTGTACCGTAAGGTTTAGGTTGAAATTCTTATAGGGATGGTGATGATGTTTGGAAAACTTGTTTTATGATGGATTAGAGAGTGGCTAAACTGGAGCTAACGAGTGGCTCATCTAAAAAAAAAAAACAAGTCTCTTATTAGAATAGCAAATTATTCAATACTTAAGTTAGTAAATGTAAGATGAGAAGTGTGTGTGAAATAGAAAGAGATAAGAGAAAGTGTAGATCAAGGGAGATAATGTAATAATGTGCAAAACAAGGAGAGTAAATGTATGTATTGTTAGGTTTTCTAAAATGCATATATACATTGGAAACGATAAATTTATAATTTTCTGGAAGTTCTAGGATCTCATTAGATAGATCTAGAATTGTTTAAGGTTTATACGAAAATTATCTACAAATCAAATGTTTTTTTATTTTGAATAATTGGTTCAAGACTAAGTTATCGCAAATCACAAGCAGTCCAAGTGTCTGACCTCTAATGGTAATCCATACAAACCACTAGTAAGAAATCTTCTAAACCCTTTTAGAAGAGAGTGATTGTTATACTTTTAAGTTCTAGCTCCTTTTTTTTAAGTGTTTTTGTACTGTACTATTGTACTATTATCTAATGTAAAAAAAAAAAAAAGAGATAACCTATGTTTATGGAACTAATATGTAAGTGCTTGTCAAATGACTTGGAACTAATATGTCCTGCATACCTTAGTTTATGAGTGCAACTTCTTTTTTTTCATATAAGAAAGAACATAACATGCATTGTTCTCAACATATCTAATTAATGTCTAGTTTTAATAGAATATTGATATAAAAAAAGGAATATAATATACTTCGATATCAATAACTCTAATTAATGTATAGCTTCAATAAAACATTGACATAAAGGAAGGAACATAATATACTTTGGTATCAACAACTCTAATTATGTTCAATTTTAATAGAACATTGACCATGAACATTTAAGAACAATACTTTGATTTAATACGAATCTCATAATTGTAACAGCTATATAATTTCATATGCGAAGAATTTTTCTTCCATGAACTTTATCTTTACTCTAGATTCATTAATCAAATATAATTGAATATTCAAAATAAAGAAAGCCTTTATTAATAATAAATATGTTTTACATGAATAAAATCAGTGCTATGTGTAACTAACTGATTCGCTACATGATATATTCACTAAACATCTCTCACTCACACTAAAAGCAATCGCTTATGTATCAAATACCATATCCCTCTATATTGTGATCATGCTTCTGTTGACAAAGTGCCTTAGTGAGAGGATCTGTAAGATTTATTTTAGCGGACACTCGCTCTATCTTTATATCTTTTCTCTTTATGATTTCTGTAATAAAATAGAATCATTTAAATGCATGTTTGGATCTTTGATGAGACCTTGGTTTCTTTGTTTGTACAATGACTCCATTGTTATCACAATACAAGAACCACACCTAGTTCAATGATGAACTTTTTAATCCAAACAACATTTTTTATCGCTTTAGATGTAGATATGTATTCAACTTTAGTTGAAAAAAAATCTATTGTGGTCTCTTGTTTAGAACTCTTCTAATTCACATCATCACCATTTAGAGTAAGAACATATCCTGACTGAGATTTGCTATCATCAATATCTGATTAAAAACTAGCATTTGAGTAACTATGAAATTCCATTTCATGTTTTCCATAAACCAAAAAGATATTCTAAGTTCTTTTTTAGTACTTTAAGAATATCTTTAACTATCTTTTAATAACTCTTACCTGGAATAAATTGGTATATACTCATTATACTCAAAGCATAAGATACATATGATTTTATACATAACGTCACATACATAATGGATCCTATAACTGAAGCATAAGAAATCCTTTCCATCTTATCTATTTTAATTTTTGTTTTAGGACACACATCTTTGGAGAGATGTATTCCTTGTAAAATAGATAGGTATTTTCTATTGGATTCTTCCATGCTAAACTATTTTAGAATCTTGTCTATGTATGTGGATTGAGATAATCCAAGTAACCTTCTTGATCTATCTTTATAGATCTTTATTCCCAATATATAGGTTGTTTCTTCCATATTCTTCATAGAAAAATTCTTGGACATCCAAATTTTTACTTACTAGAATAAAAAAATATAATTTCTTATTAATAATATGTCATCTACATATAATATTATGAAAATGACTCAACTCCTACTAACTTTTTATAAACACAAGGTTTATCGATATTTTTTTTTATGAAATCAAATAATTTGATTATCTCATCAAAATGAATCTTCCAACTCTTTGAAGCTTGCTTAAGTCCATAAATAAATTTTTATAGCTTGCATACTTTGTTGGTAAATTTTTTAGATTAAAAATCTTTAGGTTGTGTCATATACACATCTTTCTAAAGATTCATATTCTGGAATGCAGTTTTGACATTCATTTGCAAAATCTCATAATCATAGTATGTGGCTATAACAAGCACAGTCCTTATGGATTTTAACATAGCTACTAGCGAGATGGTTTCATCAAAGTCAACCCCTTGTATTTGTCTATAACCTTTGGCAACTAATTTAGCTTCGTATATTTATACATTGTCATCCATGTCAGTTGTCGAACGTGGACGCGCAACTTCAGGGGGTCAAGGATTTGCCACCTAGTTGTTTGGTTCAGGGTTGCTAGGAAACCCGAATGTATTGGTCTTATCAGAAATTTCAAGGGTAGGGAATTGGTTGTGGCTAGGGAAGGTATTAGCACCCCTAGCGCACCCTACCTAAGGTAAGATACATTGTGTGGTCTGAATGTGGTTAAATATTTTGATGGGTTCCTAACTGACAGTTTATCTATGGCTCAAGATAAAGATTCATTCACATGAATAAATCTTGTGCTTTGAATTTATTATGGGCTTGTGTGCCCAAATGAATTCTTATAGAAAGGATCCATATAGTTGTCATGATAGGGTTCACTTATCCTAGAAGGCAAAAGGGTTTTCCACAACTCGTATCTTGTGATAAAAAATACTCCCAATTAAAATTGTTGAATATCTAAAATAATTCTGAGAAATTTTTTGTCAACTCTTGATATTTAAATATCAGTCTACTTGTAGGTCCAACATTTATATTATAATACTAACCATTAATTGTCAAGAATTTAAAATTTTTAGGGATTATTGACATATTGGCCATGTTTTAATTGATTCAATAAACTAGTTATTAAATCCAAAACGCATGCAAATATATATTTTTTGAATTCTGTATAAAAATACTAAAAAATATACATGTTTACAAAACATTAAAAAATCAAATTTCTAACAATAATTTTAAAAAGAAAATGCAAAATGAACCTTTCAAAGGTTAAAAATAATCTGGAGAAGTTGTTGGAGCTTGAGAACGGTGCTAGAAGATTCTAAGGCTAGAAGAACAGTGGCAGCTCGTGTATCCATGCACCATTACCACTAATGGCACGTGTAACCACGCGCCACCGCTGCTGAAGAGATGGAAAACAAGGTGGATCTGAAGCAGAATCTTCTTCTCTTTCATCATATGTCGACAATGAGTGTCACCATGATCTGCAAGCAAAGGAAATCACATAAGCAGTTCATTTTCATTTTTTCCCTTTATTTATAGATCTGTTTCTCGGTTTTTTTTTTCCTTTTTTCTAGTTATTTCAACAATCAACAGGGGTAAAGACATGATGTAATGGGGGGGGAGAGAGAGAGAGGATGCTGCTATAAGGGAGAATCCATGGTTGCTACTGGTATTGATAATTTGAGAGAGGATGTTGTGCTGATTCGGGGATGGTGATGCTACGATTGATGGAGAAGGAATCAATTGGCGAGGGGGGTGTTTGTTTGATTCTCGGTTGGATGGAGATATATTGGCAAAAAGGGTTATGGGAGAAGGAATGTATAAGAGGTGGAAAGTTGAAAGCTCTGGATAGGAGATGAAAGCTGATTGAAGAGGCTAGACTATAATGGGATGTGTTATTGTTTTAGTGAGAAGAATGGATAATGGGTCGGTTTTATGTCTTCTCATAGGGAGGATAAATTGGACTCATTGCTGATATAGGGCTATTGTGCATTTGAGTGGATGAAATAAAGGTTGTTGGCTAGCATGGATTGTGGTTGCTGTTTTAGTCTGGGTGTTTAGTTAGAGACAAAAGGTTTAGGAGCAGGATTGTAATGGGTGGAGGCTTAGGTGTTGCTCATATGGCGTGGTAGAGAAGAAGAGGAACCAAGATTAGGTTGATGATGGAGAGGGTAAACACGACTATCAACAGTGGTTTTGTCGTGGAGATGGTGGTAAGGATTGGTAGTATTGTACTGTGAGGGGGATAAAAAGGAAATGATGTGTTTTTTTTTTTACATTGAAGGTGAAGGGTAGATGGACAATTCTTGGTAGGTGTTTAAAATAATAAAAATAGGAAAAAGCTAGCGAAGACAAAGGGGTCACTGTTTTGTGACTTTTTGGTGTTTTTTTTTGTGCTAATGCTCCACTAAGAATTTTCTCTATTTTGTTTTTTTACTAATGCTCCCCTAAGAATTTTCTCTATTTTTTTTTTACTAATGCTCCCCTATTAATTTTCTCCCCCTCTTATGTGTGTGTAACCATATATTTATAAGTATAATTTCTTTGGTTTGAAGGCAAAGCAAATCAAGATCAACCATTGGATTTCAAAAATAAATCTCTACAACTCATTTGATAACTTGAAGGCAAAGTAAAGAAAACAATTACCCTTGAATTAAGAGAATTGATTGTAGACCATTTGATTAGAAATTGAGTTGCTTGGTGAGAGGGTTTCCAATTTTAGAATTGATCAACTCCCTTCCACAATTACAAATTAGGTCACTAAAATAATAAATGAAATTTTTTATTTTAAATTCCTTGGAAAAGACATTGAAAATGGTGCAAATATGTCAAGAACATTTTTGTTTTTTTTTTTTTGCTATTTTTTTTTCAAAAATTAGATAGCAACATTAGTCTTTCTCTTAAAGACCTACTTACATCCAATAAGTTTTATCCCTTCAGATGTATCAACCAAAATTCATATTTGGTTGGTGTACGTGAAATCCATTTTAGATTTCATGGTTTCAATCCATTTGTCAAAACCAATATTAGATATTACATCCATATAGTTAATAAGTTTATCAAGTATGAACAACTAGTCATCATCAACTTTAACAAGAAGTTGATATCTTAGTGGTGCATGACGTGTCATACTAATTCTATAGAGTTCTTGTGTTTTTTTAGTTTCATATTGAACATTAAATGTTATAGTCTCGGGCCCTGATTCTATTTAAATGTTGGTTTATGGTTCTTGAACTTCTTTAAGTTTTATTTTTATCTTACTGCTTCTCTCAAGAATATATTTTTTTATATAGAAATGTAGCATATTTTGAGACAAACACCCTTTGCTTAATGGGATGATAGAAATTATATCTAACTGATTCTTTTGGATATCCTATAAACTTACGTACATTTATTTGGCTTAGCTCTTAGCTTTTTAAATACAATATGCTTCATATAAGCATTACTTTTCAAATCTTTAAGTATGATAAGATTGGTCTCCTAACACTCAATATTTCATATGAAGTCTTATCAATAGATTTTGATGGAACCATTTTTAAAAGGTAAGTAGTAGTTTGTAGGGTATAGTCTCAAAAAAAAAGGTGGAAGGTTTGCATACCTCATCATATATTGCACTATATCCAATAGGGTATGACTTTTTGTTTAAGAAAATCCATTATGTTATGGTGTTCCAGGAGGTATCAATTGTGAGAGAATCCCAATCGAGGTATCTTAATACATTTTCCAATTTGAATTTCAACTTTATTTATGAATTCTATGAATCTTTCAAATGATTTATACTTTCATAAAAAAACATATGACCATATCCAATATGGTCATCAATGATGAAACATGTATATCCATCTATAGAATGAATCGTTATTGATCTATATACATCTATATGTATTAGACCTAACAATTCATTAAATCTTTTACTCTTTTAGTAAATGATGTTTTAGTCATCATAATCAATAAACAAGCTTTATAGGTTTTATAAGATTCATAATCAAAAGGATCAAATATTTTTCTTTATGTAACTTTGTGATTCTTGTTTTATTGATATGACCTAGCCTACAATACTATTAATAATATGTATATTGATTATCTAATATATTCTCCTTGCTATTTATATTGAATTTGAGCATTTCAAGAGTAGGCATGTATAAACTATTTGTAGAAGTATCAAGTCTATAATATACATTATTATTATAGAAGGAACAATATTTACCCTTAATAATAAATTTAAATCCAATCAAAAATGGATATGATGTTCTTAAAAAGTGCTAAAACATAATAACAATTATAAGTTCTAGTATCAGCCCACTTGGCAAAGTTAATGCAACAACCATTGCTTCATTGCTAACTCATAGGTCCACTTTACCATAATTCAACCATAACACACATGAAACATAAGCTTCAATAACCTTTTTAACCTTCACAGTTGCAAGATAATCTTTACAATTCCTTATATAATAGCTTTCTTTGCCACAATGACGACAAGTACACTTGTCATTCTTGATGCCCCAAGTAGGCTTCTATACTTATAATATAAGACCAAGTCAGCAATTAACTCATGGTCTATGACAAAGCTCAATTAACTTAATTTCTTTAAAATAGCCAATCATCCTCATCACATAGATGTTCACTAAAGAATTCTCTACTATCTTACAGAAGAAAAATTGCTTAGAGGTCTCATACCTCTTAGTGCATCTAGCCACATCAAATAATTTTTTGAGAGGCATAATTATTATATGGGCATCAATATTCTCATAATGTGTTTAAAGTTCAAGTGACATGCTAACTAACATCACATATGTAGCCTATTCATTATCATCAATATAACATTGATATTCAGTCCTATCTTCGTTATCAACGTCCTTATCAACGACATGAGGAATTGAATTTTCAAGAATATACAACTTTCTTTCTTATTTAAGAACAAATTCTCATATTTTAATATTAGTATAAGAAGTTTGGTTTAGTCAATTTATTAGCATCATGTATGCTATGTAGAGACATATTTATTTTTACTCATGTTAATCTATCAACCTATTCATGTAAAGATAACGAGTATTGATTTCATGCATAAATATTTATAACCAAATTTAAATAAGGTTTTTAATCTTAAAATTGATCTCCCACAACTTTCTTGCAAATTAATAACCCTCTATATTAATTTGAGAAATTTTGTTTAGATCTTCTAGTGCGCTAGGTTCTCATTTAATTTATATGTTCTTAAGTAATTCAATAAATCAAAATAAATTAAATTAGGTAGATAATAAAGTTTAACAATCACATCTTTATATGACTTCTATATTAGTTTCGTGACAACTCTTTGTCTAAACATATTATATATGTTTCGCCTAATTACTGCCCTTAATTTAATATGATCATAAGTAACTTATTTGTTTCATATATGTTAGTTAAGTAGGACCTAATTTTATAACATTAAACATATTCATTTAATGGTAACCTTGAGTAACTTAATAAGTTATCTATGAATAAAACTCTGGTTTTATGCATATAAAATCAAAAGACAATAAATCATGTTCTCAACATATACTTAATATATAAATAAGAGATTTATTATTTTAATTAAGTCTCATTCCATGGTATTAGTGATATATCATACATAATAATCATATATAAACATACAACCCTAGCATGCCATTCTAACCATCTATCATGCTTAATAACATATTAAAATGCAAAATAAAAAATATTACATGCTTTAATTCTAATTATACACCCATCACTTTCAAGTGATATAAAGCATTCCTTCTTATTCGTTAATATGAGAGAGAACCATGCGTTTAAAATTATGCTTCGATTCTTCTAGCAAATCATATAAAATGACTTTAGTCTTATTTAAATTAGTTGCACTATTGTTTTATTTATCTTTTAGTTATTATTAGGCCTTTTAGATATATTAGGACCTTTATTTAAATTTTGGTTTATGGGATTATTATTATTTATTAGGTCTATCCATATTCATTATGGATGTCCTATTAGACTTAGGATTCTTCTAGTATAAATACTCTTTTAAAAAGATTTTTGAAAAAAAAAATATTACTTTTAATAAACAAATCAAAATTCTTGCTATCTTTTGTCTGGGTGAGTGATTCTTATACTAAGTTCTTCATTGAACTTACAAACTCTTTGAATGATTGATCAACTTTGTTATGATTTTATATCACTTCTTCACATCTCTTTACAGGTAGAGGGTGTGAGTGATCATGACATATAACTTTGGTTTTCCAAGAAAAGTTCTTATTGGGTCAAGTTGCAAACTATTCTAAAATGATTTTAGCGTATCTTAAGTTTTGGTCATTTCTTGATTTTTTTTTCTTCTTAGTTTCGGCTAGAGTCTTGTTTTTTTATAAGAAAAGAACTCTACTATTCTCTTATTATATCAAAGTTTGCATCAAACCCTATATTAAAAAATCATCTTGCTTAGATTCTTAACTTTGCCTAACACATCAAAGAAAAAATGTGTTATTGATCTTCATCTTCTATCTTTCTTGATTTTAGCTTAGAGTAAAAAAAAGAAATCTTGTTCTTCCCGAATTGTGTGGATTAAAAAAAATACAGGAAAAATTGATGGAATTGAGTTAATTGACAAGTTAAGGCATAACCAAATACAAGCCCTTGAATTTTGGGGTTGGTCGAAAGTTTCTTGATTTTGTTGAATAGGTATATATCAAATCATGGTATTGCCGAATTAAATTCTTATTTTTCTTGGATTATCTTGCATTATTTTATTTAAATTTGGGTAGTATAGATCTTTCTTGCCTTATGTTAATTATTTTCATGAAATTCTTGAAGTTGAATCTTGACTTCTTGAATTAGTTAGTTTTCTTTAAATCTTTAACATAAACTCTATTGCTTTCATTTCGTGTGTGTGTGTGTTTTTTTTTGTCATTATATTTTGCACGAATTTACATTGCTATCTGGAATTTTTTTTCTCAATTTTTGTTTTGATTACTTTCATATATTTATTGATTCTTGAGTCTTCATTATTATAAAATCACTATGTTGTTTTAATTGATTATTGGATAAGTTGTTAGTTACCTTTAAAAACCTAAGTAAAAGGATAGTAAGGTACAATGCATGACTAGATTATTAGAGTGAAAAACTTGATTGTATTGCATGAAATACACGTGGAGTGACATTAAATTGAGTGTAAACACGTGAGAGAGTTAGAGAGGAAATTTTTCTTTGCTACTAACCTTTATTACAGGTATTCCTAATGTCATAAAAAAGTGTGACACAATCAAAGACGGAGGATCTTTTAGAAAGACAAGATAAGTTGGAGGTGATGATAGAGGCTTTGATGGGAAAGATGGATAAATTGAGCACTAAGATGATTACTAGATATGATGTTCCTAGTCGTAAAGGAAATGAGATTAAAAGGTTTACTAGACAATCACTTTCTAGATAAAAGTGTAGTTGAAAACTCCGATTATAATGAGGAGGATGATATTGTTAATCATGGAAGGAAGTCTCATACACACCAAAACCCTTATATGAGACACAGGCAAGGAGAGAGTTTGGTGGTAAATTTTAGCCAAATAAGTATTTCAGCTAATGGAGAAATTTTGATGATCATGATGATTTAGATTGTAATTTGGATAGCATAAAACTTAAAATTCCAGCATTTCAAGGGAAAAAAAATGATTTGAAGGCTTATTTGGATTGAGAAAATAAGATGGAATTTGCATTTGATTTCCATCGATATTTGAAGGAAAAAAAGGTAAAATTAGTTGTAGTTGAATTCATTAATTATGCTATTATTTGTTGGGATCAACTTGTATTAACACAATGAGAGGAGATAAAAGCAATCATGAGAAAGAGTTTTGTCCCTAATCATTACTATAGAGAAATATATAATATATTCCAATCTTTATCTCATGGTTCTAAAAGTGTTGATAAGTATTTTAAGGAGATGAAAATAACTATGATTAGAGCTAATATTTTTTAAGATAGAGACGCGACAATGGCTAGATTTTTAAATGGTTTAAATAGATATATTGCTAATGTTGTTGAATTGAAACATTATTTAGAAATCAATTATATGGTGCATATGGCTATAAAGGTGGAAAAATAATTGAAAAGAAAAAGTAGTACAAGACTAGGTGGTTATTTAGGATCCTTTCAAGGTTGGAATTGAATTTTAAAAGAGAGGGTAATGCACAAACAAAACCAATAGTAGTACCTAAAGTTGTCGAATCATCATTTAATAAAAATAGGTTGTGACAATAGAGAAAAAAGGTAAAAAATAATGTCTAGCAA
>Ga0325414_1008707_pt1 | contig 10744 bp, 10 predicted proteins | sample PopdelMetagenome_8_FD_206183 | JGI IMG/M metagenome (GOLD analysis project Ga0325414, IMG submission 206183) | Populus deltoides microbial communities from Bellville, Georgia, United States - Leaf-PdKOR-R3 | ecosystem: Host-associated > Plants > Phyllosphere > Phylloplane/Leaf | place: USA...
TTCTCCATTCAAATCTTATAAACATCTCTCTTAGGATTGATTCATGTGAAAAAGATTTCTCTCACAACCCTCATAATTTAAACTCCATAAATCAAACTCTTCAAAAATGTCACCGACATAAGTTATGCAAGACATAATACTTTTTAACACAAAACATTTGAGTATGTGATTGAGTAAAATGGGAGCGAGAGATGAAAGAAAATGTACATTTTGGAGACCCTAAATTTGAAATTCTTTTAAGGTTGTGTTTTGTTCTGGATTAAAAAAAATCAGGTTAAATTTTATGGAGTTAATATTTAACTCCGTTAAACTTCTTTAGAAGGGTTTTTTTTTTTTTTTTTAATGATGTGCTTTAAGCCAGATAGACTCCACCTCATTTGTACATGTCAACTACTTGTGTTTTATTTAGTTAATAAGGAGAGAAAGAATCTCATGTCGCTCTCATTCTTCTTTCTTATTTGCAAAACCATCTTTTTTAATCATGATATATACAAAATTGTAAAATCATGTCTTGTTCCAATCATCATTGTAAAACTCGGCCAAACCTTACAAGTTAATACGGGATTCAAGAAACCCATGACCTTAACTAAGTTTTACATGTTAATAAACCAGAGTTGCAATTGGCATGGCCATGCCTGGGTGACCGGTCAGGTCAATATGGAACTTGAATGACCTGACAAAACTCAAGTGAAATTCAATTTTTTTCTGCTCATTTTGAATTAGAGATAAATTCATAATTCACAAAACAAAGCAATCACACTTATTTGAAGAAGATAATTGCCAAAAAAAAGAAAAAATTTCCAATTCTCAAATCTCTAATTCCCATCTTCTTCATGATCTACACGCAAAAGGCTACATGATGCGAATCTATGACTACATGGTCACGCAACCCATAACAAGATTGACAATGAATCTCGGGAAGCCGAAACAGATCTGATAAGAGTGTGACATAATGAAAATATGTTACAAGGCATTAGCACTATTGGAATAAGAACTCCTACCTTGAGAATACAAATTCGCAAACGAGAAGTATAAGAAAGACGTCACAAAGCCTATTATTAATCTTCGATAAGTCAATTTAGTTCGTTAGAGAACCAAAGAATGCAAGAATCTCTCTCACGCAAGCTGAATAAATTCGGTAGCAAAAGTATTATCAAGTCAATATTTTGTCCTTACAAAGAGTATTTATACTATTGAAAATAAAACCCTAACATTAAAGGGTCAATCATGTACCCAATCTAACTAGCTCATACTAATTAAAATAAGATTTAAAAAAGTAAAGAAAAAATAAGAAAAATAGTCTAAAATGCTTTGTCACCATTTGTTGCATATGATAGTGAAAAATACTCAAGATAAATAATTGTTGAAGAATTTTTGCTGAACAAAAATCTGATATCTTGTAAAATAAGAATTAGTTTCTGACCATTTAATTCTTCTTATTTGATCTGGAATCCTTGTAAAATAAGTAATCCAAAGGCTACCATATAAATTTCTAATAGCATTAAAGACTCTTTGTAGTGAATGAAATCCATAACTTTTAAGGAAACAATGTTTTTTGGTTTTCACACGTTGCTGTCAGATTTTATGCTCAACTTTAAATACGTCATTCTTCTTGTCCGAATGAATTAGAAGTCCTCTCATATATTGTTTGAAAGGTAAGATGTATAGTTTCCAACTCAATTAGAATAGCATCCAAAATCCTCTTCTAGCTTCAAATATGAGTTGCAAATTAGATAAAGGTTCAACCGAGCAAATTTAAACCTTTTTTACACAAATTTCTTGACTTAATCCATTAAATTCTTTTTGAATTTATTTTTTTTAGACCTTAAAATAAACTCAATAAACACTTCTAATAAATTATTTGGTGTCATAGCTAGGATCACATCACTACATTAAAGCTTGTTCGGCAAGTATTCACCATGTTTCTTTATGTTTTTGATATTTCTCTTCTTTGATTGCTTCTTTATCGGGTTTATACAAATGAAAAAAGTCCTAAAAGACTTGTGCCTTAGCATTGTAGTTATTTCCACAAGCCACTCCTCAGACATGCCCATAACCTCATCATCCGTTCTCAGTTGTAAGTTTGTCCATAAGACTTGTACCTCCATGATAAATTTTTTTATATTCCCTTTTGAGAGAAGAATTGAGAGGAAGATAAAATGTGAAAATAAAGACCTAGGGATGGTGGGTCTATAAAGAAAAAAAAATCCTAAGTTTGGTGAATGATTAATTTTAAGAAAAATAATGAGAGAGAATCTTGTGAAGAATAAATTTATTTGTGTTTTTAAGTTAACTTGGTTAACCCATTTCATTTATAATCCAGTCATTTAACCAAGTCAACCCAGATTTGATCTTATAACTATGTTTTCAATTATAAGAAAAATAATTATGAAAAAAAAAAAACAGGGTTTAAATAATATAAATCAAAATTTAAATAAATAAATAAATAAGAATCAGGGTTAACATGTGGACTTGAAGAAGAAAGGGGAAAGTTATTCAAAGGATGGATGAATTGCAACCATAATATGTGTCGCACGTGTGCGGCACAGCGGCGAATATTCCACTTCATCTAAAATATCTATTTGGCAAATATAGGGAGACAAGAAATTCTTGTTTTTTATCAGTGGAAAATAAAATGGGAGTCGCCACCTAGTATTTTGATCACTAGGAACCCTAACTAGTCTCAAAGATCGAGTACGAGGACTGATTGCGTACAAGAAAAGTATTAGCACCCCAAATACGTCTTACCTCAGGTAAGCTGCATTGTTTGATTGTCTGATAAAAAGCTATGGTATTATTGTATTTCTAATTGTTGGTTTGTCTATGGTTCAAGAAAAGTCCTCATCAGTAAGGATGTCCTTATCTTATCGGGTAAAAACCTAGCTGTTCTAATGTCTATATAACAAAACTACATTTTTAATATCAGGAATACGTTTTACGTACAAATTCGTAATCTCAGATACTAAAAGAAGACACAAATATTTTTTTAGAATTTTTGAAGTATTGGCCTAGTTCTCATGGCTCTAACAAACTTGTTATTAAAGCCAAAATACATGCTAAAACCTTTTTCGAATTTTTTTGTGCTCTATGTATAAAAAACAATATGATTTTTTTTGTTGTATGAAAATATTATGTGATGATTTTTCTTAACTTTGAGAGACTTGGCCGTATGCATGAAAAACAAAAAAAAAATTTGTTTTATAAATTTTTTTGCAATGTTTTGATGAAAACCATATATTTTAATACTAGATTTGTATATTTACGATATAAAAATACAAACCAGTATTAAGCAATTTTAATTAAAAAAATATACAGGAAAATCAACAAATTTTTTTAAGAATTTTTCAGAATTTTTAATTAATTAATTAATATATATATATATATATATATATTACAATTATGTGGGCTGGGCCAACCCAGTTAGTTGGGCCGGACTCAGCCCAACAGTCCTCTCTGCTTCTTTTCGTCTAGGCCGAACCCGACCCAGATATCAGGGCTGGGCCATAACCGGCCCGGCCTAGAAAAGAAAAACAGGGGGGATTATTTTCCCCCTCCCATCCTCCTGCATGCAGAACGATATTCGTTCTACATACAGGAGGAGCTTAAGATGAAAACGAAGTAAAAGGGGAGGGGAAAGAAGAGTTACCTGGCGCGGAGGAGGCGGTGCCTTACTATTCTGGCTGCTTCGCTAGCGGTGCTGTTGTGGAGGCCGGTGGCGGTTTCGTGGCTCACGAACAGCAACTCCAAGCGGCGAGACGCAGCTGTCCACTCCCTTTTTTTCAGGTGTTTTGTCTTGCTTTCTCCTCTCTCGTTGTCATGCGGCTTCCCTCTATGTGCTTCTTGTTCTACCCGTTTATTTCTCTCTTAAACTATCTCCCCTGTTTCAAACCGGTCTTCTCTCTCTCTCTCTCTCTCTCTCTCTCTCTCTCTCTCTCTCTTTCTCTCGTCTGCTTCCTTTTTCTTTCCTCTCCTTTCTCTTTTTCCTCCCCTTTGCCTTGTGCTGGTGTTAAGAGCAATATTTATAGATTTATAGGGCAAAAGGGAACGGGGGCATCCCTATCGCTGCGCATGGGGAGCGGGACCGTCTTGCCCTGCGGCGCTAGACGAGGTGACCAACGAGCGCCACTTGCATGGCATGGCCTCTGGGTATCTCATTATGAAGAGGCATCAGGCTTTGGATGTTTGGCAGAGCACGCGGGGAGAGAGAGGCATGAAGAAGTAAGGAAGAAAAAACAAAAAATTATCTTCCCCTGCTGCACGTCCAGGGGAAGAAGGAGGAGGAACAGTGTCGCTCATAACAACACTGTTTTGTTCCTTTTTTATTTTTTTATTTTTATTTTACTTTTATTTTTTGTGTGGGGATCCAAAAATAGGTTATAATAACATGTAATTTAATGATTGCCATTGAGAGCAATTCTTTGAAACTGTACTCGAATTTGCAGGGTTTTTTTTCTTGAGCAGATTAGCTTTCATCTCACGATAGAATTTTATGCCTTTTTGAGAGTGAGGAAGTGTTGATATTGTTTTTTAAAATAATTTTTATTTAAAAATATATATTAAAATTTATTTTTATTTTTTAAAATTTATTTTTGACATTAACATATTAAAACATCTAAAATCATTAAAAATTTAATCTAAAACATTTTTTTTTCAATTTATCACACAAAAAAAAAAAAAAAAACTAGATTTAACCTCAGCTCTAAACAGACATTTTATCACAAAACAAAATTACTACTGCGGATGGAGGCAAGCTGGTAACCCGTTCAATCGGTACGATTTTTGATATACCATTCAATTTGTGCATTTGCAGAATATACATTTAATTTACATAATATAATATTGATTGTTAAAGGGGGGGAAATTTTTTAATTTTTTTCGCTCTCCGTCCATCCCCACCACTCATTTTCCTTTCTTTTAATTTTATACATTAATAGGTCACACTAATACATTTCTTTTACTAATTCTTAGTTTTATCTAAATATAAATCTTGATTTAAAAATTTATTAGATTCCGCCATTATTATATATAAGTTTCACATATTTATTAAACATCCGTTAAATCATTTTTTATACTATTAACACTTCATTCTTTAAGACTTAACCCCTTAATATTTAATATTCAATTTAACCCCAAACTCCTTTTTAATTTAAAAAAAAAACTTAAATGATACAAATATAATTTTTTACGCTAATCACCCATATTGAAATTAACAAATAAGGGAAAAAAAATTATATATGTGAATCTTCTATTTAAATTCCAATAAATTTTACTTGTTGTCATAACCCAATTTTTATTTTTTTCAAAAATCTTCAAAATATTTTAAAATTAAAATTAAAAAAACTTTGGTCAACCAGGTTGTTCAAATACAACTAATAACAAGATTTTTCAAAAGAAAAGGAGGGGGAAAATAATAATAAATACAATTTGGGATGAATTAGACAAATAATTGCAATTTAAAAGGTCAAGGATTAGTCTAGAACAGGCTAACAATAATAAAAAAATAACTTGGGGAAGATAGGGGTTTAATTGAAAAGATAATTGACGAAAAGTCTTGAAATTGGATGAATTTGCATGAATTGGATAACCAATGACCAAAAATGAAAAAAAAAAGAAGCGAAATATATGTACTGAAAATCTGAAGATAAAAGTCCAATTTGGGTCAAATTGTAAATTTGCAAAACCAAGAGCTAGAAATAATTGAACTAATTAGGGTTTTAAATCTTGGATTTTCTTTCAATTTAATCCCTAACTAGAATTAATTGATTTTACTAGTTTGGCCATTTTCCAATTTAATCCTTTCCAAAATTATGCAATTTTAATCAATTTTGCCCCAAATCACATTTTCATTTTTAATCATGCCCCTAATTGAACTAATTAGACCCTAGATTGACAGGTTGTTACAAATTAGTCCTTAGTTCCTACAATTATGCAATTTTAACCAATTTGACTCCCAAATTCATTTTTTGATCTTCAATTAATCCTTTAATTGAGTTTTAATTTGGAAATTTATTTTAAATTCATCCTTGATTGTTTTTTTTTATCAAATATAAAAAATTGTATAGATTAAAAGTACAACATAACTGAAAATTAAAAAATCAAAATATACAAATATGTACGAATATGTACAAACATACATATTCAAAGAAACAGGCTTTCTAGAACAAGCAAACAACCAAATCAGCACCAACAACACGCAGTTCTTTAGTTTTTCTAATCTTATTTAAATTAAATACTTTTTCTTTAATTTTTATTCAATTGAGCTCAAACCATTTCTAAATTTTAAATTTTAGTTAAATAGAGAGGTAACCTACCTCGTGATTATCTTTTAAATTCGGGCAGTTGAAAAGGTACCTACGTCGTGGCATTTTGAGATGTGACATACATGAAATCTCATGCATCGAGTAGCAATAAAAACCATAAAAATCCTGTGTGAATAATAAGATAAAAATTTATACATTATATTGAAAAATAAAATTGCAACTTCACGTAATAATGTTTTTTAAAAAGGAGAAACTAGGTGGGGGTTGGGCCATGGGAACCCCTCACCTGCCTTTTTATATCTTTTCTTCAGTCAAATCATATTGAATTTTATTCATATAAATAAAAAAAATTAATTTAATCGATGATTCAACACACCAAATACTCAATAAGTCAAATGAAAATTAGTTTAATACCAGTACCTAAAATTACTTTGAGTTTATTAGAACCTAATCTTTGTATTCTTATGAAACAAATAATTTAGTGAGTTCAATTTAAAAATTAATTTAATCATTTAACCAAATTTGACTGTCAAGTTATAAACAAAAATCAAAGAAAAACTTGGTGCAACTCAGCACTTCAATGAAAAAAAAGAGAGAGTTGTAACCGATATGAAAATATAAGAATTAATTAATTATTTTTTAAAATTAAAAAGAGTAATTTATTTATTTCTTAATAAGTAGAAAAGCTGTAATCAACTCAATTTCTTTTCCTTTTTTTTTATTGAAAAGAATAATTTTCTTTTCCGGTAGGTTAACCCAAAGCATTTTTTTAATGTTTTTCTTACCAAGCATGTAGATCCAAAACATGTTGTTCAATTAACAAGACTGCATTCTGGTGCCTCTCTTTTGGCGTCGGATTATTAAAGAACCTCTCCCAACCACGCAGCTCCACAACCAATGCTTTTGAGAAAGTAAGTGGAAACTTGGTTTCCACGTGGCTTCATTTTTTTTGTCGCGTGCATCACGTATCTTTCTTACATGTTTCTCACAAGTAGTTAAGAGTGACTCCCTTTACTGGTGACCTAACTCTTTTTGTTCCATCGCTGATGCTTATATAAAGTGGCAGCTCCTCCATATCTAACGCAGCTCAGATCTCAAACCTATTCCCTCAGCTCAAGTCCTAAGCAGTCTCGAGCAACTCCTCTTGCTAAAGCAACGACGACTTGCATATCACCATTAATTTCCGACAGGGTAAGATTTGAAGGAAGGATTTGTCTTCGGCAATGGAAAAGAAGATCAGAGATTTGAGTTCTTGGATGGAGGTTGCGCCAGCACTCTTCATTTCTTGGCGCAAGACTTCCAATTCTCCTGCGCTGGAGACTATTACCGAAGAGGAGGCTGAGGGTAGGGAAGATGACAAATAATTTAATACTCAGTGTTCTTCGATTGTTTTGGTCCCTCTGTTTTCTCTGTATTTTGGTTGAATCCGATAGATCATGCAATATAACTTAATTTTGTTGTTCAAACTGGCAAGAATTGTCCGTACTTGTAGCATGCTCTTTCCTTCTCCAATATTCCGCCGGTCCTTGTTTGTGCGTTCACCATAGCATCTAAATGCAATTTCCAACTCAATATCTAAAAGTGTTAATTAATTCTGTCTTCGAAAAATTTATTAAGTTAATAGCCAAGATAGTGGCTTAGCTCTAATTATACTTCAAGTTTAAGGTATAATTCTTTCATCAAGTCTTGGACAAATAATTCCTAGTTCATTTTATAATTGCAGGCATTGAAAAACGATGAACTATTTCGCTGAGCCAGTCTTTTTTTCTTTTTATTATTGGATTGTTTATACTATTGAACCCGTTGGTTCAATTGCAACGACAGCAATTATTGACCCCAAATGAACCGGTCTTCCAGAGGTGAAAAGTCATTCTCTCGAACAAATAATGACTAAATAAGAAAAAAAAAACACATGGGAGCTAGCCACAAGGATTCAAACTTGGACCTCTACACTTGTGGACGCATGCACAAGCAATCGGGACTTGTGTGCATCAATAATACATATATAGACACACAGAGGAAAATAAACTATTCCTTAACAATAAAAAATAACCAAAAAAATCCAAAACATGAACTCAAAATGATTCAGGAAGAAGATGAAATCTTTTCACTAAAAATCAACCAATTCTTCATCCTCAAGCTCTTTCCATTTGAAGCTCAATTATGGCTTCAGCTATCAATATCAATGACCAAAACAAAAGAAGATTCCTCGAAGCTAGCAAACACAAGTCTTGATCAAGCCAAATGATCAAATTGCTTCTGACTTTTTCAAATCCAAAGAGGAGGTTCTTAATTAATCAAATGCCTCTCTTCAAATTGTCTTTCCAAATAAAGAGGTGATGGTTTCAAAAACCCCTCAAAATAATTAAAAAAAAAACATAATATTTCTCAATACAAAATTTTCAAAAAAAAATTTATCTTATTTAAATTATATAAATAGATAACTTATTTGTTTAACCTCAAAAAGAAGAGAAGGAAATATAAAATTCTTCTCAAGGATTACGTACACCCTTATTCCTTCCTTAGTCCTTAAGGATAATTTGTCCATCACTCAATGCAAATAGTTGTAAATGAAAGTAGCCTTGTAAAGTTCAAGCAATACCACCTTGAAATGTACAATATATCATGGTGGCTGGAGGTTTATATAATTATTAATTTTTAAAATTTATAAAATTAATTAAAATACACATAAACTAATCCTGAAATTTATTAAAAAAAAAGAAACACTATTGTTTTTTTGTCTCTGACACAATAATAATCTGAAGCTAGAGAGAGGCAGCATGCACAAAATGAAAAACAGCAAAGGAAAGTAGAAGCTATCATGTAATTTTCTCGACTTTTTCTGATGTCTCTGAACAGTCCTCCCTAACCCTATTATATATATGTAACCAAGGCTTCAATAATTAATTTCAATTAACTTTATAAATAAATACTAATTTATTTCAAAATTTTAAGCATCCCAATTTTTTTAATGCTTTTTTACATTTAATACTTTTCATTAAAAAATCTAATCAAAATGTTCAGGTATTAAACAAGATAAACACTTGTCATTTTTTAGGCCAAAATGTTATTTTAAAGCTAACCATGTTGGGGAATTCCGGCACCCCCATGCGCGGACCGGGGGTGTTCTGATATTTGCTCATAGGAGGTAAAGTACATTGACACAATATTTTACGTGGTTCGGCAAAACCGCCTACATCCACGGGAGAGAGTCTATATTATTTAGAGATAGAGAAAGGATACAATAAATACATGGAGGAGGATCACTCAACTCCCAGCTCACACACCCTGCTGCATATGGCAGCAGGGCTGCTGCCCATGGCAGCAGCTCCTCTTTCTCTTCTTCTCTTCACGTTCTCACACACCCACGTTGTCTCTTACTCTCACTCTTTTGCTCTCACATAATATGCCTCCTTTATAGGCATTTCTTAGCAGCCTTCTCCAGCACATCAAGGGGACAATAGGTCCTGAAATCATGCCACCATTTGTGGCATAAATGGAGCAACCACTTGCTTAGTGGTGGGGTATTGCCACTAAATGGCAATATCCTAACAATCACCCCCTTTGCCATTTATGTGGGCAATTTTCCTCTTGCTTCTTCAGCACAAGTTTGCATTCTGCAGTTCTTCCAAGTTTACCATTCTGAGAGCGTGTCTAAGAGCGTCTTCAACACAACGTTCCCCTTTGAGCGTATCAATCATGCTCGGTCCGGAATGATTTTTCAAGCCTTACACCAAGGCTTACAACACCCCCTCAAACGGATATTCCAAGTGCGACAGTCATTATCTGAGTATCTCAATATGATCACGAGCTCACCACTCTTCCAAGAGTCTACTCATCCAGGAGTTGCGCCTGCCTTCTGTTCCACCCTGGGAACCACGCCTTACTTCTCCGTGAGTCTCTCGCTCTTAGTCGTAAGAGTCCAGGTAGCTCTCCACCTTTAACCATGGGGGCAGCCCATTAAAGGTTGATCCATATATGTCTTGATACTGAGTATTACAATGCCTTCACTGAGCTCACCACCTTGACAAGAGTCAACTTGTTTCGGGAACCTGCGCATGCCCTCTGCTCCTTCATAGCAGCCGCGTCTTAATGCTCCACAAGTCACCCACTTATTGTCCAAGGCAAATGTCTTCTAGCTCATTGATCTTTAGCATGGGGGCAATATCCATGAAAGTCAATCCTGCATTTGTCTCCATACTCATCATAGCCACTTCATTGGCTATACACCTGTCCACTTATATCCAGCCATTACATTGGCTCTGGGGTTGTTCTGAACTGGGCTCATATCGTGGCCCACACACCTTCTCCTTTGGTGTCTCCGCTCGTAACCATACGGCGGTCTGAACTGGGGCTTCTATCACGGCCCACACACACCTTCCATCTAAGGTGTCTTCACCTTTCATAGGTGGCCGCATCCTCCTTCAGCTGAGATGCTTCGAAGTGGCTCCAAAAGTCTCTACCACCATGTGCACTTATGGGAG
>Ga0325414_1008709_pt1 | contig 10743 bp, 2 predicted proteins | sample PopdelMetagenome_8_FD_206183 | JGI IMG/M metagenome (GOLD analysis project Ga0325414, IMG submission 206183) | Populus deltoides microbial communities from Bellville, Georgia, United States - Leaf-PdKOR-R3 | ecosystem: Host-associated > Plants > Phyllosphere > Phylloplane/Leaf | place: USA...
ATCTCAACTCTTCCATTTTGCCAAACCCCAACGCAAGAATACGTTGTCCCCAAATCAATCCCAATCGCTGTAGAATCGTATGTTTCCATTAGCTAGAAAACCAATAGATCATCAAAACGAGAAGAAAAAAAGATGAAGGAAGTTTTGTGCCAGAAAAAGAAGTCAACGCGCAGTTGAATGAATTTAAAATGCAGATAAAATTTACTGCTGCATTGTATTTATTATATACCTGCTGTGCCTGAATTATATTAGAAATATGGCAGCCGAAGCAACTCGGCAGTGCAGGTTGCTTCTCGGAAATCACCGGCTTTTAATTAATTAATTTATTCACTCTCAATTCCAGGCAAGGCACCACTGTTCAAGGGCATATTTGTTCCTGGATTTCAAAAGTATTTTTGATAAAATTTAATTTTTTTATTTTTTATTAACTTTAAATTAATATATTTTTAGTATTTTCAAATCATTTTGATATGCTGATGTCAAAAATAATTTTTTAAAAATAAAAAAAATCATTGACATGTATTTTGGTACGAAAAGCTATTTGAAAAGCAATCGCAACCGCAACCACACTGCCAAACACACTCTAAAACAAAAACATAAATTTATTCTTAAAATTTTATGATTTTACAGGTTATCATATTAAATGATTAAACCTTGAAAATGAGTAAAATCAATTAAATTCAGTCAAATTTCTTCAAATCCAGTAAAATCAGACTGATTTTACAAGTTTTAAAAAAATATAAAATTATGTATTCTGATAATCTGATTTTCATTGTTTTAAATTTATATCTTATAAAGTTTATGCAATTTGTTAATTAAGGGCTTGATTTTGACTATAATTATTATAATTTTTTTAACGATAGAAGTTATTTGTGGATTTTATTTTTGTAAAATTAAAATAAATATTCATTATTCACAATTTTTTATGTAAACTATTAACATATCAATTGATTTATTACTCTGTTTTAGGTGGCAAATATATAGAATAAAAGTTGTAAATTGACATGCTTAACCCTTGGAGTAATTAATGTTAAATGGTTTATGAAAATTTGAAGGGACTCGTTTCTTATAAATGATGAAGTAAGTGGGTCGATTTGTCCAAGAAGTAGATGAATCAATGTGAATAAAATAAAGGTGTTTGGACTTTTTTATTGCCTATTTTATTTTTATTTTAATTATGTTATATTATTAATTACTACTTGATTGAACTTGTTAATATATAATTAATTAAAATATTTTACTTGTAATTTTATAATTCAAATTTATAATTTGAATTTATATTATATATTTTGTGTCGTGTGATAAAAATAAAAAAATATTTTTAATAAACTTGCAGGACATTGAATTGACCCTACAGTTATTGCAATCGCAGTGGGTAATCAAGGGATGTTTGAGAGCATTTTTTAAAATAGATAATTACTTAAGCAATATAATTTGTATTTTTTATTTAATTTTTTTACTTACGAAATTTTTACTTGAAAATAATCTAATAATAAAAATATATTTTGCAGCTAATTTTAAGATTTTCTACTTCAGCAATGAAATTTAATGAACAGTAATATAATTTCTATAATAAGAATTTATTAAATGTTTCAAAATCCTTTTGAGTCTTTCTTTTACAATGATTTTTGGGTTGATTTTTTTATTGTATAATTTTATATTAATAGGTATAATTTTTAATTTTAACTATTGAATAGAGCTGAAATTTAACAAACTTTTTTAGAGGTACTATTTTATAACATGTTAAAATCTCAAATTAATAAGGTTTAGAAACTACCATAAGGTTTAGAAACTACCATACATGATTTTATATTAGTTTTTTAGTTGATTTATATTTTTTTTCTATTTTATTTGTAACCCTTTTATTAATTTTTTAAAAAAATTTTAGGATGTTTTTCATCTATTGTAAAGAGATTAAATATTGTTTCTCGTAAAAAAATTTATGACTGCTAATGCATGGATCGAAATATATATATATGAATATATACGTGACTGCAAAGAGATTAAATATTGTTTCTCGTAAAAAAATTCATATCGGTTGTCAAATTTATTACTCTCATGAAAAACAATACTGGCTTCTTTGCCTTCTTATGCATGTTCCCTTCACTTGGATGTGTGATATTTTGTTGACGCTCCTGTGGGCTACTTGAGAATGCTGCTAGAGGACATTAGTACAGCGCAGAGTTGCAACTCCAAGGCGCTGTGTAGGATGTAATTGTTTCTTCCTAGAGCTTTTGCTCTTGCATGAATGAATTATTTGAAAAAAGAATTACCCTTGGCAGAAATCGAAATGCCGTTCAATTATTAAAGTGTGTGTTGCTTTTTCAGGATTCAAAATGTTGCAAATGTACCGGTGCATCTATACAAGTAGACAAGCTCCTCGAGATGCATCGTCGAGTGAAAAAGAAAATATTCGAAGAGATGAGAAAGCTAACAATCCAGTTCCTCTTCTTCACTTTCTTCATCCTTCTTGTTTTGTATATTCCTCAAGGAAACATCTCAAGAAGTTGGTGAGGCTGAAATTATATCTTAACGGCATGGCATATACTCTCTCTTACACGCGCAAAAAGTTTTAGTCTTTGCTGACATAATTCTGGTATATGCAATCTACGTGGCCTTCACAAACTTTTTGTTCAAGAGCTTGTCTGTTAAAATTGCCTTTGGGCGACTAATTAAGCTTTAATTAGGTCTCTGTACAATTTCTGTCTTTGATGTATGTTTTTAATCTTTATCATGTTTCTTAATTTTTAAAAGTTTTAGTCTTTGTTCTTGAACAGAGCAAAATCAGCTTTACAACTTGTTTTGTTGATTTCCAAATATGCTTAATAATAGATATTCACGCAAATTTTGTCTGTTAGATGAAAATTAGTTTTTTTATTAAAAAATAAATTCATAAAATGTGGATTATTTGATGTTTTTTGGTGTAATGAAAAATAAATTTAAGAACACTTTCTAGTATTTGACTATATTATATAAAGTGAGCTGAAATATATGTTTTGATTTTTAAAAAAAATTTATGAAAAAAAATAAAGATCAAATCTATAGTTGAGAAAAATGAAAGAGTAAGAAATTGAAAAAAAGTTTAATTTTATAACTTATTTCAAATAAAATAAATAATAATTAAAAGAATAAAAACTAAATTTGATAGATGAAAAAATTAATAACAAGTAAAAGTAAAAAAAAATCTATTTTTATAAATTATTTTAAAAAAATTAAAATAATAATAACTAAATTTTTAGAACTAGTTTCCGGATCTCGTTTGGTTTTTTTGAGAAAAACCCGTTTGCTGAAGTAGGTAAAAAGACCAACTTGTTTTGTAATTAGGTCTGCTTTAAGATTTTTAATTGATGTGATATTTGCTAGTTGATGGGCTGAGTCCTCGAGCCCATCTTCATCCAAGTATATGAGTCTTCGGGCGATATCTTGTTGGTTCAGTGCACTTTTCATGTTTATTGAAAACATGATAGGAAAAACCTTTTTTCCCATCGAGTTCAAGTTTCCCTTTAATAATTGTTTTGATGTAATTATAATGTAGTATCTAAGAGTTAATAAATTGTATAAAAATAATATTACAGTACAATCCTTCTTATTTGTAAAATATAAATAATAAAAAGATAAATTCAAAAACAAATTTAGTTTAAAAAATAAAATATTCAAGAATTATATTTGACAAGATTTATATGTAAATATAAACTTGTTTTCATCTATATTTCCGTGTAAGGATAGAAATATCTTGCAAACCCACTCCAAATAAGTTGATTTCATAGTGATTCCATGTCATATTTCTCTCAAACTAAGTCTCCTAGAATCATATGAGCAACGAGGATCTAATTGAGTGATGTTTCAAATAAAAGCTAGTTTTTAATTCTTTCTGCCATATCCCAAGTATTTTTTTTATTTAATTTTGAAATAAAAAACAAAAACAAACAACTGAGAGAAAAATAATTTATGTAGCATCCAGTCCGGTCAACAAATCTTTTTTCACTTGGCTTATGTTTGATTCGAGGTTAAAATTAGAGTTAATTTAAATATTTTTAAAAACATATTACACCACAATATCAAAACATGAAAATACATGATACATACCACAGTTAAATAAGATAAAGTTGATAAAACCCTAACATGCCTAAAAGCACGGTATTGTAAAATTAAATTATTAAGGATGAAAATTCGGTATTTTTTAAATTAAAAATGTAATTTGGTTTATGAATAAATTCGAGCTAGTACTATTGGAAAACAAATAGTTTAAAAAAAGATAAATTCAAAAACAAATTTAGTTTAAAAAATAAAATATTCAAGAACTATATTTGACAAGATTTATATGTAAATATAAACTTGTTTTCATCTATATTTCCGTGTAAGGATAGAAATATCTTGCAAACCCACTCCAAATAAGTTGATTTCATAGAGATTCCATGTCATATTTCTCTCAAACTAAGTCTCCTAGAATCATATGAGCAACGAGGATCTAATTGAGTGATGTTTCAAATAAAAGCTAGTTTTTAATTCTTTCTGCCATATCCCAAGTATTTTTTTTATTTAATTTTGAAATAAAAAACAAAAACAAACAACTGAGAGAAAAATAATTTATGTAGCATCCAGTCCGGTCAACAAATCTTTTTTCACTTGGCTTATGTTTGATTCGAGGTTAAAATTAGAGTTAATTTAAATATTTTTAAAAACATATTACACCACAATATCAAAACATGAAAATACATGATACATACCACAGTTAAATAAGATAAAGTTGATAAAACCCTAACATGCCTAAAAGCACGGTATTGTAAAATTAAATTATTAAGGATGAAAATTCGGTATTTTTTAAATTAAAAATGTAATTTGGTTTATGAATAAATTCGAGCTAGTACTATTGGAATTAGGTTTCTTGAACAATCATGTAAGCTAGTTTGCGCGTACGTCAACTAATTCCACGAGCTCTGAAGTTAACAATCATGTAAGCTTCCACTGACCATTATATTAGGAACTACATGGCTCGAATTGAGACTATTAGAGAGTAAATTTCTTGGCTCCAAGCTCTTACTCCTAGACTACTTATTAAATGGCTGGAATAGGTTTCTTGAACTCAAGGTGATGTGGCCTTATCCCAATTAACTCGGTGTTGCTTGAAGGCATACATATCAACAACATATGCTAGAGTTCCTCTCTTCTAAAACATCTTGTGTTAGAGTCTCTCTTTTGTAGTAATAATAATAATAATAATAATAATAATAATAATAAAAACAACTTATTCCAATTTTTGCCAGCAAATATGCCCCCCAGATGCCAGATGTAAACAATGCCGTGGCTCTAGTTAGAAGAAGAAAAGTTACTGTAACTTTAATCCAAGATAGCAATGCAGGCCATTTATTTTTCCATTTCATTATGGATATGAACGTTATGTGATTTCTTTTGCCAGCATATTTTTCTGCAAAGTTAATAGCTGCAAATAATCAAAGGAAAGCTTGGCATGGAGTCCTGATATTTCCTTGTTTCGTATGGTCTAAAATCCGAGTCAAGGCTATTGCCTACATCATGCTTTTATTCCACTTGAAAACCTCTGCCATCTACCACACTCAAAGTATCTTGAAGATAACGGATTACGTGTGCAAATTTTGTAGATATAGATGTAGATTCCACATTGTTCGAACTACTTGTAAAAGCTAAAATAGTCGAAGATATTTTTTAAAATATTTTTTCTTCGAACTACTTGTAAAAGCTAAAATAGTCGAAGATATTTTTTAAAATATTTTTTATTTAAAAATATATTAAAATAATATTTTATTTTTTAATTTTTTTTACATTAATATATCAAAATAATTTAACAAAAGCTTAATTCAAAACGTCATGAAAAGACGATGCAAATATCTCCAAACACGGACAGATACTAAAACAGAATTACAGCACAATAAAGATAAGAAAACATAAATGAAAAATAATTTAACCAAACTAACGAGCAGATAAAATTATTGTTCCTTTTACTAATTGGACTGCCCTTTATCTTCAGCAAAACATGCACGATTGTCGTTCCATCCTAGGTGGGTAATTGAGCAGGCCACCTTAATTCGTGATTGATGCCTTTTCTTTTGATGTCCGGACATCCTTATTCCACCCTCTCTCGTCTTATCAACGTGAAACACCGTTAACTATCTAAGAAGTAATCTAATAATAAATAATAAAAATTTGGGATTAAAATGTTTAATTTATTTTTAATTTTAGATTCGAGTTTTGTGGTTGCTCATATAATGACCACTGAAAACTAAAATGATCATTAATTTTAGGGCCCGTGGGATTAATCGAGATACGTGCAAGCTAACCCGAACATCCATGTTAATAAAAAACAAAATGTGCAACACCGTTAGTTTCTTAAATAAGCTTCTTATCCTTACCTTTCAACAAAAACAGCTGATTTGGAATGCGATGATAATTATATTTTAAAATATTTTATTTTTAAATAAATTAAAATAATATTTTTTATTTTTTAAAAATTATTTTTAATACTAACATATTAAAACGATCTTAAAATATAAATAATTATTTTTTAAAAAAATCATCTAACCCATTTGGAACGAAGTGCCAAATATAAGCAAAATCAACGAGCATAAAGAAAAGGGAAACACAGAATATTCAGTTGTCAGTAAATTGAGAACTCAATCAACCTTGGCACACTAATTTGACAAGTCTAAGCTCTAAACATCAAGAAGAAAGAAATTTTGGTTCACTGTTGGAGCCTCGCAACCAACCTCAATTCTTTTTTAAGCAGTGCAAGACCACAAGGAAAACCTTGATTAATAGCAAACCACGCATACAGGCGGATTCCACGATTGTTTATGCAAGCCTTGACACATTTATTTATCAAGTGCACAACATCTCTCCATATATTCCGTACACAATGGAACTATTTCATATTCGAATTCATTCCAGGCGGGATGCCAAAACTTATGTTAAGATTGATGTGGTAAATTCATCTTGCAGTTGTAGGTGCCTGCTCGAGTACTTCCAGAATTTTTGTGCTGATTGGTTCACTATCTAGTCGCGAATGGTGATTAGCTAGTTGCATGTTCTGTTGAGTCCAACTTTTAATAATAGTCTACTTAAACATGCTAAACGCCAACCAGAGAGAAAAAGTGTAGACATCGTGGCAACAACAAGGAAACATGTATGTTTCGTAGGAAAGGGGAGATGTCAAATAATCCCTGAAAAATATATTACCATACTTAGTCATAATATTCAAAAAGATCAACAAACCTAGTTAATTTTTCCAATGGCTGGAGCTGTCTCGCTGCCAACAAACAGAGGAACTTCATCGTGCAACCTGCCAGCACCCTGATCAATCTTGGCAATGCTAGTATTGCTGACACTCTGAAGCTCCTTCAACATGTCCTCCACATTTTTCGCCTCTACCATGTTCTTGTGCTTTTCATCTTCAGCCTCGTACTTCTTAACCTTCTGGAGTCATCTTCTCAATCTCTTTTTTGGACCACTGATTACATCCTCACCTGACACAATCAAGATGCCATTTGCATCAATATCAAAGGATACCTTGATCTAAGGACCCCTGGGTGCTGGAGGAAATCCCGAGAGCTAAAAATGCCAGGCAAGTTGTTGTTCTCTCTCTTTCATAAACCTTGATCAAGACACCAGGCTGACCATCCGAGTAGGTGGAGAAAACTTCTTCCTTCTTTGTGGGAAAGGTGGTGTTTCTGGGGATCAAAACATTCACAATACCACCAGCAGTTTCCAACCCCAGGGATAGGAATTACATCCAGAAGCAGCAGATCTTGCATTTTCTCATTATCTTCACCACTCAAGACAGCAGCACCATACGCAACAGCCTCATCTGGATTGATGTTCTTGTAGAGCTCCTTCCCAATGAAAAAATATTGCAATAAATGTTGCACCATGGGAATTCTATTGGAATCACCAATAAGAACAATATCATCGATGCTGCTTTTGTCCATCTTGGCATCCCTCAAACACTTCTCCACCAGCTTCAAACACTTTCTAGAGAGATCTACCTTTAGCTCCTCAAATCTTGCACGAGTAATGGTGGAATAAAAATAGATACCGTCGCATAGAGAATCCATCTCAATGTTAGCTTGAGTAGAGGATGAGAGGCTCATCTTCATCCTCTCACAAGCAGTACTCAACCTTCTGAGGGCCATGGCATTTCCACTGCTATCCTTCTCCTCATTCCTCTTCCTAAATTCCTAAACAAAGTGCTTCATCATTCTGTTATCAAAGTCCTCAGTACCTCCAAGGTGGGAGTCTCCAGCAGTGGCCTTCACCTAAAAGATATACATTCCCTTCAATAGTAAGCAGGGTGACATCAAAAGTACCACCACCCAAGTCAAACATTCCTCTCAACAACAATAATTGCCCTCTTTTCAGGACCATAAGCCATTGCAGCAGCAGTGGGCTCATTAATGATATCATGGCATGAGACCAATAATCTTGCCTGCATCAGCTGTGGCCTGTCGTCGAGGGACATTGAAGCAGGCAGGGGCAATGAGTACCGCAAGCTTCATCGCAGTGCCAAGGTAAGCCTCTGCAATTTGATGCATCTTTAAGAGGACCATTGAAGATATTTCTTCAGCTGCAAACTATTTCTCTTCACCGTTGTAGTTTACCACAACCAAGGGCTTGTCACGAGGAACTTCAAGGACTTTGAATGGCCAATGTTGGATATTGCTCTGCACAAAAGTATCACTAAATCTCCTGCCAATCCACCTTTCCGCATCTTTTAACGTATAGATGTCTAAAACCCCATCAAAAAAAGAAAAAAACTCGAAAGCAAGAACAGTTAAATTTGACTAAAAATTAATTTAGTTAGAATCAACAGGGTCCAAAATTTGAACACTAACCGAAAATGGTGTTAATGGGATTCATAACAGTCTGGTTCATAGCAGCATCACCAATCAGACGCTCTATACCAGTGAAGGCAGCACAAGATTCATAACAGTCTGGTAATTCTGTTACCTTGATCATTTGGTACGTTCTCCACTATGTCCTATTGCCGAACACCAACGCATGAGTACGTTGTCCACATATCAATTCCGATCGCCGGTCCATCTAGACCATATCCCATTCTTCTCTGTCCCACAAATCCGCAAGACCAACCAAAAATAAAAAAGAAAAAAAATCTATGGTATATTATTACCTCTAGCTAAATAGAAACAATCAACATTTGATTATTAGAAATAATTATTACCTCTATATTTTATAATTAGAACTGGGTTTTTAGCCTGTTGATGAGGCCGATAATATTACAGAATGTGTTTGATCGAGGATGAAGGGAGCCTTGCTTACCCTTCTTAACTCTTTAACATTCATCGTCATTTACCAAACGCGCCTAAAGAAGAAGCAATTTTTTTTTCTTCGTCGCTGTTTAATTAGATAGAAAGATCGACTAGATAGATGTCTTTCAGATAACCGAATCTTGCATTTCAAATTAGTTTCAGTGAGCTAGAAAACTTAAAAAACGAGGTTAAATTTATTCTCCAAGTAAATCAAAGAGCAAACAAAATTCAATAAGTTTTAGAGGCAGGGAAACCATTATGGAGGTGGATAGCTAAATCCATAACACATTTTTGTTGTGATGATAAGTTTAAAAGAGTAATATAAAATTATTTTTTTACATTTCATTTAACATTTGAAGTTTTTAAATATAATATAGTTTCGTTGATTAAGTAATTCTAAGTTTAAATTTTATTATTTTTATTTTAATTAATAAAAAATAAATATAAAATAATATAAGTATATACAAGTTTAAGCTCAAGAAATTTTAACTTGAAAATATTTATTAAAAAATAATATAAAATTATTCATGAGAACTCAACTAACAACTTAAAACTTAAATTTTTAGATTGAGATATTTTTTTGACACGAATGTTTCTAGAAACCACTGTCCCAATCCGATTAGTACTTTGATCTCATTTGAGATTATGATACATATTATTTTTTAAAGTGTTTTTCACTTAAAATATATTAATATAATATTTTTTATATATTTTTAACATAGCAAATCAAAATGAAAAAAAAAAAAATTAAAAAGATATTAATTTAAAGATTTTTCAATTACAAAATAAAAGCAAGATAGAGAGAAACATCACAGCAAAAGCAGAAACGTGCATCTTCAACATATTCAAAGATCAAAACAGACCTCCCATGGTTATTCATCTCCGTATGTGCCATAACCATCAGATGGAGAAACTTCATCTTCCATTAACGTACCCATACAAGCACCATCGCTCCTATAAATCTTCGCAATGATTGGATTGCAGATGCTCTCAAGCTCCCTCAACTTGCTATCGAAATCATCTTTTCTTGCAAGTTGGTTGCCATCCAGCCACTTCATGGCCTGGTCAATAGCACCTTCAATCTTGTTCTTGTCACCTGTGGCCAGCTTTGAACTTCTCTTCTCATCCCCAATTGCTATTCTCATGTTGCGGACAAAAATCTCCAATTCATTCTTTGCCTCGGCCCACTTCTTGTGCTTTTCATCTTCAGACTTGCACCTTTCGGCCTCGTGGACCATCTTCTGAATTTCTTTTTCGGACCACCTGCCCCTGTCATTGGTGATTGTGATCCTTTTCTTCTGACCACCGGTCTCATCCTCTGCTGATACAATCAAGATACCATCTGCATCAATTTCAAAGGTTATTTTGATCTGAGGAACACCTTTGGGTGCTGGAGCAATACCAGAGAGCTCAAATGTGCCCAGTAAGTTGTTGTCCCTAGTCCTTG
>Ga0325414_1008710_pt1 | contig 10742 bp, 3 predicted proteins | sample PopdelMetagenome_8_FD_206183 | JGI IMG/M metagenome (GOLD analysis project Ga0325414, IMG submission 206183) | Populus deltoides microbial communities from Bellville, Georgia, United States - Leaf-PdKOR-R3 | ecosystem: Host-associated > Plants > Phyllosphere > Phylloplane/Leaf | place: USA...
ACTATACATATGCGTGTGTGATTTTTTTTTTTTTTTTTGTGATTATTCTCTTTTTTCCGCAACCCTAAAAAGAAATAAATATTATGCAGAACTTCGCTAAATCATTTGAAGTTCATTTTTTTTTTTTAATTCCACGAGTATTTGAAAGTTACGCAATCTACTTGTTGTGATATATATATATATATATATATATATATATATATATATATATATATATTGTGCCATGATTTACAGGATGAAATTCTTTTCCATTTTAGCATTGAATCCCACGACTTTTGGAATATGAATCACATGAGAAATTAATTTCCGGCACCGGACGAGCGTGGGAGAAATGTGCCCCCCACCTGCTTGAATGTAATGGCAGAGAATCTCCGGGAAGTTGCAGTCAACATATATCAGCAGCAACTTGGTGATGAATGTTCACCAGCAGCAGTGAAAGGCAAACGTTGACATTCGATGAAAGTAAATGAGCAAGTTGCATATACGTGTTCATTTAAAAATGATGACGACTTAGCAGCAAATCTTCAAGTTCCACCGCAGCTCTTTCACTGTTTGGTTACTAAAATCCTTCAGACCCATAAGTTGAGTGGGCTCGATGCTGGGAAACATGCTTTTCAATTACCTAATTCGGGATAATTAATTAGTTTCTCGTTGTTGCTAAATATTTCCTTTGAAAAACAATTAAAGAATTTATCAACTCAAATCAATCATGAAATTATTTATATTATTTAATTGAAAGATATGATGAAGCATATTATATAATTTGTTTTATTATATTAACATAAACAATGTGTAAAACACTGTGCATACAGTCAAAAGACACTATTCATTACAACAATTAAATTATGGTTTCGGCCTTTCAAGAAAAAAATGGGGTGCTTTTGTTTCGAGGGTGGTTTGGTATCTTTTACAATAGTCAATTGATCATTAGAGATTGTCGGGAGTTTTTTTTTTTTTTTTAATTTTGTTTGACCCACATTAACATAATAGACTTGTTGAATAAGAGTATTTTTGTTTGGAATAATTTTTTAAAAAAAATTTTGTTTGACCCATAATAATAAATTTTGTTGTCGGAATTTTTTTTTTCTCTCACATGCACCAAAAACATACCTTGACCGACTTTGTTTTTGATATTTTAATTTTAATTTTTATTCTTTTAATTTTTTATTTTTTTTTGGTTATTTTATAAAAGTTTTGTTTGTTTTCAATTACAATTTATCACATACACCTAACCCTCTCTATTTTTGATATTTTAATTTCAATCCTTATTCTTTTTATTTATGGTTTTTTCATGATCATTTTATAAAAGTTTCATTTGTTTTTAATTTAGGCATTCAATGACAATTTGTCATATATTATTATTATTTTCAATTTAGTCCTTATTCTTTTTATTTTTTTTTCCTTGTTTTTTTTTTAAGTTTTATTGGTTTTCAATTTCATCATTGGATCAAAATTTATGGTATATTATCTTTTTCAACTTGGCCCTCATTCTTTTGATTTTTTTTCTTTTGTTAAAGTAATTTTTCCTTTCAATTTAACTCTCCAATTGGATTTTTTTTTTGTTGCCCTCTAATTTACCTTTTATTTTGATTTCCATCCTCATTCTTTTAATTATATTTTTCTTTGTTTTAGATCTTTATATGTAATTAATTTTTTTTCCAGTTTCTTCCTTCAACATTTGATTTGCTGGGGATCAGGCTTCATGATTTTTTCATTTACTGTGCTTCTAATCTAATAACTCGGGTCACAAGTTCGAGCAGTTAATTCAGGTCAATATCCTTTTTTTGACATATTTTCTTTTTTGATTTCATCAATCAATATTATTTTTTATAAGAAAAAATATTTTGTGGTTATCTTCAATTTTTTTTATTGGTTTATCCTGGACTCATAATCTAGCCCACGAGTTTTGCAAACCTTTTTTGAATAAAAGGATTTTTTTAATAATTTTTTAGTGTGTGTTTAATTTTTGAAGATATTCTTTTGATTTATCTAAGATTTTTTTTTGTTTATATATATGAGATTTATTTTTAAATGATATTTCTAATATGCGCAACTTATATAATATTTTTTTTTCTTTTATTTTATTTAATCATTTTCATGTGTATGTCTATTTTTATTAGCATTTAATTTAATAAAAAATGATTTAAATAAACAAATTCAATTAACATATTTAGGTAAATATCTCATGTTACGACACTAAATATCTTGATTTATATTTCTCTCTAGATTTTTTAAGTTTTGCTCTTAGTTATTATTAACTATTATTTTCATTTAATTGTTGATTTATTTATTTAATTAGATTTATTTAAGTTTATTTAAACCTTTCATTAAAATAACATGTAATAAATGTCCCTTCACAGAACAGAAACCCGATGAGTCATATTCTGACATATATTTTCAATGTGGAACAGCTCATTTGGCTAACCAAGCAACAGAGCACGCTGATCGTGAAGGGTTTAATCTTGACATGTTGCCAGTTTGCTGGCAAAGCACCAATCGATGGCTGACTACAAGAAGTTCGAAAGTTGTGGACTTCATTTGCGAGGAGTTAATTCGAAAGGCATATGATCGATGCAAGTTGACCTAGAACAGAACTCTATCAACACACAGACAACACCATGCAAGTAGCAGAAAGAGACAGAGGGGCTTTATGTTTGACAAGCTAGTCCTATTGGCCTGGTGTCTTTTGATTTCACCCTCACGAAGCACAACGCACATTGCTTCTTAATAGAAACAAAACATGGCCATGACTGAGCCTCCACTATATGGATGAAAGAATTACTCTGGGCTGCTCCCGAGCATTCAGCCAAAACATGAAAGACACCTATCCTGCATGCTGATCATCAATGGAAAAGCACTGCCCGAGCTAGAAATGACCAGAGAAGCCCATCCTCCGAAGCACACTCCACTCCATGGATTTGTGTAGTGGGCGAGATCATGATGAGAAACCTTCGTCTTGCCATGAAGACGTTGTTTTGATTGGACCTTATAAGCACCAGTTCTTAAGCACTTGACAAATTGTTGGAGAGAGTTTTTCCAATATATATACTTGTTGCAGAAAGTTTGTAATCCCATTAAACTCTGTCTGTCGCTGTTGCATTAATATATTTATATCAGCAGTTCCATTCAGATCACCGAAGCATTACCTCAAGCTCAATCTTCGCGTTTTAGATCATTATGCTGCAATTGCAGTTGACATTATATTCACATTTTCCAGCCGCATCATTGCTTACACGCAATCTGCATAAAAGGAAACTCCAACGTCACAAGGTTCTAAGCTTTGCAAAGTTGACTTGAGAACCTTTATCCTCTCCTCTCCAAGTTGAGACTGGAATATTATAGAGTCAAATCACCATTGCAAGCCCACTTCAAAACCTCACTCATTGATATACTTACGTGGAAAGCGTAGGATTTGTTGGGTATTCCCAGTTGCTGGGTACCATGATGCTCCCTCCTGTGATTGGGAGGTGGACGAGCCTAACGATTACGACACAACCAATAACAAGTCGCCACGATCGACTTTGCCAATGCTAACATTATTGAAACCAAGAGTAATGAAGAAAAGAGCATTACTGTTCCACAAAGTTGATGGCATTTAGGATTAATCCACTAGGTCACTTGCAATGTTTTTAGCGATTTAACATGTTTCGTCATGAGCCTCTCTCGTTTCTTCAATGTTCGAATTCCCTTTTATTTTTATTTTAAAAAAATTGACCAACTGTCATCTATCCACCTAACTTAGGCCAATTATCTCAATATACTCATTTGAAATTTGAATACTTTCTCAATCTGCCTTCCCTTGGACTCTCATTGGTCCATTCTAATGGGGGGCAATATGCAGATAACGATAATTCGATCAACTCGTCGGTAGGCCAGCTGAAGCAAGCTCGTACCTTGTAAGAGGAACGGGAATATGAATACAAATCTTTCATTTCATTGGTGCCCATGTTAATATTAATAATCCTGTAACATTTTGAGCATGAAACAGTATTGATTATGTAAAACGAAACTGGTTTTGTAATATTTAGATTACAAAGTTTGCAAGTGAGAACAGAATGAAACAGAGAGAACAGAGATATTTAATACATAAGCTGTCGTAAATATATATATTCATGCACAAAAAAAAGTGAAAAGTGAAAGAATATGCAGAAGACCAGCTGAGCTCTAAATCTACCTAAAACCCACACGAGCTACAAGCTGGTCCCTCAAAACCTCACTCTTAGATAAACCAAAAAAAAAGGGGGGTAAAAAAACTGAAACAGAACCCAGAAACAGGTATGATAATTCTGTATAGAGAAGGAGATTCCGGGGACGTATCCGCAAGCATCCCTCTGGTAAAATCTCCTCTCTCTCATCCGCTAACAAAAAATTAGATACAAGATAATCCCCTTTTGTCTCCAGGCTATACCATCTCTTCCACTAGGCCTGTTTCTCCAAATCCTTGGCACCAATAAACGTGCCATGAAAGCCATATGGAACTCTCGATGGAAGCTTAACCGTGGCTTCTAACTTTAAATTCATTGCATTCACAATTTGCAGCTCTGATTTCCATTCCTTCTCATCATGCACGAAAGCTAAAATGTACCCGTCATCTTCCCTCTCTGAATTGGGGTCTCGTGGAAGAAACAAAGGCTCTCCACCGAATTTCTGGTCTCCATAAATATACTTGTGTACCTCTCCAGTTGAGAGGTCTACTTTTGCAAAACCTGAAACTTTAGGCCATGGCTCAGCCAGTGCTAAGTAAGCAAACCGGGATTTTCGACCAAGCAAGTTCCGGTTCACCATTCCAGCTTCTAAATTGACCTGATCAGCTTCAGACAGGATCTGACGGCGAGTAGACTTGCCGGTCTTCAAATTGAGCCTGATTTCTGATAGCACACTTTTCAAACTCTCATCACATTCATTAAAAATGGAGTCCGGCGGGGTCATACATGAACCAATCACAACAACCTCATCAGTCTCAGGCTCCTCCCAAGCATTCCAAAGATGAAAACAGAAGCAGTCAGGTGTTTCAATCCACCTAATATTGGAAGCATCAGTGGCATTCTTGTCCAAAATCCCAAACCTTGCCATCTTATTCTTGTCATAAATCACCGGAGATCCTCCCCGAATCATTTCAGGCAATTTGAACACAACTTGCTGATCAGGTACCACAACAAACCTCTCTGTGATAGCAAAATCATGCATCATAGTAGGTTGATCAAGTGGGATTTCAACATCGGGCGACTTTTTACCATCGGGGGAGAATCTGAAGTACTTGAGGTAAGGCTTTTGAACAACATCATAACTAAGTGCGAACAATTCACCTGAGACTGGATCAACTTTTGGATGAGCAATCATTGTTGTCTTAAGCTGACCATCAAAATCATATCGTCCAACAGTCTGAAGGTCACCAGAGGGAAGTACACGAACATGGTAAGGCAAATCATCTTCAGACATTGCCAGTAAGTGACCATCAAAGTAAACAAGACCAGCGTTTGCAACACCAGTGCCATGGCTAGGATCAACAATACCAAAAGCTCCACGAGCATAAAAGAGCAAGAGCCTAGCTATGCCCGAATGACCATGTAGCTCACCTATGGCCTTTGGGAATAAAGGACGTCCCAACCCACGTTCTTGAACAAGCCTATTAGTCTCAGTGAACCTGCTAGAATAGCTGACTGAACCCTTCTTGAACTGAACAGCATGAACCATGCCATCCCCATCAAAGAAATGGTGACCAGCTACTGGCTCATGAAATGGGTTGGCTCCGTTTCTAAGATAAGCACCTTGAATACAATCTGGGATTTTTCCGGTGACCGGTAAATCTTGAACGACAGGTTGCTCCGGTACCGGAGCGAAGTTGCCAGAGATTTGGACTCTGGGGTCAGCTGTTTTGGGTAGAGGGTGTTGACGTTCATGTGAAACTAAAGCAGTCTCAACAGCATCTAAAGCCATAGCTGCAGCACTTTGTAAGAAATTCCATTGCGTTTGCTGTTGTTTTGGGGAAGGCGCAACAGGAGAGGGAGTGTCTAGTTTTGGGTGTTTGGTGGTGGGAGTGGGAGTGGAAATAGTAGTGGATGATGATGTGTATGTAGTGGATTGCTTCGGGAAATGAAGAGTGGAAGGGGTTTGGAGAGAGCAATTGATGTTGGGCTTTTTACCAGGCCTCTTTAAAGATGAAGATGATGAGCCCAAGTTCGCTGCTGCTGCTGCTGAAGCCATGTTTCTGGAGTTGTGATCGGTGCTAGGAGGGTACCCTCTTCTTTTCAGGTATGCTGCTTTTGTTGGGTATGCGAGAGCTCTCTTGTATGGTGTTGTTGGCTGTAAGAAACAAGAACAGAGACTAGAGTTCCCGTATGAACTTTGAGCTTTGAGTTCAGCGTTGTGTGATCTGAGGGTAGATGGCAGAGAGCAGAGTGGTATATATAGAGAGAGAGAGGAGAGGGGAAGGGGGCCCACCTCAAATTTGCTAGAGAACACCACGTGTTAGGGAATAGTAGAAAGAGGGACAAAGTAATATAATCGGGGTGGAGGGGTTGCGGGACAAAGCTTGCTTAAGACTTTGACACGACCACCCTCCTATTCACTCTCTTTCCCTATTATCAAATTCCTGATTATGAACGTGTATTTGCATAATGTCATGCTACTGTGCATTATTCCTCACTGGCTACCATCAATGTTAATACCCAAATGATAGACTAGCGCTGGCGCTGGCGCTGGTGCTGGTGTGATTTATTTATATTATTTTAAAAATTTTAATTTTAAATTATATTTTTATATTTTAATATATTTCCAAATAAAAAATACCTTAAAAAAAAAAAAAAGAAGAAGAAGAAGACTTCAGACAAGTTACGATGAAAGGCATTAGCATCCCTCCCCCACCAGTGCTCCAATCCTAACACCACCCCATTACCTTTGAACATGTCTAACCCCGCGTTTTTGCCTCTTACAAGGGTATCCTGCCTCTACACGTGGCTTTTCTGTCTTTGTTTGCCGTGCTGCCGATGCCCTTTACAAAGAAAATCTAGGTCACCTCTCACGTACCCCACACGCCTTGCCTCCTCCCATTTCCAATTCCATCTTTCTTTTTTCCCACTATATATATTCGCCATAATAGTGAGTGAATGTTCCTTTCATCCCACATTTATTTTTGTTTTCTTAAATAATTATTTGTGCGTGGAAATATTTAAATGCACACCAAACGATCTTAAACCAGTTTGATCCATTGTTCCAGCGATTGTCCTCTTGTTTCACGGAAAGTGCTTGACAGTAACACGCAGACTTTCCTGGTTCATACGTTTCGATTTGGTTTCATTTCTTCCTCGAAGGATTCTTTTTGAACAACATTCTCGAGTCAACCAATTCAGAATGTGATGAGTGAAATTCAATCTCTGAAATTTCTGGGAAATTAGAGATTTGAAATACGATGAATAAATTTCGAGAATATTTCCATCATTAAGGAAAGGAAATTGGAATTGTTCCAGACCCGTTCTGAATCATCCTGGATGTCAAAAACATTTCTGGATGGTTGCTTGAGATTGTTATTTCTGAATGAATCATTGGAAAAGCCAAGTTTTTTAAGCGTAAGTGAAAAGATGCATTCTTTTTGGTGGAACTTCCAACAGCGTTCTACATGTTCATGTGTTCATAATGATGCAAATTGTTCACTTGGGATGAGACTTTCTTTTAAATTAGCACTTTAAAAAAAATATGATGACATAGTGTGTGTACATATATATATTTCATGATTGTAATCGTGAAATTTCAAAAACAATCTGCAAAAGGTGTTTACATAAAGGTGTTGCGTGTAAAGAGAAATGATCCAAAAAGAGAAAAAAAAATTAAAGAAAAAAAGCCTAGAAAAACACCGAAATTTCTATTACGACATCACTAATACCCTAAAATAAATAATACTTCAAAAAAATCTTGACAAAATGAATCCAACAACACTAAAAAAAAATCACAAACAATAAATAAAGTACACCACACTTCCTACCAAAAACAAGTGTGGCTCACTCAGATAACCTTTTTTAATATCGTTGGATTCATTTCTTTAAGATTTTTCTAGTTGTATAGATGATGTTGCTATACAAAATTTGGTTTGCTTTTAAAGCTTTTTTATTTTTTATTTTTTTATTTCTCTCTTATATCTCCTTGTGAACAAAATTTTACAATTTTTTTAAGTCACATTTATAAATAAGTAGCTTGAAGTATCATATTTTCTGACTGTGACATGTATAAATTTTGATATTTTAATAAAAAAAAATTAAAAATATGTTATTTCATTCATATTTTTTTTATAAAAAACATGCCAATAAAAAAAAATATTCCTTTGAATGTGGGGTTCCCAAGATTTCATAAAGATCGTCTGTAAATTTCAAAAGTTCATATATCTTTTCCTTTTTTTAATTATTTTTCTCACGACTAATATATTGCATGAAAATGAAGGACGGCGACTAGTCATTAATTTCAAATTATAAAAAGCAGTATAATTTTGTAGGTGAGTGGGGATTCATAGTAAAACAATTGGCAGCATCCATGGTATAGATTTTTTTTTCTTTTAGTCCAAATTTATTTTTAAATATTTTTTTAAAATTAGTTTTAAATTATTTTGATATACTAATATTAAAAATAAATTTTAAAAAATAAAAAAATATATTTTAAAAAAAATATCTTCCGCCAATCTCCCTCGGCCCTGTTCCTGCCAGCGGGTCAAAGTCATGCTAAAACATTGAATATTGACTGATTAATTAGCTTCGGGTAGCAGTTTGGTTCGCTTAACAACAAAAGTTTGTGGTAATTACTTTTATAATAAAAAAATTTGAGATTTATTATGGAGTTTCACAGTTGAATAGTGAAGCTCTCTTTTTTTCCTTTTCTTTTTTTTTTTAATTCAGTCTTCATTTTAATTTTAATTTTTATTTTAATTTCATTTTTTTAAATTTTATTTTTTTAATTTTTTTAATAATTATTCAAGTTACTTTTGAATTAACTAAACTGACTGGATCATATTGAATCAACTCTTGTAAAATTTAATTTTAAATTCAAACTAAACAATAAATCAGGTGAAGAGATTTTTTTATGTTAACTTCATCATTTTCTCCCTCAATTTCATCATTATATTTTTTTTATCAATTTAATCAAATGCTTTTAGATTGACCAAATCGATCAGATCACATATCAACAACTTTCACACAATTTAATTATAAATTTAAACTAGATAAGAAATCAAATCAGGAGATTTCAATATTAATCCATTAGCTGAAGTTTTATAAAAATCCAAAATAACTCTTCACCACTTTAATATTTTTTGTCACACTAAAAAAAAAGGAAAATTAATCCGACAAGGAACATAATTAACATGTTATGTTCCTGTAAAATAGTAATTGACTAGCTAGCTAACTAACTACCGAAATATATATCCTGAAAATACTGTAATTATTAGATGCCCTAGAATAATGTGCACACAGTTTCTATTGTTCGTATTATCAGTATTATTTTTTTTTTTTAAATTGTTCTATGATGCTGTAGGTGCAGATTCCTACATACATGGCGAGTTACCATCAATAATATTGGTCGACTATCATATATTATAAAAAAAAAGGTACAGATTCCTTTTTTTATCAACTAATTAGACAGAGCTTTCATAGTTTATTATTGTAGAGCATACAACTTCCAATCGTGGTCTAACTGCCATATCCTCCATTCATGCTCTTTAATATAAAGAATAGCATTATATTATTAATGGGTTTAGTCTCGTTAATGTCACGAATGGCCCTAATCCCTAAGCCACCGTAAGAGCATAATATTTTATTTGTTCATTACTGTAATATTACGAAACATTAATGGGTAATTTGTTTTTATTAATGTATGTATCCAGTCAAGTTTGCGTATATCTTAACTAATTTCATAGGCTTTCAAATTAACGATCATGTAAACATATAGTGACTATTATATTAACAATCACAGGACTCGAATGTACAATAATCAACGAGATGTTCTTATTTGGAATATGCCATGACATCCCGTCTTCAATTACTACACATTCTAAAGCTTGTGAGTGAAATCCCTAATCTTTAATACGTGATAAAGCATGAAAAAGAAAGAAAAAGAAATGTGTGTATAAGGTAGCAAAGCCCTAAGAATGCAAAGGCCGAGTTTAACTACCTAGAGTTGGAGTGCACTTTGTTTCCGCAACTTTTAATTATTTCTTTTTCTTTAATTATTCTTTCAGCTTTATTTTATTAGCTAATTAGGTTTAGGAAAGTAAATTAATGAGGAAACCGGAGATGAACTTGAATAAACTAGAACAATGGCGTCGGCAGGTGTACATTAATTAATCAACAGAATGGTGGATTTTATCCCACTAAGCAATGCCTTGACCTTGCAGAGAGAAACTATACTTTTTTGAAGGGCTCCCACAAAATATATCATGCAGATAAACACATGTGCTGTTTCTCCTTTTGTTTTGTGCTTTGCGTGAGTGTTCCATTTTCACAGCCTACGGAGTTCATGATGATGTATGAACGCTCAGTGTATATAGTAGGGAGCACAGTGTGCAAAGCTCTTGTGTTATGGAGGCCATTAACATTAACCGACCCACCTGTCTGTGATATTAAAAGTATTCTACGTTTCAACTGTGTATGCATTATCTGTTGAACGTACAAATAGGTGCATGTCGATCGTGGCCGGTCACTTCACATAATTGCAAGTTGATTGGTGTTTCAAGTCGTAATCCATCCATCCATCCATCTACACAC
>Ga0325414_1008711_pt1 | contig 10741 bp, 4 predicted proteins | sample PopdelMetagenome_8_FD_206183 | JGI IMG/M metagenome (GOLD analysis project Ga0325414, IMG submission 206183) | Populus deltoides microbial communities from Bellville, Georgia, United States - Leaf-PdKOR-R3 | ecosystem: Host-associated > Plants > Phyllosphere > Phylloplane/Leaf | place: USA...
GTTTATAGTCAAAGACGAATACTCCCCAACTTTTCACATCACCACGTTTCAAAGTCGATGTTCCGTAGACATTATCCACGCGTCAGGTTTATTTTTAAATTAAACCAGTACTTGTTTGTTGACTTGAACATGCAGTGATGTGAATTTATAATCTGATTAATCTAATTAAATCTAATAAATCCTGAGATAGTTTTAATAGTTTTTTTATCCAAAATAATATTATTTGAGTTAATTAAAACATTATTATTTTGTAATTGATCCGATAATCCATGAACTGAGATTTCAATCATACGATAACTATTATCTAAATATATATAGGTGATTAATAAAATTAAAAGGAAAAAAAAAAGGTTTTCATTTTGTTCAAGATGTATTTTAACCTATCATTTCCTTTCATAATAGATTGAGTTAGAGTAAAAAAAAAAAACTTGCAATCATTCATCAAACCTCTTTTTTTTTATATACAAAATGGGTGCAAAGCCTATATTTTATAAACAGAATGACTAGAAGTTTGTCAAAGAATCATCTTAATTTAATAGCTTAAATTTTTAGGTGAGGTCTCAGAATATGATTTATATTATTCTCTAACACACCCCCTCAAGTAAAAGCCCCCTCAAGTGAAAGCCCTTTGGGCTAGAAACTTACACGGACCCACATTACCTTGTGCTTAATTTTTATCAAATAAATGAGGATGGTGAGATTCGAACTCGAGATCACTTGGCCATCAAGTCTCTGACACCATGACAAAGAACCATCTCAACCCAATAGCTTAAACTTTAGGTAAGGTCTCAGGAAATGATTTATATTATTCTCTAACAGAGTTAATGAAGTCTTCTAACATAGCATTGCAAAAATAACAAGCCAAGCCGGTTCATTTTTTTTAAAAAGAAAAAAAACCTAAGGATAGTCTTACAAAAGTGTTTGCTACATCACTTTGAAGTACTCATTTGAATAGAAATGGGAAATAAAAAAAAGATATACTTTCCACTGCTTGGAATCAAAACTATGTAAGAAGAAGATCTTTCATTAATTTATGGAGATTTCTTATTCCTCTTTTATTAAATATTCAAATATTATTTTTTAAAAAAAATTATTGAGACAGTTATATACAGGAATGGAAAAGAAGAAGAAGATTTGGTAATTGCCAAGCACCATTCTACTCCGTTTTAATTACGTGCATGGCCTAGGCACAAAACAAAACAACGATACCTAAAAATTTATCAATGACAAAAAGTAGACCGGACCAAATTGTTTCCGCGAGGAATGTTTTGTCTAACTGGAAATCCATGCCCTATGCAATGAACTAATAGTCTAAATTAAACTTTTTATTTTAGATGGGGTTTCTTTTATATTTTCTGAAGATTTTTCTTGTTTGCAGTATAGATGGAGCCCAGTCAAAGCTTAAAAGAATCAAAATGATAGCCCAGTGCATAAGATAAGTATCTCATTACCGTCACGAGAGCCACGACCATAAATAGGTTGAGGAATGCCTTGAACTGGTGATCTAAGCACAAACTCCATCGTATTTAGCCCCTCCATGAGCTTGCTGACCACCAAATAAATGTAGCTCAGATAACTTTGCAAGTCTCATTCCTCGTACAAACAAAAAGAGAAGGCCCATAAAAAGTATGTCATATCTTTAAAAAAAAAAAAAGGGCCATAAAAAGTATGTCATATCTTTCAATTTTCACATGCCAAGAACATCCTATCCTTTATCTAATTCTCTAGCGCGTTAGAAAAACAATATCACAACGAAAATTACAAAAAGCGGCTAGGAGCAAGAAGTCCATGATTTAACACTATCCTACTCTGCCCCGGGACTTGTAAGGACCTAGACATTCGGCTGGTTTGGTTTCTCTTTGGGGCTCCTCACAGTTGCAATTAGCTTTTTCAACATGCGCAGTACCTCATCAGTTGTTTGGCTTAGCAACTGGCAGAGATCTTGACATGATTCATATGCTAACTTCACGAAGAAACAGGCCCACAGGACAGAAACGATGCAGGACACAATCACGGAAACAGTCACCAGGAGCAGAATTGTAGCAAGGGCGCTAGCAAAGAGGCGAATATTGCCGACGAGTCTTTGATGGACTGATTTCTGCGTCCGGAGTATAACCTCGGCAACTGATGTTGTGGCGTATATAAACAGAGCAGCAAAAAATGTTGACATGACCCTCTGGTGGGTGTCAAATGGAGAAACTCGCATTGACTGGTATTTCACTTGGATTTGGTTGCTTAACGTGTCCACGAGCAGGGCAAAAATGGCATGCTGCGCTACGATGCTGTTATCATAACAAAATTAAAATTACTTAAACACAAGAATTGAGGACGGTGAAATAAAGGGAAAGAGGAATTTAATTTGGATCCCTGTGAACTTGATGAAAAAAAAAATTAAAGGCAAGAGGATTTAGAGTAACCTGTCTCCTTTGAAACCAAGATGAGGCGGGTGGTTTTCTGCCATTTGCTGCAGCCTTCTTTTGCTAGAGAGATGTTGTCTTTGGGGTTTGGAGCTATAGACTAATGGGTGAAGTATCGTTACTTCATTGATGGGGCCTTTTATAGAAGAGGAAAAGTGTTAAAGTCTCGAATGGGTGGGGTCTTCAAAAGACGTCTTTCGTTTTGTCAATTTGGTCAAAGACGTATTTTCAAAAGCAGGCGTCCTGGGAAATTAAATAATCCTAGCTTCTCGCTAAAATATCAACTTCGTAGCTAAAGCTAATTTCAAAAGAGAAAAAAGAATCATTGCAATTGTCACGAGATATATATGTATATATATCTCATACAAACTTGTACTCTTATCTCATTAATATTAAATATAAAAAGCAATACAATTACAATGCCTTCAACGAATTATAGCAAAAACTATAATTCTAGTTTTATTTTATAACAATTTAAAATTAGAGGAATAAGAGTCCTTTTTTCTTTGCAGGTGAGGAAAATCGACATATATTTTTCCTTAAACCGCAAATTAAATGAAAATTTTATTTTTAATATTATAGTTGGGAGATAATATAAGAGTTGCATATGAGAAAAAATAAAAGGAAAAACATATCAACTCCCTTTCTAACTCTCTTCTCTTTGATATCTATACATGAAGTCATTTTAAGCCACCAGAATTAGTTTTTTTAGACTGAAATACTAAAAAATTATCAATTTTTCCCACTATTATTCTATCAATAAATAAAGAAATCAATTAATAAATTAGTAGAATTAACATTATAGTATATCTCCAATACTAATAACTAAATTCTATCCAGTCTCTTATTAATATCCCGAGCAATAGGATTTTTTTAAAATGAATCCTAAAACATAGGTTAATTATGTTGCTTTATATTATCTTAACACCATGTAAAATTCTAAATAACATAAAATAAATTATTCTTAAACTGTACAGTGCTACATCGACACTTTAATTTTATTATGATAACTTTAAAAGGGCTTAGAAATAATCTAATAAGAAATATGAAGTATAAAAATTTGAAAATATTTAAATTACATCAAATTGTTAAATTGAATTCTTAGTTAATTTTTTTTATACATTGCTTCTGGTTTTCTGGACAAATATTTTCTTAATACTTGATTAATTAAGATTTTTATTCATGTATTCAATGCTAATTTATATTCAATTTTACATGACTAAAAAGAATAAAATAAACGAGGTTCGTAGTGATATAATGTCAAGGGAAGATTGTTAAGTAATTTTTATTTTTAAGGATTATATATATTTAACCTAACTATTAATTATTAATCTCTGAGAGATAATTCAATTTATGTTTCTAATATTAATATACTCAAGTTAAGAAATATTTTATATGATTCAGATTTTAAATAGATTAATTTAATTATAATTATCAAGATTTTATGAAATTATTTAAAAATAAAATATTTTTATTTAATAAACATTAAAGTTTCATTCATTTATAAATCTTTAACAATCTATTAAAAAATAGAAAGAAAAAAAATATAGATTAATTAAATACTAGTGGTGTGTATAATTAAAGACACTTAATAGATTTATGCTAATAGTACGATTAATGGATGTTTTCAAAAAACCTGTTAATAGTCATTTAACATTCTTAATCAATCATAGTATTTTTTAATTTATTGTAAATATTTAAAAATATCAACATGCAAAACAGCGCTTATTTGATATTTTTAATGAATAATATTTTTTATATTTTTTTAACACAAATTAAGAATAAATGAAATTTCATTAATAGACGCATACAATCTTTAATGGATATGCTAAAGAGGGAACCTTTTTTTTTTAAAAAAAAAAAAAAAAACCAACACAAAAGGATGAAAATGATTGCGTATGACTGGAGACTTCTAGAATGGCAAACGGGCGAGACGTCCTCGAGCTGAATTGAATTGTTGTTAATAGGCAAACAAAATGAATGGAGGTGCAGGGTGATTGAATCGACGGTTTAGGGATTGACACGTTGAGTTTCTGTAAGGTTTTAATCATCAATTCAAACATGCGGGGATAGTGGGCCAATGACACCCTCCTCCATCCACTCGACTGGTGGGTTCATAATTTACTGCAGCTATCTTAATTACTTTAAATGAAACTAAACTATCAAACTTATTAAACTAGAAAAACTTGGGATGCTTATGGAGATTTACTATTCATGCAAACATTAATCAAAGTAATATATTTGTTTAATACACATAAAAATAACTCTCCATCATAATTTAGTTAGTTAGCACATGGAATTGAGGCAAAAGATTATGAGTTCGTGCCTTAAATCCGTAAAAACTGTGTTTAGAATTAAGTCTTGTTCTATAAAATCAGCTCTAATATCATGTTAAAATAATTTAATTAACATAAAAATAAATATGAATATAAAAGAGGAGGAGGCTGGAATTCTTCTTAATTAATTTGCATTATTATTCTTACTTTAACCTAAATATAAAGAGTTTATATATAGATTAAACTAAAAATATTATTCTAGTCTTGATAAATAAAACAAAATAAAATATTATTTAACAACCTTATTGTGTTCATAAGAAAAACAAGTTTATTACAGGAGAAGTAGGCAACAGTTCTAGTTTTATGATAAGTTTTCACCTACTATTCTTAGATAGCGTGCCTATTTTTCTTAAAAGATATTTATTAAAATATTTTAAAATACTAGAACACAAGTTATCTAAATAAAAAGCAAAACAGGAAATCTTGAGTGCGACTAGTGTAGCTCAACTAGTTAGATCTTAAATTTTTTTTTAAAGATCATCAGATCGAGTATTATAAGTTTTAAGACCATTAAAAATTTATATGGTCATTAACTTTCAGGTATCGAGAGATTAGTTGAGGTGTATATAAACTGGTCCGAATATCCACAATTAAAAATTTAATTTTTTTTATTGTTTTCTTCTTCAAATTTCAACACGCAAGTATAAAAGTAAAGAAAAAAAAAAAGTAAGAATCAGACTATATTTATTTGTTGGAAAGTAATTTGTTTAATATACGATCAGATTCGGAAAGTAGATTGACAATAGCTAAGAACTACTCTATTGTTTTTAAATTTTATGATTGACCAAATTAATTAATATTTCAATTATAACATCTTCAAGTTATAAATCACGAGGTATATTTTTTTGTGCTGTAAAAACTTATGACTAATCTTATCAGTTTGTGTTGCATTAATTATAGGCGGCGAATCACAGCTGTAGAGTGGGGTCCTCAAGACGTCTTTAGTCCTTAGTTTTGTCCAAGGACGTATTTTCGAAACCCGGCGTCTTGAGCTAAATAAAAATTAAAGAATCCTAGCGTTCGCTAAAATATTAACCTCGTCTACTTGTTTACAAAAAAAACGGCACGCGTCACCAAACTTGATAGGACGACAAGAATGATTAGAAATTCACTCGGGTTTTAATTTTCAAGCGACATCGGGTTTTATGCATTTCTATTTTTATATGACAAAGCCATTAATTTTTTTATCAACAACATAATTTTTTGAATGAAAAATTCAAAGTATTAAAATAAAAAATTATAGTGATTTAAATTATTTAAACTTAGGATGGGATTTCTGTTGCATGAATCCAATGACTATTCGATGTGATTCTATAAATAATTTTTAATATATTTTTTTATTTGTATATATTTATTTGCCAGCCCTTTGAGATTTGTGATGTTTGAGGATTTTATGTAATAATTAGTATTTCTTATTTATTTTTGTAAGATTGACATATTGATGCATTTATTCATAAATCTCTCATTGCTCGCTCGGGTTGGGTCACTCAAGAACCAAAAAGATCAATTAGTAAGGATTTGACCTTAAAATAAACGAAAGAAGCTTCCAAGCTCAACTTTGACCACCTTGCCAATTTTTAGTTCCAATGACTTAAATAAATAAATAAAAATTAATGAATTAATTATTCTAAATAAATCTTGAATTCCAGTAAGAGGCTTGATTGAGAATTATTCAGCAAAATAAACTTAGAAAATAATTAGACAAATAATGGCATGAAAGAATTAGATCTTAGGATTAGAAACATGTAGGGTGGCCATTTTAAAAAATATATTTTTTTTTTTTTTAATTTTTATCTGATGTCTTTGTGTAGGGGAAAGCAGCTACAACGACACGTTATGAAACAGACACCGGTCTATTTTCAAAAAGAGTCCGGACCAAATTGTTTCCCCGAGGAATGTTTTGTCTAAATTAGACTTTTATTTTCGTTGGGGTTTCTTTTATATTTTCTTAAGATTGTTTTTCTGTTTGCAGTATAGATGAAGCCCATTCAAAGCTTAACAAAATCAAAATGACAGCCCAGTCCATAAAGATAAGCATCTTATTTATCGTCACGAGAGCCACGACCATTGAAGTGGCCCAGAAGTTACAGTATGTAAAGGGAGAAAAAAGAGAGAGAGGAAAGAAAAACCTAGACAGGACAAGAATCCATCTGCTAGATGGGTCACAATACATAGGGTGGTGAGGAATGCCTTGAACTGGTGATCGAAGCACAAACTCCATCATATTTAGCCCCTCTATGCGTTTGCTGCCCACCAAATAAATCTAGCTCCGATAACTTTGCAAGTCTCATTCCTCTCACAAACAAAAAGAAGAAAAGGCCCATAAAAAGTATGTCATATCTTTCAATTTTCACATGCCAAGGACATCCTATCCTTTATCTAGTTCTCTTATGCGTTAGAAAAACAGTATATCTTCACAATATAAATTACAAAAAGCGGCTAGGAGCAACAAGTCAATGATTTAACACTGTCCGTCTGTCTCGGGACTTGTAAGGACCTCCACATTCGGCTGGTTTGGTTTCTCGTTGGGGCTCCTCACAGCTGCAATCAGCTTTTTCAACATGCTCAGTACCTTATTAGTTGTTTGGCTTAGCAACTGGCATAGATCCTGACATGATTCATATGCTAACTTCACGAATAAACAGGTCCACAAGACAGAAATGATGCAGGACACAATCAGGGAAAGAGTCACCAGAAGCAGAATTGCAGCAAGGGCGCTAGCAAAGAGGCGAATATTGCCGACAAGTCTTTGGTGGACTGATTTCTGCGTCCGGAGTATAACCTCGGCAACTGATGTTGTGGCGTATATCAACAAAGCAGCATTAAATGCTGACATGATCCTCATGTGGGTGTCAAATGGAGAAACTGGCATTGACTGGTATTTCACTTGGATTTGGTTGTTTAACGTGTCCACGAGCAGGGCAAAAATGGCATGCTGCGCTACGATGCTGTCGTCATAACAAAATTAAAATTACTTAAACACAAGAATCGAAGACGGTGAACTAAAGGGAAAAGGGAATTTAATTTGAATCCCTGTGAACTTGATGAAAAGAAAATTAAAGGCATGAGGATCTCGAGTAACCTGTCTCCTTTGAAACCAAGATTAGACGGGAGGTTTTCTGCCATTTTCTGCAGCTTTCTTTAGCTAGAGAGATATGTTGTCTTTGGGGTTGGGAGCTCTAGACAAATGGGTGAGGTGTCGTTGCTTCATTGATGGGGCATTTTATAGGAGAGGAACCGGGTTTAGTTCACCCCTCAAATGGGTGGGGTCTTCAAAAGACGTCTTCCGTTTTGTCAAAGGCGTATTCTTCAAAAGCCGGTCCTGGGATTGCTATAAATTAATTAATCCTAGCTTCCCGCTAAAACATCAACTGCGTAGCCAAAGCTAATTTCAAAAGAGAAAAAGAATCATTGCAATTGTCACGAAATATGTGAATAAAAAAACTATCTCTTACAAAATTGTACTCTTATATTATTAATATTAAATATAAAAAAGCAATACAATTATAATGCCTTCAACGAATTATAGCAAAAACTATATATATAAAGCACCAATTACTTCCTTGAAACTTTTGGTTGATTATTGTATTATTGATAAAATATTAACATTATAGTATATCGCCAATACTAATGACTAAATTCTATCCGGTCTCTTATTAATAAACCTATCAATATTGCTACTATTATTTTAAAAGACTATTGATTCCCGAGCAATAGGATATTTTTTTTAAATGAATCCTAAAACATATGTGTCATAACCCAATTTTAGACTATTTTATTTTAATTATTATTATTATTTTATTTACTAAAAAGAATAAAAAAATGATGATGAAAAAAAAATAATAATAATGATGGAAAAATAAGTAAAATGAAATAAAGAATGAATTAAAATTTGGGTTAAGGGTAAAATGATTGGAAGTTTTGGGGTTTAATTAAACTTTGAAATTAATCTAATGAAGCTTGGAATTAATTCAATTAATCCAATTAAGGGTTTAATTGGAGAATTGATAAATTTTTAGACTTAATTAAGCTTGAAATTAATTTAATTCATTCAATCAAGGGTTTAATTGGAGAATTAATAAGTTTTGAGACTTAATTAAGCTTGGAATTAATTTCATTAATCCAATCAGGGGCTTAATTGAAGAATTGATAAGTTTTAGACTTAATTGAACTTTGGATTTAATTAAATTAATGAAATCAGGGACTTAATTGAAGAAATAGCAAAGTTTGGGGTTAATTGGGAACATGATTACAGCAGATTAAAGTCCAAGGACTAACTTGTAAAAGGCGCCGAAATGCAGGGAAAAATACTGTTTAAACCAGGGGCTTCATTATAAAATTTTCGAAACTTCATGGGTCAAAGTAAAAATGGCCACCGTTTATCTCCAAACGGTGTCGTTTTGAAGATGCTGTTCATCTTCTTCTCCTTTAAGCCAGTGACCATTTCTGCAGCAATGGAGGGAGGAATGTTGCAGCAGTAATCGTCGTCCGTTGGCTTCAGTTATGGACGCCTTAATGGTGGCCGACCGTTAGCCTACCGCCCGTTATCAACCCGCCGAGCCCTATATAAACCGAGCAGCACCGAAGAGGAAGGGGTTAGAGAGAGGGGACGAACGAAACCAAAAGAGAGAAACACAAAGATACCAGCCGAATTTTTAAGTGTTTTTTAGAACCCCATACCAGAAGTGAACCCTTCCCTTACCAATACTAGCCTTAAAACAACAAAAACAGAAACAAACCGAGAGAGAGTTTTAAAAAACAGAGCACTTGAATAATTTTTCAGACGAGAGCAGACGAAACAGAGACCCAAGAAAGGAATACAACGTGAGATACAAGCATAAGGAGTAAGAGGCAATTCGAAAACAGAAGCGTCATCTTTGGCAACCTCGCGCAAATTCTCTGCAAAAGAATCAGGTAAGTCTGCTCTGTTTTCCCTTGCGTTTCATTAATTCATTTTCGCCGCTTGTTTTGAATTAATTAACAAAGGTCCAGCACGCGTGATTTGGATCACGCGTGCCTCATGTGGCCCAGTCAGGTCACTGGCTTCGGCCAGTGACCAGGCTGGGCTGAGATGGGCCCAGCCCCCCCAAAAAAATAAAAAAGTAAAAAAAGTAAAAAAAATAGAAAAAATATGTATGCATAAATAAAAATAAAAATAAATTTATTGGTTTATTCATTGACGCCAGAGTCAGGAATAAAAATACCGATTTAAATTTATATTATTTTTATTCATTATATTTTATTTTATTTAGCTAGAAAAATAAAAAAATATGTGCATGTGTAAAAATAAATTTATTTTATTTGTTTATTCACTGGCGCCAGAATCAGGAATAAAAATATTGATCCAAATTTATTTTATAGCTACGTAATATTTACCAACGCCAGAGTTGGAATTATTCGTAGTTGAATATTCACTGAAACCAGAGTCAGGAATTTTATAAACAAATCATCATAGCATAAGCGAATAAATATTTAATAATTTCAGATAAAACCAGCAATGCAGTCTGCCTCAGGCAGAACGTTTAAGGGCTGATAATATCTTCCTTTTTACGTAACCAATCCCGAGCCATATAATCTCTGTTGACCATTTAGGGTTCCTAGTGACCATAATACTAGGTGGCGACTCCTCAAACAAGACCTTTTTCCCTTAAAGAACCAGATGCCAGAAATCTGTTTTTTTTTTCATAATTAGAGAATCATTTTTAAGACCGCTGTGATATCGGGTGCGACAATATGTTATTTTTTTTAAATAACATAAAAAAATTATTCTTAAACTATACAGTGCTACATTGATGCTTTAATTTTATTACGATAAACTTTAAAAAGGTTTAGAAATAATCTAATAAGAAACATGGAGTATAAAAAATTGAAAATAGTTACGTCAAATTGTTAAATTGAATTCTTAGTTGATTTTTCTATACATTGCTTCTGGTTTTCTGGACAAATAAAAATAGTATTAAAAAATCAATATTTTCTTAATACTTAATT
>Ga0325414_1008717_pt1 | contig 10738 bp, 1 predicted proteins | sample PopdelMetagenome_8_FD_206183 | JGI IMG/M metagenome (GOLD analysis project Ga0325414, IMG submission 206183) | Populus deltoides microbial communities from Bellville, Georgia, United States - Leaf-PdKOR-R3 | ecosystem: Host-associated > Plants > Phyllosphere > Phylloplane/Leaf | place: USA...
GAACGGGTTGTAGATGACAAAAATGAGTCTTTTTGGTCTTTATATCCTCCTTTTCTTACAACAATATTTTGCTGAAATATTTTTCAGCAATTAGGACCCACTTGTATTCATTCATTCGTGGCAATATTAACTCAAATCATTAATGTGATATTGTGTTTTGTTTTGCTTGTTATAGAACCGTGGAGTCTCCTCAAAATTGCAAATTAATGATAGTTTGGATGAAATGTAATCTATTGAATCCGTAACATATGCGCACGTGTTTTCGATAAAGTTAAAAGAAACTGGTAAGCATTGTTTTAATTATTTTTCTAGTTAATTTTAATTTTTAATTATTTATTATTTGAAGTTGATGTTTATTTTTATAGTAAAGAATTCTAATGTTAGATGAATTTATTTTAATTAGAAATCATTTCTTTTAAATTATTCAGAAATAAAATATTGGAGATTTTTGTTCTAAACTTGTTTACTGTAGGCTTGAGAATCCTAGATTTATTTATGTTGTGCATCGTGTAATTAAATGCGTCTGATCGATTTCTCCAATTTTGGTTTTGGATGGTTTGTTTTTTATTGGTATAAAAGAATTGGGATTTAATTTAGTAGTGAAGACCAACCAATACTAGTTTAAAAATATGAGTGAAAACTGACTGGAAATTAGTTTGGAAATAGAGCTTTCACTATTATTAAAAAAAACTAAAAGAGCTCATGAAAACACCGTATATTTAATCTATTTTTACTGTAAATTTTAATACTGTTTTTCGTTCTAAAGCTTCTTTTCTCAAAAATTTTCTCATATATTGTTTTAACTCTTTTTTTTTTTGTTTTTCTTAACTTTTATTTGAAAATAGTTAATGAATGTCCACCACATTTATTTTTTCAACTTTGTCTCTCTTTTCTGCCCTCTATTTTTGACTCATGGTGAATGAACAAATACATCAAGCTTTAATCCTTTTACATCGGAGAATGTAAGTTAGGGAAATACTTGTGGACAAATAATTATAATAATAATTATTATTATAATTATTATTATGATATTATTATAATATATACTAAAACTGCTCAGTGTTTTACGGTGCAATCTACCGTGAAATGCTGAGCTATATTTTTTATTTAATTTTTTTTGTTTTTTTATGCCTTTATAAGTTTTTTTTTTTGCTTTTTTTTTTCTGTGTTTTTTTCTTTTAATGAATTTTTTTTTGTTTCATTTAGTTTGTTAATGTTAATTTTTTTTATTTAGTTATCAAAATTTCATGATACGGATCCCGGGTTTGACAGATTAACCTGATTTGACGAGTTAACCCGAATTTTTTTCTTACTTTTTTCTTTTAATTAATTTTTTTCGTTTAGTTTAGTTTGTTAATGTTAAATTTCTTTCTATTTAATTATCAGACTTTCATGACACATATCTCAGGCTTGACGGGTTAACCCAATTAATTCTGGGTTAACCCGTTAATTTTTTTTTCTATTTAGTTATCAAACTTTCATGACGCGAATCTCAGGTTTAACGGGTTAACCTGGTCTGAAGGGTTAACCCAGTTAATTCAAATTTTTTTTATTTTTCTTCATTATTTTTTTCTTCCTGTTGGTTTTTTTCTTTTTTCTTTTTAATTAATCTTTTTTTTAATTTATTTCATTAATATTAAATCTTTTTTTTATTTAGTTATTACACTTCCATGACACGAATCTCAGGTTTGACGGGTTAACCTGATTTGACGAGTTAACCCAGTTAATTTAGATTTTTTTATTTTTCCTCATTAGTTTTGTTCTTTCGATTTTATTTTTTAATATTGTATGCCTTTAGTTTTTTTTTTTATGCATTTCACGGTGGACTGCACAGTGCAGTCCACGATGAAAAGACTGATGCCTTCTTTTTTTCTTTTTAATTAATTTTTAATTATTTAGTTTGTTGATATTAAATATTTTTCTATTTAGTTATCAGAATTTCATGACATGGATCTCAGGTTTGACGGGTTAGCCCAGTTAATTTAGATTTTTTTTTCTTTTTCTTCATTAGTTTTTTTCTTCTTATAAGTTTTTTTTCTTTTATTTTTTATTTTTATTTATTTTTTTAATTTAGTTCATCAATATTAAATTTTTTTCTATTTAGTTATTGATTGATGCCTTTAGTTTTTCTTTTTTCTTTTTTTGCCGTTTTTATGCCTTTGACTGCACAGTGCAGTTCACAGTGAAAAGGCTGATACTTTTTATTTGTTTTTTTCTTTTTAATTAATTTTTTTGTTTAATTTAGTTTGTTAGTGTTCAATTTTTTTCTATTTAGTTATTAAACTTTCATGACATGGATCCCGGGTTTGACGGGTTAGCCCAGTTAATTCTATGTTATCCCGTCAAATATTTTTTTCTATTTAGTTATCAAACTTTCACGACAGAAATCCAAGGTTTGATGGGTTAACCTGGTTTGAAGGGTTAACTCATTTAATTCAGATTTTTTTTTCTTCATTAGTTTTTTTCTTTGTTTTTTTCTTTTTAATTAATCTATTTAATTATCACACTTTTATAACACGACCTTGCAGCCAGACCCATATCCAAGACTATTGGGTCTAGTATTACAGCCAGATCCACTTAAACTTAGGTCATGCAAGTTTAATGTTATTATTAATATTATAAATATTACTCTTGAGTCAAGCGTTGCAGTTAAACTCAAGACTCTTGGGTATAGTTTTGTAAAAAAACTTAATACTTTTAAATCTTAGTTTTTTTATATTTTTTATGCAAATAAATTGACCCGTAACATTGCACGGGTCATCTAACTAGTAAAATAACTAAAAGATATTAGTAAAATAAAAAACAAACTAAAAGGTATCCGTAAAAGTACATTTTACTTTTGATTGGAACAGTGAAACGATGCTTTTATTTTTAACCAAAAAACTAAAGAAGCTGGCAACTGAGGGTATAATTGTTTTTTCCAGAGAATTTATTGCAAAATTAATGGGGAATAAATGAATCAGGACACCTTTTTTTTTTTAATTACAATGAAATGGCTATTTTATTTTTGAAAGCAAAAAAAATTAAGCTTTCAATCAAGGTTCTTTTGTCTTTTTTTTTTATATAAAAAAATTGCATAATAAAGTTACCGTTACATTCATACCTTTAGGAGTAAAAAAAAAAAGGGAACATGCAAAAAGCGTTTTTTTTCATCTTTTATATTATTTTAAATAGTAAAATGACAAAATCACCCCTTTTAAAAAAGAATGGTTTCAAGAGCATTTTAGTTTTTTTATTCTTTTTTTTGTTGTAATTTTTGGATTTAATCAGGGGCTGTTTAGTAATTTTAAGTGTGACAACCCCTGCACCTTTTGGGCGGTGCGTGCAGGGCCTTACGGTTACCAAAACTCTCCATCCACGACAGTGTTGGGAGTGACAAGTCATCCTCTTTTCAACAGTGTAGCGTGTGCTCACAACGGAAGTTTAGGTGGGCTGCGGTGAAGTTTTTTTTTCTTTCCTCTCATGCCCTTGAAATTCGCACCAGCCATTCCAAAAAACAATTATGTCCTTCAATTTGTAATTTTATCAATTTTAGCCCTCATTCTTTTGATTACTATTTATTTTGCTTTTGATGCCTTTTTTTTAGCTTTTTTTTTTCTAAATTTTATCCATGTGCATTTTATTTCTTTATATTTTTGTATTCAAATTGGTTCTCCTACTTTTGATTACTCTTTTTATGTGTTTTATACTTTTCTTAATTAAATTTTTTTTTCAATTTTGTTCCTTACCATATTATTGTTTTTTTTTTAAATATAATTTTGGTCATCATTCTTTTAATTACTATTTTCTTATCATTTTCTTGATTTATCTTTTATTTTTGTCCATCAACATTTTATTTCATTTAGTTTTTTTCTTATTCAATTTTGGTTCTCATTCTTTCAATCTTTTTTTTTTTATCATTTTCTTAATTTACTTTGTTTTCCAATTTAGTCCTTAATTATTTTCTTTCATTTTGTTTTTATACTGAATTTGGTCCATATTGTTTGGGTTTTAAATTGTTTTATAGTTGAAAATTTTACTTTATCATTTTTTCATGATTTCCTTCCTACAGAATAATCATCGTCTCATGATTCAGGCCCAATTTAAGTTCGGTCCTTTTTTGGGATTGTTTATAAAAAATTAATTTTTTGTTAAATTTATCATTTGAGATAGGGTTATTAGGCCTTTTAACTTCATTGTTTGTTCCACTATTCTTTTTGTTAAACTATCCTGGTCTTTTATCCCAGGTAATAGGTTAGTTGAGTTAACCTGGGCCGACTAAAATTTTTCTTCCTCGATATTTTTTTATGAAATTGATTTTTTTCTTCCAACTTCATCCTTTAACTTTAAATTATTGGCCCTTGTTTAACTTTAAATTATTGGCCCTTGAGTTTTATGATTTTTTTTTCTTTCTGTTGGGTTTTCTTAAATGAGAGTTAATCAATTTAGCCCGAGTTTTCTTTTTCAATATTTTTTCTTATTAAAATTTTTTTTTGTTAGGTTCTTCTTTTAAAAGTCTATTTTTTTATCCTGATCTCATGTCATGGGTGGTGGGTTTGTCAAGTTAACCGAGGTTAACTCGGTTTTTTTCCTAGGCTTTTTTTTTATGACATTGATTTTTTTAACATTAAATTATTGGTCCTTGAGCTTTGTTATTTTCTCTCTTTTCTTTCTGTTAAGTTATCTTAAGAGAGGATTAGTAAAGTTAACCCGAATTATTTTGAAGTTTTTTTTTTATTGAACCTTGGTCTTTTTTTACTAGGTCCTTCTTTTGAAATTATTTTTTTTTTATCTAAATCTCATATTGTAAGTCGTGGGTTAGTCAAAATAACCTGGGTTAACTCGAGTTTTCTTCTTCAACGTTATATTTTTTGAAATTCTTTTTTTTTCATCCTTTAACTTTAAGTTATTAGGCCTTAAGCTTTACAATTTCTTTTTTTTTCTTTTCTTTTTGTGAGTTATTTTGATTTCATATCCTGGATCGCGTGTTAATAATGTTAACTTGGATTTGCTTGAATTATTTACCTTATAAAACATTTGACCTGACTTATGGCATAGCGTAGGTAATCTATCTAGAAATATCTATTCGTGATTAGATCAGTAATGATCGTGAATTATGAATCATCAATAATCACATATCATTACAAGTCATGTTTAAGTGTTTGGACAAATACAGTAATTGTGTTTGGTGAGTGTTTTACAATAGAAAGAACATATATGAGTATGGTGATGAAAACATAAAAATAAATAAGTTAATTTTATAGTGAATTTTTATTTTTTTAAAATAGAAAAACATGAAGATATATCTTATCCATCTTAATTGTCTATGTCTTTTCTGTCTTGAAATTATAACCAAACATTGTCTAAAAATTCCCAAGTCAAACAAGTGAGCTTGAAATCTATCCATGGGGCATTAACTGTAAAGTTATGATAATTAACATTAAAGAGATGCTTGGAATTCATATACATTTCATCCCAAACTAATCATTTCATCAAATTTGACTTGGTGGAAATCCTTTTCAGTTCTCACCCGGTGGCTAAGATATGCTAGCATGGGATACAACATTGATATTGTCAGGCTCGCGTGTTGTCGAGTGATGACGGGTCTGTCTCTTGAGAGGTGTATGAAAAAAAGATTTTGAATATAATTATAAAATTATGATTATAAATTTTAGAATTCACCATCTAGTATTATGGTTACTAAAAAACCTATGATCTACGAGAGTTTAGGTATATAACTAGTTATACAAGGGGGAAAATACATTACCCCAGTACATCCTACCTAAGGTAGACTGCATTGTTCTTTGATTGTTTTTTATGTCATGTTTCTATCCGTTAGTTTTTTTTTCTAAAGTCTAAGGTAGATCTTTTTTTTTAGATAGTCTCTACCTTATTGGGTTAAAGTTTAACTGTTCTAAAGCCTGAATTTTAAAATTACATCTATTTCCTAAATATAATTAATTCCTAATTTTCTGAACAAAATAATTGTTATGAGTTTTTTGTATTTTAGTCAAACCTTAATAGATAATCATAAATTTGTTATGATATTCATTTTGCATTTTAAAAACACGAGAAAGATGCAGTTTTTGTTTTTGTTTTTTTTTTTATGAAAATATGCTTGGAAAACTTTTAGGATTCGACCGTTGCACAAAGACAAAGCATTTTTTTTATGTTTTTGAATTGAGGAAATTAATTTAATTTTTTTTGAAAATTTTTCAATTTTTTAAATTTTTTTAAAGAAAAGTTTTGGAGAAAAACCGAGTATTTTTAATACCGGGTCTATATCTTACAGTGTAAGTCTACAGCTTAATATTATGAAAAATAGTTGGAAAAACATGCAAGAGGTCCATAAATATTTTTAAAATTTCCTTCGTAAAATTTGAAAAAAATTCCTTTTCTTTTCTTTTTTAATATTATTATATTATTATTAAAAATAAAAAAACTTTATTTTTATGCATTTCCAAGTGAAAAACATTTTGAAAAGCAACCGCTATCACACTCTCAAATACCCCTTTAATTTAAGGGTTTCTCCAAAGTTCAATTTGGTCCTTCAACTTTTAATTTTTTTCAATTGCACCCCTAATTGACCATATACTCTCAATTTTATGCAAATTTGCCCTTGCCGAACTTCATTGTCAGCCCCAAATTTCAATTTTTTTTTATTTTAGTCCCTGGTTTTGAATTTATGCAAATTGACCCCCAAAAAGATTATTGGCTATGATTTTCTTTAATGTGACTCCTAATTGACCCTAAAACTTTGATTTTATTATAATTTTACCCTTCATTTCAATCAATTGACTTGATAAAAATTAAATTTTGTCTCTTAAAATTTCAATCTTATCAATTAAGCCTAAATTGAACTCTCAAACTTAATTTTTCACCAATTAAGCCCCCTAAAAAATGAATTTGACCTATTTAAAGTATAATTAAGTCCATGCACCTAATTAAATCCTTCAATTGGACCCAAATTAATTCTTAAATATAATTAAACCTTAACTTAAGCCAATGATTAAATTAAATTGGCCTATTAAAAATTTAATTATGTCGATGGACTTAATTTTTATGCAGATTCATTCAATAATAATTTAATTTGACATTGAATCTATATTGTCTCTACAGTTTTGGGTACAATGGGGTACTATCAAGCTTTCGATTTCGTCCAAAATTACAACTTCATTTTATGTATATCTAAAGTCCTTTTTCAACCAATGTTTTTCACATTACCAGTCTCCTTGCTATTATGATTTATTATTTATTTTTTAATAGTAAATTTTAAAAAATAACTCAAATATAAGTTATGACAGATATCAAATAAGATTCGATGAGGTAATGAAGATCTAAACCTCATATTTGTTGGTCAATAGCATAATCATACCCTGCACCAAAGTGAAAGGTCATTGATTCCCTTGACATTATAGTAATAAGGTTATCTATCATTCCACAGCAGATCCATTCCTGCCTGTCTTTTGATTCGTAAAGTTACAGAGAATGGGCTTGAAACACAACAAATCCACATTAAACTAAACATAAATTAACTTTCTGAAGAAAAACTATGTGCTTAGTTAATTACCAGCAATGTTTTAGCTCTTAATTAGTCAACTTTCATCAGAAGAACGTCATTGATATAACTATGGGCTGTGAATGTGCTTGGATGACTTTATTTTATTGCCTTCACTTGTCCAATATAAAAGCAACCAAGGCTGACATAATCTTGTAATTTCTAAGTTGATAATTCAATTCAAAATATTTTTTTCAACTCTCGATGAACCTGTCTGTGATCGGTATCTTTTCCTTTGGGGTAAGTTATGATCATTTCAACAATGAAATTGATTAAATAGTAAATCGCAATGAGCTACAAGTTGTTTAGTGGTATGAGGTTCATCTTGAAGGTTGAATTAAGTGCTCTAAGGTCTTACTCAAAGAATAGATTAAAAATAGGGAGAGAGGTCAGTGATAGAAGATAAAATTTGCTGGTCATTGTGAAAAAAATGGAATGGAATGGAAATTTCAAGGGGGTGGAAAATGCAATTGCTGATGATATTGGAGGAGATCAGCTAGAGCCCATCATGAATTACCTTTGCAATAACCATCTTCCCATTTTTTCCTTTTTTTGATAGCTCATTTTCTGACCATGACTGCGACATAAAATATACTTTTGAACTAGAGTTTTAAACTTCATCTAACTTGATAAGTTAGTTTTGATTCTGATATGTGCTGAATTTTAAATTAAATCGAGAAAGATATTGACCAGCAAAATTTAATTGATCTGATTATGTTTTTAATGATCTGGTTGATCTCATCAAATCTGACTGAATCAGTACCAATTTTTTTTTTAAATGAAACAATTGTGTTTTAAAAAAAATAATTGACTCGATCAATAATCGAATGATATAGACCCCTTTTCAGGTTATTTTTGAATTTGATCTCACAACTGAAGGGAAATCTATAATGGAAATTAGCTACATTTGAAAACAATATGTTTAGAATAAATTATAACATAGTCCTTGTGTTTTTAAGAAATTAATAAGTTAGTCCTTGTGTTTGTGTGTCTATAAATCACATATTAATTAATTAGTCCTTGTATTTTCGTAACCGCAGAAGCTCCTTTTACTGAAATAGCATGAAGTGTAAACCATGTTGGATATGCTACCACGACTAAACAATATTGATGTTACATATTATAGAAATAAGAATACAACAAAATGGAGTCATTGATGGTGAATTCAAAGACTAATAGATTAATAACAAGATAATTTTCATCATTATGCCGTAGGTTGAATCAAATTTTTATGGAATGTAAAAATAATAATAATAATTAGGTGTTGTTAACATGTTTTCTAGCAGGGAAAAACAATTATATAAGAGTTGACTTGATGTGATTTAGTTGACTTTGCAAGTCCAAAGACAACCCGAATGATTGCTAAATATGTAGTTTAACTAAAAAAAATAAGACAATATTTTTAAAAAAATATTGAAACAACAACACATTGAATTTACTTGTATCAACTCATGTAAACCTGCTAAATCCTTGATCCAAGTCATGAGATCTTGATAACCCTGCAAAAAGCAAATAAAAAAATTATTAAGCTCGTTTTGCATTTAATCCAATGTCGAAGGATGCAATTGAAAATAAAATTCAATTAGAAAAATAAATCAAAGCAACTCAGGTTAACATGTCAAGTCTAAGTCATGAGATCTAATTAAAATAAATTATAAAACTCAATTTTCAGTCAACCTGATGTTGTAAGATAAAATTAAAAAATCAATTTAAAAAAAGATATAAAAAATCATATGATGACAAACCTATGACTCAAGCTATAAGACTAGGATAACCTTATAAAAAAACCAAAAAATAAAATTATGAAACCTAATTTTCAATGAACTCAATATTGAAGAATAAATTTGAAAAAAAAATAATATAAAGTTCAATTGTCAATCAACCTAGCATTGAAGGATTAAGTTGAGAAAAAATCAATTAGAAAAAGAAAAAAATAACCTGAGTCAATCCAGGCTAACTTAAGAAATTCTGGTTATAAGATCAGGATAACTCCATAAAAAGTAAATCAAAACGTGTTATAAATAAATCTGATACCTATTAAATTCAATGTTAAAGCATAAAATTAAAAAAAAACTAAGTTTAAACTTAAGAAAAACCTGAGGACTAGATTAAAAAAAACCTTAATATTTTACTATTTATTACAACAGTGAAATTCCATCGATGGATAGTGTATGTTAATGAATTTTCCATTAACAAGAAAAAGTAATAGATAGATATCCTTGTGATGATGAAGGATGACTTCATGGTGCCTATTGGGGCTTTACACTTCTTATCTTTATCGTAGATGACAAAATCAATAATGCAGCACTAAGAAAGACAGGTTAGGTATTATGTGAGTGAAACATTCAGTACGAGGTTCGGCTTGATTCGCAACCACTGAGAGAGACTACCCTGTACCTTCGGTGGGCTGTTTTATCGTTAGACTGAATTATTTTTGTGTAAAAAAATAATATTTAGGTTTTAAAATGAGATAAAAAAATAATAAAAATTCACTCAGAGTTAAATGAATAAGAGATATTTTTTTAAACTCGTGATTTAAATCATGTGACTGAAATAATCTAATAAAAAAATAAAAAAATTATAAGTTTTTTTTTTAAAATATGTTAACTTTTTAAATATGTGATTCGAGTTATTGGACCTAAAATATCTAATCTGGAAAATCATGAAGTTAAATTCTCAATCAATTAAATATTAAAAGATAAAATTAAAAAAACACTTAATTATATAAAAGGATTTAGAAAAATAAAAATTTAAAAATGAGGATCAAAATGACTATTACTACTATTATTAATAAGTAACATCATCATCACCATCATTACTATTGTTATTGTAGCTATTATTATTAAAATTAAAATTTTTATTGTTGTTGTTGTTAGTATTATTATTATTATTATTATTAGTAATAATAGTAGCAATTTTATTAGTATTATTACTATTATCACTATCATCATTGTTGTTGCTGCTACTACTACTGTTTTTTTTTTGTTGTTGTTATTATTACCATCATCACTACTGTTATTAGAATTTTTACTATCATCACTATTCCTCCACACCACCACTATCACAATTAATGTTGTTGTTGTTGTTGTTGTTGTTACCATCATCGTTATTAATAATCATATTATTATTACTAATATCATAACTATTATTTTTATTATTATTACTATTATTATTAAAATTATTACTATCACCACTACTATT
>Ga0325414_1008719_pt1 | contig 10737 bp, 2 predicted proteins | sample PopdelMetagenome_8_FD_206183 | JGI IMG/M metagenome (GOLD analysis project Ga0325414, IMG submission 206183) | Populus deltoides microbial communities from Bellville, Georgia, United States - Leaf-PdKOR-R3 | ecosystem: Host-associated > Plants > Phyllosphere > Phylloplane/Leaf | place: USA...
GACTAATTATTCATATACATTAAAGTGACTTTCATATCATAGAATAAATTGTCTTATTTTCTTTTGAAGTTTCTAATTTCATAAATTCTCTTCTAGACATAGGGATACAACTACTAAAATAAAAATATCAAGAGTGTCTTCCACAAACCAACATATTTAACTTCAAAGTTTTACAATTAATCTACAAGTGACTATCCCATTAATTTGTAAATTAATTTTCTTAACATGGCCATGCAATCATGCATAAATTCCAGTAATCAGGAAATGATCTTCAAGGCTAGTCCATTCAACAGAATATTATTTCCAGTAATTGCCCATTCACCAAGGCATTATTTCCAATAACCAGTAAATAATTTTTCAAGGCTTGCCCATTCACCAGGGCATTATTTCCAGTAACCAGGAAATAATTTTCAATCTATAAAAAATTCATCCTACAATAATAATAAAAAAATATAAACTAATTAATTACTCCAAGGTGTCGAACACCTACCTGGTGTCTGTGCGCGTGAAGATATCCCTTGTTGCTGATTAGGTCTTGCGGCCTCCTCTGTATCAACAAAAATTACTATCATTGTTCATTCATTCGAATCAGTAAAAGTTATAATACCTATTACATATTCTTTGATTAAATCCAACACCCTTAATTAAGTTTAATTGACTTTTAATTCAAGGAGGACAAAACCCTCCTTTATGAAACATTTATTTATTTATTTATTTATTTTTTCATAAAAATCCCTGTACAATTAATTTAATCTATCAACATCAATTGTCTTCAATTTGGTAAGATTCCTCAATAATATTATTTAAACTCCATCCTCTAATTTTTCTTCTTCATTTAGCCAAAAACTCCTCAATAATATCATTTAAACTTCCTTCTCTAATTTTTCTTCATCATTTAGCCAAAAACAACCTAGAGAAGGAAGTGAAGATTTTTTTCTTTTCTCTTTGAAAAATTCTTACTTCATTCATGTAATAACACTTATAAACCTTCATCTTCCCATATTTTCCCAACAATTGTATATAACCTCAATTCCCCCAAATTATTCCTCTTTTGGCCAAATATTCAATTAAAATGAGGAAAAATAATTTTTATTTCTTTTACTTAAAATTAAACACTTACCCAATCATAATTCATGCTTTCTAACATGGTTCAAACATAATTTGCATTATTCCTATAAATTATAACATAAATCCACAATTTCACATAATCATAATTTTGCATAATCCTTCATTAAACATAAAATTAAAGGAATTAATCATTTGGAGCATGTTATTTACCTCACTTTGATAAGGATTTAAGGAAAGAATACAAGAAAAATCAAGTTTTCTTCTTCTCCTTCTTCAAACCCTAGCTTGAAATCCTTCATTCAATGCATTCACCACCTTAAAATCAACCCCCTCTTTATGTTTAATTAAGTTACTCACTCTAATTACTCACTTTAATTAGTGAAATCAATGAGCATTTAAGTTGAAAAATCACACAATTCTTTCCCCTCTCTTTGTTTGAAGCTCACGGCTAAAAGAGAAAAAAAATGGAGCATTTATAGTCTAACTTTTACTTATTTACACATTGACCCTCATTTCTTCTCATTTCTATTTTTGCCACTCAACTCTTCTTTTTACTTAATTCTCACCTTAGCATCTTATATTTTATTCTATTGTATCCAATTACAATACTCGGAATCCTTTTATTTAATCTATTCGGTACTTTATTTATTTTACTCAGATTATAATTTAGCGGGTTTTCACAAGACTGGTCAAACAGGAAAGCCGTAAAAAGCTTAGATTGGTTTTAAGCCTTAGTTTGTAAGAACTTGTGTCTTTTAGTTTTATTAATAGCATAATGTTTTCTGTTTTGCTAGTTCTTCAATGTGTTTCAAGTTTGTCAATAGTCGTTGCTTCAGGTGATATCTTCTATACTCTACCTTTCAACCTTAGGACATTGAGGGCAATGTCTCGTTTTGGTTGGGGGGAGGGGTGTAGTCGTAAATTATTAAAAAAAAACTAACCTTTTGCCATTATTAAAACCATTTGACAAAACTATTATTAGGATGGCAAAGTAAGGGGAATTCTATTGACTCTTGAGATGCATCTTAATAAACATTCTTATCAAGGTCTATCATAACACTTCTTGAAATATTCAGGTTTACAAACTCTCGCATTGTTATCACTTGATTCTGCTCGTATACTCATTTAATAAGTATTCTTAAACCTTCATTTTCACACACACACTTTAACATATGATTGTGGGTTGCACATTAGATTATTATATTATTCATGTTCTTTTGTTAAAGATAACAACTAAGGGAAAGCGATAGTCTATAATTTGCAGAAAAATAACAAAAAAAGAAACAAAAACAAAAACAAAAACAAATTGATAATAATAAAAACGTAGATAATTTTGGTTTCGTAGTCTTCCTAACCTAAGCAATTAAGCCCGAAGGGGTATTTTAACACCTGATACCCTAAAGTCAACTGACTTGGAAGCTATTGGCCCAACGTTTGTTTCATGGGTTGAGGAGAAAAGCTTAAAGGAATCAAACATTGCACTATCTACGTATCAATATTTGCAACCCGAGTTAAAAAGCTTCTAGGGGTGTCTCAACACCTAATGCTCTAAGACCATCTGGTCTAGGAGTCATTAGCCTAAAGCTCGTTACATGGGTTAAAGATGAATTGTGTTTTAAGTTATATGTTTATATATTAGAAAAAGAAAAAAAAGATAATAATCTCAACCCAAGGAAGTTAACTTTAGAAAAATATTAGAACAAAATTGTGTTTTCATCCAAGCAAAGCCCCATAACTATGCTTTGATATATTAAGCACAAAATGAAGGTTTATTAATATCTTGTTTGAGAAGTATGAAGCAGATATATAAATTTAATGAGAGTTTGTTTATTTGGATAGATAAATGGAAATTGAATGATGAATGCCTTGCTTTTGAATGTTGCAAATTTTTTTAAGACTTTGATTACTAGGGACTAGTAATAAGCTGGTTGGGGGGTGTGATTAGTACTTAAAAGTGCATTTTTATCAAGGTTTTATATCATCATATGCACTTAAAGGATCATTAAATTCCCTAACTTAAGCATGTTTTATATAACAAGTCTGATAATATGAGATATCTTTAATTTATGACAAATGCTCATTTTAAATGCAAGCATATCTCACAATTTAAAGGACTAAATGATGTGTTTAACTATTAAAAGTGAAAAGACAAAGAGAGGGCTAAGCTTAAAGAAGAGATGCTGGTTCAATTCAAACTGAAACATTATTCGGTTATTGGATCATAACTGGAGTTGTAGAACATGGATTTAAGTCTGGTTTATAGGATGAAAAGCTAAGACATAGGCCTAAAACTTTCATAAGAGTCCAAGATTCAAAACGATCGTTTTCAAGTTCAAATTGTAACAACAAGAGAAGTTGGAATTTATCTTATAACCCAAACATTGTTCAGTGTTTGGCCCATATCTCGAGTTCTAGAAGTTCAAATGAGCTCATTCTTATTTTGTTGGAAAGCTGAGACAAATGCCTAAAACTTTCATGAAGACTATCTATTCAAATTCTGATGTTAGCAATGATGTTTTGTTCAAACAAGAAGATAATGGTTGTCCCCAAGTCAAGAGGTGGCCACCCACTCAATAATTAGTCATTAAATCAATAGTTTCGAATTTTAGCCTATAAAAGGAGGCATTTGCCATACATTTAGACATCTTGGTTGTTCAGATCAAGATCTTATTCTAACTCTCTTTCTTTTTATTTTGTAATGTTCAAGTTTTATTTTATGTTATATTAATCTCTTGGTTTGCTTTTCATTTCCTTTACTATGCTTAGTTAACTTATATCATGTTCATGTTCTTATATTGTTTATTTATGTTTCTCTTCTTCATTATGTTTAGGTAAGTTAATTTGTCAAGGTGAAAATGGTACACTAATAGTGTAAGAATAAGTATAATATAAACTCAACATGGACTTTAATATTTGATACTAATATGTTTTGTATTTGTTATCTTACTCACTTTTAATACCCTACTTGTTAAATGATTAATCTAAAATTGTGTTGTACAACCCTTGATTATAATCATGTTAATAAATTATAATCCGATTGGAACCTCCTTTGTAGTTGAGTAATAAAAAGAGTTTATACTATACTTATTTGAAATACCTTTAGTGGATCCTCTAATCTTGACAATTGTTTTGTCCTTGTTTAATCCTTACATCAATATCACATCTCAAAACTTCTCTTCAACTCCTTTTTATTTATTATTTATAATTTTATATAGCCCACCTCCCTGTGGTTCGACCCCGGTCTTGCCGAGTTATTTATTACTTCGACACTCCTGCACTTGGGATAAGATATCAAACTCTTTGATCGTGTTAGTGCATATAGGATCGATCAAGTCTATTTCATGGATAGTGGTGTATATGGCACTAGGAGATCATAATCATCCCAAGAAGAGTGGTGTATATAACACTAGAGAGATCAAGTCCAACCTTTTAAGGGTGAAGCATATAGCCTTGAGAGATCAAGTCCACCCCTTAAAGAGTGGTGCATGTAGCCCTAGAGATATGAAGTTCATCCCATGGAGAGTGGAGCATAAAACACTTAGGAGATCGAGTCCATCCTATGGGGTGTGGTGTATATAGCTCTTGGAAGTTCGAGTCTATCCCATAGAGAGTGGAGCATATAGCATTGGGAAGAACGAGTTCATCTCATAGAGAGTGTTGCATATAGCACTGGAAATTTCAAGTTCATCTCTTTAAGAGTAGTGCATATAACAGTGGAGTGATGAAGTTTATCCCTTGGTAAGAGGTGCATATGGCACTGCAGAGATCAACTCTATAACTTGGAGAGTGGTGCATATTGTACTGAGAGATCAAGTCCATCCTATTTGAGAGTGATGCATATAGCACTAGAAAGATCGAGTTCATTCCATAGGGAGTGGTGTATATAGCACTAGGGAGTTCGAATTCATCCCATGGTGAGTGGTGCATATAGCAATGGGCAAAATAAGTCTATCTTATAAAGAGTGGTGCGTATAGCACCAGGAAAATGAAGTTCATCGCATTGAGAGTGGTGTATATAGCACTAGAAAGATTGAGTCCATCGTATGGTGAGTGATGCGTATAGCAATAGGGAGAACAAGTCCATCCTATGGAGAGTGGTATATATAGCACTAGATCGATCAAGTCCAACATATAGACAATGGTGTATATAGAACTAGAAAGATCAAGTTTATCCCTTTAAGAGTGTTGCATATAGTAATGGTGAGATCAAGTCCCTTTCATTGAAAGTGGAGCATATAGCCCTGGGGAGATCAACTTCATCCCTTGGTGAGTGGTGTATATAGGACTAGAGATATGAAGCTTATCCTATAGAGAGTGGAGCATAAAACACTTGGGAGATCGATTCCATCCAATGAGGTGTGGTGTATATAGCTGTTAGGAGATCAAGTCCATCCCATAAAGAGTAAAGCATATAACACTAAGGAGAACGAGTCCATCCTATAGAGAGTGATGCATATAGAACTAGGAAGATCAAGTCCATCTTTATGAGAGTGGTGCATATAGCAGTGAGGGGATGAAGTTTATCCCTTAGAGAGTGGTGCATATAGTACTAGAGAGATTAACTTCATCCCTTGGAGAGTGGTGCATATAGCTCTAGGAGATTAAGTCTATCCTACAAAAAGTGGTGCATATAGCACTGAGATGATCGAGTCCATCTCACGGGGAGTGGTGTATATAGCATTTTAGAGATTGAGTGTATCTCATGGTCAGTGGTGCATACAGCAATGGGGAGAACGAGTTCATCCCGTGAAGAGTGGTGCATATAGCACTATGAAGATTAAGTCCATCCTATAAAGAGTGATGCATATAACACTAGGGATATCAAGTCTATCCATTTGATAGTGGTGCATATAACACTGGATCAATCAAGTCCATCCTATAGAGAGTGGTGCATATAGCACTGAGAGGATCGAGTCCATCTCACGGGGAGTGGTGTATATAACATTTTTTAGATCGAGTCCATCTCATGGTTAGTGGTGCATACAGCAATGGTGAGAATGAGTTCATCCTATGAAGAGTGGTGCATATAGCACTATGAAGATTAAGTCCATCCTATAAAGAGTGATGCATATAACACTGGGGATATCAAGTTTATCCATTTGATAGTGGTGCATATAATACTGGATCAATCAAGTCCATCCTATAAAGAGTGGTGCATATAGCACTGGAAGGATCGAGTCCATCTCACGGGGAGTGGTGTATATAACATTTTTTAGATCGAGTCCATCTCATGGTTAGTGGTGCATATAACAATGAGGAGAACGAGTTCATCCCGTGAAGAGTGGTGCATATAACGCTATGAAGATTAAGTCCATCTTATAAAGAGTGATGCATATAGCACTGGGAGATCAAGTCTATCCATTTGATAGGGGTGCATATAACACTAGATCGATTAAGTCCATCCCATGGATAGTGGTGTATATGGCACTAGGAGGTCAAGTCCATCCCTTTGAGAGTGGTACATATAGCACTAACGAGATCAAGTCCATCCCATGAAAAGTGATGCATGCAACATTGGATCGATCAAGTTTATTCCATAGATAATGGTGTATATAGCACTAAGGGACGAAGTCCATTCCATGTATAGTGGTGCATCTAGCATTGTGAAGATCAAGTTTGTTCCTTTGAGAGTGGTGCATCTAGCATAAAAGAGATCGAGTCCATACCATATAGAGTGGTGTATATAGCATCATTAAGATGAAGTTCATCCCTTGAGGTGTGTTGTTTATGGCAATGAGGAGATCAAATTCATCCATTAGATAGTTATGCATATAGCACTGGATCAATTAAGTCCATTCCATGGATAATGGTGTATATAACACTAAGAGGATCGAGTCCATCCCATGGGGAGTGGTGTATATAGCATTTTAGAGATTGAGTTCATCCCATGGTGAGTGGTGCATATAGCAATGGGGAAAATGAGTCAATCCCATGTAAAATGGTGCATATAGCAATAGGGAGAACGAGTCCATCCCATAGAGAGTTGTGCATATAGTATTAGATTAATCAAGTCCATCCTATGAATTGTGGTGTATATGGCATTATGAAGATCAAGGGCATCCCTTTGAGTGTGGTGTATATAATATTAGAGAGATCAAGTCCATCCCATTGAGAGTGAAGTATATAACCCTAAGAAGATCAAGTTTATCCTATAGAAAACGATCCATGTAGCACTTCAGAGATAAAGCTCATCTCATACAAAGTGGTGCATATAGCATCAGGGATATGGAGTCCATCCTATAGGGAGTGGTGTATATAGCATTTAGGAGACCGAGTCCATCTCATGGTGAGTGGTGCATAAAGCAATAGGGACAATGAGTCCATCCCATAGAGAGTGTTGCATATAGCACTAGAGAGATCAAATCCAACTCTTTGAGGGTGGAGCATATAGCCCTGAGAGATCAAGCACATCCCTTAGAGAGTGGTGCATATAGCCCTATAGACATGAAGTTCATCCTATGGAGAGTGGAACATAAAACACTCGGAAGATCGAATCCATCCTATGGGGTGTGGTGTTTATAAGTCTTGGCAGTTCGAGTCTATTTTATAGAGAGTGGAGCATATAACATTGGGGAGAACGAGTCCATCCTATAAAGAGTGTTGCATATAGCACTAGGAATATCAAGTCCATCTGTTTTACATGGTGCATATAGCAGTGGAGTGATGAAGTTTATCTCTTGGAGAGTGGTACATATAGTACTGGAGAGGTTAACCCCATCCCTTGGAGAGTGGTGCATATTGCACTAGAATATCAAGTTCATCCATTGGAGAGTGGTGCATATAGCATTGAAATAATCAAGTTCATCCCATAGAGAGTGGTGCATATAACACTAGGGAGATCAAGTCCATGCTATGGAGAGTGGTGTATATTGCACTAGAGAGATCAAGTCCATCCCATTGAGAGTGAAACATATAGCCCTAGGGAGATCAACTTCATCCCTTGGAGAGTGGTGTATATTGCACTGAAAAGATCGAGTATATCCCATAGAGAGTGGTTCATATAGCATTGAGGAGAACAAGTCCATCCGTTAGAGAGTGATGCATAAGCATTAGGGAGACCATATTCATCCCATGGAGAGTGGTTCATATAGCACTAGGGAGATCAAGTTAATCCTATCGAAAATGGTGCATATATCACCAAGGATATCAAGTTTATCACATGAAGAGGGATATTCAAGAAACTTATATTATTTTCATGGTTTATACATCTTAAGATGATCTAAGTGATAGGTATGGAGGAGGTTCTTAGGAGAAAACATGTCTTAGAGGTTGCAATAAGATGTTGACTTCTTGTACACTAATTACTTCACTTGGATGGTCATTTATGCTGGTTGTCCTTGTAAAACAAGGAGGTTCATGTTGTAGAAAACTAGTCTCTTTAACCCGTATGTGATTTTCCATGAATTGCTTCACTTTGGACAAACTTTTATCTGGTAAGGCATAACATTTTCTTTAGAGGGCAAGTTCCTTTTCCTATTAAGGCTTCTAGAGCTACTGGCCTAAGCAATTCTTCCTTCTTGAGCATCTTCCTATTAAATCTCTTCAAATATATCTATTTAGACTCGCTTTTTTGTTAGGCAACACTAAGAAGTTTTGTGGAGTTTTTCTTGGTGGGCATGTTAGTGTTAAAGCATGTCACTAGCTTGACACAGAGGTCACTAAACCTTTCAATAGAATTTGGTTCAAAGTTGTTATACTAAGCATGCAAAGACCCTTTAAAGGTTATAGGAAGTATCCTGCACATTAAGTCATGATCTTGGATGACCAACTCTAAGATATTGTGCATATTTTGCACATGCTCCCTTGGGTTGGTCAAGTCATCATATTTGTCCAAACTCATTTCTATAGAAATGTAGTCCTTGTGGAGTTAAGTGTTCAAAATGTCTCCTGGATATGCTTATGCACAAAATATCTCTTAGTTCTTTGTCTGTTGGGCTCTTGAGAGCCTGGGGACCTGGGCATAGAATGATGATTATAGTGGTTGGTGTACGTCTCATGGTAACTAGGGGGAGTTCATTCGAAGTATTTTCTTTATGCATGGGTTTCGCAATGGTACAAGTGATCCCTAGAGGAACTCTCGTGAATGTCATTCTTCCCAGTTAGTGAGTTGTTGAAGCTTTTGCTGGGTAGGAGTTTTCACAACAACGAGTAGACTTGTCTTGTCTCCTAGCCCAGGTAGGCATTAGTTGTGTGCCATGGAATGGTTTAGAGATGTCAAAAATAAGTTTTATGAAGAAATCGATGACTTTTTGATCAATTATCACAAACGGCGCCACTGATGATGTCCTAAAAATCCAAGTAGCCTAGGAACAAGGCTCATGAGTTGGATAATTAGTTAATCAATTGGTCCTAGCAATCTCATCCATCCTCCCTAGCCAAGGTGGTTGATAGCTTATACTTAGTACTTGGTAGGTTAAGCCGACTTGTGGCTAATACCTGCAAAAGATCCTTTTTGGTGGATGTGGGGAATCTCAAAAGCGTAAGCATGTATTTTTTAAGAGAGAGAAAGTATAATAATATTATAGAGAGATACTCTGAAAATATATATGCAATAGGGAATAAAGATTACGAACCTTTATCTTAAAGGATTCATGATGTATTTATAGCCCATAAGTTGTCATTTTATGGAGAGATGAAGCTAGAGTGTAACTTCACTTTTATAATATTTTAAGTTGTATTCCACCTATTTTATCCAGCTAAAAAATAGAGATATAGCGGACCATAATAGACTTTAACACACCCAATAATATTGGTGTAATATAGACTTATTTAATTAAGTATTTATAAAGACACTTTTGATTTATCAAAATTAAGAACAAAAAACTCGTATTATGAATTGCACTAATAGGCATAGTTATCAGACCCGACCCAGGGGTTGACCCGGTCAAGAAGCCAGGTCCTAAGTTACACGGGTTGACTCGGGTCAACCCGGAAAGATTTTAAAAAAATATATTTCAAATTTTAATATTTCATATGAAATAATTAAGAAACAATCTATGTGAATATAGGCTAGACATGTTATAAATAATGAAGTTTAAGATATTATTTTAAAAGGTTTTGTATCTCATATTGAAAAAATACAATGTTAGTATGTTATTCTTGTATTTAAACCAAAAAGGTTTTTTATTCCGTATTGAAAAAACATAACTTTTTTCTATGAATATAGAGTATATATATTAAAGGGCTTCAAATCTCATATTGAAAAAAAAAATGTTGTGAACATAGAGTATATATACTAAAGGGTTTCAAATCTCACATTTAAAAAATAAAATATTCTTTTAGTATTTATATAGTGAACTTTGAAAAGGATTAATAACCAACTAAAAAATATATAAAAACATATTTGAAAAAAAAAATCGGATCCCAACCAGATTTTACCATGTTAGAGTTCACTGTCAACTCAGCAGGTGAACTAAATTTTATCAAGTTTTTGCTTATTCTAATTTTTTATTTTATACAGAATAGTCCAGTCATCAAATCCATCGGTTCCAGGTTTACCACCAGCCAATCTAGATTTAAAAATTATGCTGATAGGTGAATGTAGCCTGAATCCAATATTAAACCTTGATGTGGATGAGAACAGCTAAATGAAAAATACAAGTCAAGGTGTCGTCACGTAATATTGAACAGATTTTTTTGGTAGTCATGATAGGTGTCTTTGGTGATGTC
>Ga0325414_1008720_pt1 | contig 10736 bp, 12 predicted proteins | sample PopdelMetagenome_8_FD_206183 | JGI IMG/M metagenome (GOLD analysis project Ga0325414, IMG submission 206183) | Populus deltoides microbial communities from Bellville, Georgia, United States - Leaf-PdKOR-R3 | ecosystem: Host-associated > Plants > Phyllosphere > Phylloplane/Leaf | place: USA...
TAATTTCCTTACCAATTTTTACTAAAATATCTCTAGATTATTCCATAAACTTGTACATTTTATTTTTTACCTCAAAATTAACTTTAATCAACCCAATTCTCATTAAGATAAATTCATTAAAACCAAGAATGATAAATTTTGTATCTATAATGAGCTTTGTCAAATTTTTCTTTCTGCTCACTCTCGTTTCTAAGTTTTCTCATCTCTCTCTAAAATTAAGGATATAAACATGATACAAATCAAGTCAAGAGATCAAAATGTAATCTATGGAATAAAAAAAAAAGTAACCGTTGATAAATACTTAACTCTTAATTAGCTTTAGAAATCAGGAAATTATTAAAAATATCACCCAATGTGAAGTGACAATTAAAGATACTTTTGTAGTATGAACTCTTAATTATTTTTAGAAATCGAGGAAACTATGAAAAATAGACCCAATGAATAGTGAAGTAATTAAAATGATTTTTTTTTAGTTTTATTAAATTAGTACCTAGCTAGCCACAGCAAAATATACATGAGAGACACAAAAAGCAGCGAGCATGTATCTATGTAACAGTACTATTTGTGAGTGGGAATGAGGTGGGGAAGTAGAATGACCTATTGTTATGAAAAAGAAAGGGGAGGTGGTGATGATGGAAGCTACTAGTACAGATTTTGAGATATAATAAAAATGTTTGATAAAATCATACAATATTAAATATTTTTATATTATATGAGATTAAAAATTCTGAAAAATTTCTCAATTTTTGACTTTCAAATAACTTTCGATATAGTTTACAAAAACTTTCCGATCATTTGTTTTTGAATTCTGGAAAAAAAAAACCTGAAAGTTAAAAATAAAAACAAATAGAAAAGAAAATAAAACCACGGATTGTCAAATGGATTCTATAGAGAGAGAAAGATAAGACCCACGCGTGTGCCCCTGTGACCTCTAAATCGATTCTACAGATTGCTTTACACGTGTGGTCAGATTGTGTGTACTTACTCCGATCCCACCCCAGGCCACTAGCTAGCAATCATACATCGACTTATAATCATTTGCAGGTCGAGAAAGTGAGAGAGAGACAGAAGAATGCTGTTGGTCCATATTATTGCAGAGATGATATACTATGAATATTCCTGCCAGTACTAATAGCCGATTAATATTTATTTTAAAAAATAAAAACAAGAAGAAGCAAATTAATGATGATAGAATTTATAAACTCTTTAATTAGGAGTTGTTGGTGAGTGGAAGAAATATTGACAATTAGAATGATTGCGTGGCTTGAAAATCCTTCTTTGTACGGATGAAAATCCTACGCACAAGGCATTGATGAGGATTATTCATCTCCGTCAGGAATTAAGCACGCGCATCATCATCCCCTTCTTTTACCTTCTCTACGGACTACTTGATGTTACCTATAACGTCTTCTCACGTAAGCATGAGCACTCCCTCTCGAACGATCTCAATACATTTATCAAAACTGTAGAGTAATAAAATAAAGTTCTACTTTAAGGATAAACAGTTAATGATTTGTAATCATTTCAAAATGATTTATATTTTTTTTTCTTTATTTTTTAAAATCATACTTGATCTTTCTTATTATAACGGACCAATTAGTCAAAATAAGTTTACTAAATATACATCCTAGTTTGTATTGTTACATCTTTTTTTAAGTAAGTAGCTAAGGATAACTTTTAATGTAGTAAATAATAATCAGTAAAATTAAAAATCAAGTTTGATATAACCTTAATATAACAATAACCATGTACTTGAGATAAAAAAAATATATTGGAAAAAGAATTGAACCTAGAGATGATTTTAAATATAAGAACCCTAAGTATGCAAATAACATCACAAAGCTAATTAATCTTTGATAAGTTAGTGTACGATCTTTGTCTTTACAAAAAAAGATTGTTTTACCACAAACAAGCAAAAAAAAAAAAAAACTTGCGTTTCTTCTCCAACTTACTGCTGAAATTTTCAGTTAAAAAACATAATTTAGTCTCCTCTAACTAACCCGAATGGACCCCTTTTAAGTTGCAAGCTAATGAGCCTAAACTAATAATCAACTAACATAAATCCAATAATGAAATAAACCCTTAAACAATGTGTAATAGACCAGAACTAAACCCCTAAACAATGTCTAATGGGTTAGAAAAAACCTAAATTAAAATTAATTATTATAAAATAAATAAATAAATAATAAAATAGGATAATAAAAACAAATTCTTTATGCCAAAATTCCTTCATGTAGCCTGAATCTCCAATATTCGCATATTCTTGGTAGATTTTCAGTCCCGAGTTCAAATACATCGTTCTCTCTTGCTTGGATGAATTACTACGCCTACCATATATGGTTGGCAAGCTTGAGATGCCTAGTTTCCAAGCCAACTTGAATAAAAGACACGTTTACCTGTAACTCCAAATATGTCCCAAATAGTACATAAAGGTCTAGTTTGATAGATTTCACAAAATTTATCGAAATAATATTTTTCCGAACTCCATTTGACCTGAAAATTTACTAAAATATAGTTTCATATGTCCAGTATCTTCCTGTAATATTTCAGCTTGTTTTGATGTACAATTTGAGAGATATACCTGATCTTGCAAAACTGATCAACAAATATTTTAAAGCCAAATTTGGACCTAACTTGGTTCGTATTATCCTTCCAATCTTTAAAAAGATTTGACCTCGAATCTGTATCATGGAAAACATCTTCTAAGGTTAACAAATCAGTACCAAGTTGAAGAATTGCATCATCATCAAAACCAAAAAAAATATTGTTAGCAAAGAAGGTCCCTCTGATATACAATTTCTCCTTTTCAACCACCTTCTCCTTCTTCAATTTTAGTTGATTGTCATATATTTGCTTAGGTGTCAAAGATAGAAGAATTATAGGTCTTTCATTCATCTTAAAGGAATACCTATTTTTCACTCCATCATGTATAACTCTCATATTATACTGTCATAGTCTACCAAACAACAAGTGACTAGCTTGCATTAGCATAACATTACATAACACCTCATTATAGTATTTTCCAATAAAAAAGCAACTAAAACTTGTTTATTCACTTTCACTTCACCACCAGTACTCAACCATTGTAATTGACAATGTATGAAATGTTTGGTAATATGCAAGTTCAACTTTTTTACCAATTCAGTCTTAGCTACATTAGTGCAACTACCACCATCTATAATTAAGCTACATACCTCATTATGAACATGGCATCTCGTGTGGAATATGTTCTTCTTTTGACCTTCTGAATCACCCTCCTTGACATGTGCTGTGATGTCGCAGTCACACAAATTAATTACCCTAACTTAAATAAACAAGATAGTAGAGAGCAAGTAAGGGGTCGATCCCACGAGAAAGGTTTAGTTCAGATTCTTATGCTAGATGATATGCATTTGGGGGAGTTTCGAGATTATCTAATCTATAGCAAAATAAAACAATCAACCTAAATTACATAAATTAGAAATTATCAAGAGAACAAACTTTGGTTACAGGTAGACGTCCACCTATAAAAATCAGAACCGATCATTGAAATGATACATCAGTTTATATTCTGAATATTTATCTTTTCTTATCCGCCGTATAACTAACCCTAACCATCAAACAACCACAATGTCCGCATTAGTAATTTAATTTAATGGCAACCTTAAGAACTAGATAAGTTGATTAATATAGACAACTTAACTGTCCATAATCAATGTTTGATTTGATTGAATATTTTTTCTAAGATTAATAACATAGATCTGCCACAATTATTAAACTCAGTTACTTTACAAGTTTATATACCACAACTCCGGTTTTGATAGTAAACTTAGCAATAAATTGGTTAGAATAATAACATAGAGTCCACTCTAGCAATCAAACTAAACAATTATAAGAAATAAGCATAGGAAAACAAACATACTCATCATATAAACTGAAAAGAAAAGGTAATATAGATCTCACGGTTCTTTAAATCCAAAAGTTTCTGTGTTCTTGCAACCAAGAAAAAAAATTTAGCCTTGCATGTCTATAAAAAGACTAGTCAAAAGAAAAGATGAAACATGATTTCGGGTATAGAAGGAAAGGGTGGGTTTTTCTTCTCTTTCTGCCCCCCCTTCCTTTCTTTTTTTTTTATTTGATAGGAAACCCTAATCCCTCTTTCATACAAAATAATCATTTTCTAAGTGGACAATTTACATTTAAATAGTACAATAACTATTTTCCTAAAAAAGAAGAAATAGTCTTGTATAAAATCTTCAAGCTTTGACTTTAAACTTAGAGGAGTTAAATTTCCTAAAAACAAAAACTTAGATATCGATTTGGATGCTTTGGGAAGTAAATTGGACTTGCTTCTTCACAAAACTGTCTGCTGGCAGAATTCATGTGTCATTTTAGAAAACTCATATCTCTCTCATATAAGCTCCTTTTCTACTGCAATTTGGTAGGCTGATAGGTCTTCAAGTCAGGAATCCAAAAAAATTAAGTTTGCATCAAATGGACTTCTCTAACTCAAGTTATTTAAGTCAGAATGATCGAAGGTCAACCATTGAAAAATGCAATATTTGTTTTTCAAGGTTGCGATTTCCATGCTCTTTCTCTTTTTATTTTTCTTTCCATATATATATAGAAAGGTATGGATGTTAACTTTCTAATTCCACTAGAATCACTTCATTTTGACCTTTAGAGCTCAAGCTCTGCATAAAATATCGACCGGAGGTCAAATCTATCAATTATCTCTAATTTACTTCCTTTTGAATTTTACATCCAAAGTGCCTTCAAAACATAAAACAAAAAATATAAACGTATTTTATATATAACACATAGGAAAAATACTAGTTAAATGTGGGTAAAACTATCGAATAATATGGTTGCATCAAACACCCCCACACTTAGCTCTTGCTTGTGCTCGAGAAAGGTGAGATAAAATCAAACTTAAAATAAATAAATAAAATCACTATAACTAATATCTTAATGTCCCATGAATGTCCCGAAGTATTTGCATTATAAACAAGAATATAATCAAGAAGGATTAAAAACATAAATGTTCATGAATTTATTTACATGCGAACTTCAAAACTCAATTAATCGTTAAGATTTAAATGAAATCTATGCTATGCCAAAGTGATAGGTCCTCTCATTGATATACACTCCAATACGCATGTGTTTAAATCTCTCATATTCAATCAATGAATATGTTCTACCATAAGCTTGCATTTCAATCTCATCTCCATTACTAAAATATTACAAGCAATGCATGAATCAAAAGGTCTTACTTTTTTGTTGTAATGAGGCTAAGGTTAAGGTGAGGTAAAAGAAAGGAAAAGAAAAGGCTTAAACCAAAGGAAGTAGAGTATTCTAAAAAAAAAATAATTTTTGAAACAAGATATCCCATCAAAGCACATAAATTTTCCAACTTTAAGCACCAATACTTAACTTCTTTTGATTTCAAGCTCCATTAACATAAAATTTTAAGAGCACAATGCAACATTTTTCTTTTCTTTTCTTTTTTTTTCTTTCACCTTTAACAACTTTGCCCATTCTTTTCATCAAGCATTATTTTTTTTTCTTTTCACATAATTTCCAACCATAATCCCATGAGATATCAACAAGTATATGCTCTACTAATCCTTGGCCAAGGGAAAAGGAAAACATATAAAAAGTTAAAGCTTACACATGAGTAAAACAAAGAAAAGATAAACTAGCTCAAAAGGGTTCACTAAGGATAATATGTTTTACGTTGACTTTTTGTCTCAAGTGGTTAAAATTTCTAATGCCTTTATCATCTTCATGTACACATTTAATGTGAATGTAATCTTAACAAGATATGAAGCATGCATAATAATGTTGAAGGTTCAAAAAACTTACATTAGTACAACACTATAAAGTCAACATGATATATTTTCAAAGTCAATCCCTAAACTAATCAAACTTTAAAATTTGCATGCATACTCATTCATTCAATTTATATTTCCATCTATCTCAACAATTCTCATACATAATACTCATATTCTCATAAACCAATGGGAGTTCAAAAGATAAAACTTAGACTTTTTTTTAGAAACAACAAAGAAAACCAAAATTCTCTTAATATCCCTACACTTTAAACACAACATTGTCCTCAATGTTGAAATAAGAGAAAATGAACATAGAACAATGATAAAAATAAAGTAAAATACAAAAAATAAAAGATAAGGAAAAAAGAAAGCAAATCTGATTTTTTTTTGTTTGATTGCCTCTCAATAAGCGCTTTTGTTTTATGTCATTGACTCGACATATCACATGCTCACGCCTTATAGATTGGTTCAGTTAACTCCGCGGAAGTGGTGAGTTTTTCTGTCTAACCTTCATAGAGAGTTTTCAATTGATGCCCATTGACCTTGAGCACTTTGTTTGTTTCTAAAGTTGTAATTTCAACGAGAGAAAAACATTCTGTATCATTCGGTTATGAAGACTCTTGGTCTTTTCTTTGTAAATCCTTGTATTCTCATATGCATCATTCTGTATCTCTTCCAACTCTTGCAATTGCAACTTTCTTGCAATCCCAGCAACATCATAATCAAAGTTGATTGTTTAATGACCCAAAAAGCTTTGTGTTCAAGCTTCTTTGGTGGATGACATGCTTTCCCGTAAATCATAATTTAAGGTGACATTCCTATAGGTGATTTGTAAGCAGTTTGATAAGCTTAAAGTGCATCATCAAGTCGCAGACTCCAATCTCGCCGGTTAAGTTGCATTGTCTTCTCCAAAATGGACTTGATTTCTCGATTTGAAATTTCAGCTTGAACATTCGTTTGAGGATGGTAAGCTGTGGAAATATGATGAGTCACATGGTATTTGCGTAGTAATGCTTCTATTGAACGATTGCAAAAATGAGTGCCACGATCATTAATATAGCTTGAGGAATTCCAAACATGTTAAATATGTGAGTTCTGATGAAATCTAAAACAACCTCAGCATCGTTAGTTCGTGTGGCTTTCACCTCAATCCATTTGGACACATAATCAACAACAAAAAGGATATAAAGATTACTAAAAGAACAAGGAAATGGACCCATAAAATCAATACCCCAAACATCAAAAATTTCATTTACAAGAATATTCGTTAAAGACATTTTTTATTATGAGTGATATTACCTGTTCTTTGGCATTTTTCACATGATTTGCAAAAGTGATATGCATACTTAAAAATAGAAGCCCAATAGAGACCACTTTCAAGTACCTTGTGGGCCGTTCTTTTCGCTAAAAAATGTTCACCACAAGAATGAGAATGACAAAAAGTGAGAATGGAATGAAATTCATCTTGTGGTGCACATCTTCTAACTACTTGATTCGCACAAAATTTTCACAGATAAGTGGTGTCCCAAAAATAACCTTTATCATTAGCTCGTAACTTGTCCTTTTGGGATTTAGACAAACCTGGAGGGAATTCTTTGGTGACTAAATAGTTCACCAAATCAGCATACCATGGTCTTGTGGAGAAATGTAACACATACAATTGCTCGTTGGGGAATGTCTTTCTTATTGTTTTAGTTTGTATATCCTTGGTCCTTAGTCGACTCAAGTGATCAGACACATGGTTTTCGACACCTTTTTCATCTTTGATCTCAAGATAAAATTCTTGTAAAAGCAAGATCCACCAAATCAATCTTGGTTTGGACTCCTTTTTCTTTAAAAGATACCTCAATGCTGTATGGTTAGTAAAAACAACAACTTTTGTACCAAGTAAATAGGACTTGAATTTTTCTAGAGCAAACACCACTGCAAAAAGTTCCTTTTAAGTTGTATGGTAATTGCATAGCGCTTCGTCCAACATGCAGGTAACATATGCGATAACATGCAAATTCTTCCCTATTATTTACCCAAATACAACCCCTATCGCGTAGTCACTCGCATCGCACATTATCTCAAAAGGTTCATCTCAATTTGATGGTTACATGATAGGGGAAGATGTGACACGCCTTTTAAGCTCATCATGATCATCTTTACATTCTTGATCAAACACAAAATCCACTTTTTTGGCTAATAATTTGCACATGGGTGTTGTAATCTTCGAGAATTCTTTGATAAAGGGTTGATAGAAACCTACATGGCGAAGAAAAGAACGAACTTCCCTCACGCATAAGGGGTAAGCCAATGATGAAATAACACCTATTTTACCTTTATCAACCTCTAATCCACACGAAGACACAACATGCCCAAGAATTATTTCTTGTTTTACCATAAAATAACACTTTTCATAGTTCAAGATAAGGCTAGTTTCAATGCATCTTTTCAAGACTAAAGATAATTTTTCCAAACACTCATTAAAAGAATCACCATACACCATGAAATCATCCATGAAAACCTTAATTTTTCTTTCAACATAGTTAAAAAAATACTCACCATGCATCTTTGAAAAGTTGCGGGTGCATTATAGAGACCAATGAGCATTTTCCTATATGCATATGTACGAAATGGTCATGTAAATGTAGTCTTTTCTTAACTCTAAGGATTAATAACAATCTGATTATAGCCACTATATCCATTAATAAAGCAATAAAAAGACTTGCCTGCTTAATGTTCAAGCATTTGGTCTATGAATGATAATGAGAAATGATCTTTAAGTGTAGAAAGATTAAGCTTTCTATAATCAACACACATTCTCCAACCACTTGAAATGCGAGTTGGAATGAGTTTATCATTTTTGTTCTTTACCAACGTGATTATGGTCTTTTTAGGGACAACATGGATTGGCGTTTTACTGTTGGTGATGGGGTAAATGACTCCTACATCCAATAGTTTCAAAATTTCAGCTTTCACTACCTCTATCATAAGTGGATTCAACCTCCTTTGCATTTTCCTTATTGGTTTCACATTGTCCTCCAATAGTATGTGATGCATACACATCGAGGGGCTAATGCCCTTAATATCAGATAAAGTCCATCTAATGGCTGTTTTGTGATCGCACAACAATTTACTATGATAATGTGGAGTGTATTGTTGTCGCCAATGAATACATACTTTAAATTATCAGAAAAAGGTTTCAATTCTAGCTCGGGTGCGTGTAAAATAGATGGCAAAAGCTTTTTATGTAAAAGTACTAAATCAACAAAGACATTACCACTAGGGGTGGTTTGCAAAGCCAAGGTTGATTCTTGCATGTTTTGGGGAACACATATGTGGCTCCTCATCTCTTCTATCTTAGTAAAATTATAGCCATAACTCAAAGCCACAGTTAATCCGTCCTTGTAATCAAAATAAAAAACTTGTTACACACACTTATCAACTTGATCATAACATGTGATAGAATAAACATTGCTGTAAGGATATTTCATTACATCATGAAAATTAAATTCAATTTTTCATCTCCTATTTCCATAGAAAAAGTATCCTTACCACAATCAATTTTTGTATTGGCAGTTTTCAAGAATAGTCTTCTAAACAATATAGGAGTGTTGTTGTTTGATGAATCACGTTTCATATCAAGAATATAAAAGTCACATATAATAGCTAAACTATCAATCTTAACTAGAACATCTTCTATCACACCAAGTGGATAAACAAAACTACAATCCACAAGTTGTATTACAATACTAGTTTTAATAAAAGGCTCAAGACTAAGAGAATCATAAACATGTTAGGCATAACACTAATGGATGCACCCAAATCGCATAAAGCCCTTTTAAAGCTAGCATTACCAATAACACATGGGATAGTAAGTGCACCTGGGTCTTTTTGCTTCAAAGGAAGATTTTTTTGAACAATAGTAGATACATCTTCACCCATACTTATTGTTTCGTAGCCTTTTACCTTGTAAGCTCTCTTGGTAACACACAACTCCTTCAAGAATTTGGCATATTTAGGAATTTGCTTGATAGAATCAATCAAAGGGATGTTGAGTTCCACTTTTTTGAAAACCTCTAAAATCTCCTTTTCTTTTTTCTCTTTCTTAGACTTAAAGAACTCAAAGAAAAGGGTAGAATTTTTTTAAAACTATAATTCATTAAGTTAGGACTCACTTTTGGAGTTTGGTTGTTGTTTTAGTTTGTGGAAGAGGAGGATGTTTCTTCTTTATGCTTAGTTCGGTTTCTATCTCCTCTTCTTCCTCCATCTCAATTATTTCGACCTTTCTTCTTTAATTTCTTTTCCACTTCATAGTGTGACACACTAACATTCTCTTATGGGTTCAATGATTGGGAGGGAAATTTTCCATTGATTTGTGCTTCCAATTTCCCTACACTTGAAGCTACTTACCCCATTTGCTTCTTTAAGTTGTGAATGCTTGACCTTGTATCCTGTTGAAAAGACATGACATTTTATTGTAAGGTTATTATATTAGAAGCTAAGGTTTTCATCATCTCATAAAGATCATCACTCGATGACCCCATAACATTGGAATTTGTAAATGCAGGGGGCTGTGTCACTTGATAATTCTGTTGGGGCTGAATGTAACATCCCTCATTTCTGGGATAAAACAACAATCTCATGTCAATAGAAAAACAGAGTAGTTATTTTTTTTTTGTATATACATATTCATGGTCTTCGTATTAACATCTACCAGAATTTCGACGGAATCCCCCCTATGCCTGAAGGTCCCAAGACATGTAACCTGTTTACACTTCTACCAGTTCGCATCTCATAACTTAATTTCTGACCCAATTATCCTGGGTTTCAATTCCACAATTATACTCACACCTATCAACCATAATATTTATGATATGCATTATATAACAAAAATATCATTATGGATGGATAATTTAAATAAATATAATTACATAA
>Ga0325414_1008724_pt1 | contig 10733 bp, 7 predicted proteins | sample PopdelMetagenome_8_FD_206183 | JGI IMG/M metagenome (GOLD analysis project Ga0325414, IMG submission 206183) | Populus deltoides microbial communities from Bellville, Georgia, United States - Leaf-PdKOR-R3 | ecosystem: Host-associated > Plants > Phyllosphere > Phylloplane/Leaf | place: USA...
TAGAGATGAGGCAAGGCTGCTTTTGAGCTGGCTGGCCATTGGAGAAGCAGTAGTGGCCATTTGACTGCCTTCTTTTTTCTTTTGTTAAAACAGCTTGGAGTATAGAGTGTCCAAATATGCGAGCAACCCGAGGAAGGAAGGTGTCTGATTCTCTTGAGTTAAGCTAAAAGAGTATCTATTGCTTACAAACTTGTGGCTGTTATTGGTGAGGTGTCAAACTTGTTCAATGTCCATTGGATCGAGGGATTTCATTCGTAACCTTATCCATAGCCCTATCTACATACAATTGCAAAACGTGTTGACATGGTGAGGCTAAGGAGATTGCTTTCTAGAAAAAAAAAAAAAAAAAGGAAAAAAAAAATTAATGAATGAAAAAGTTAGGGCAAACTTTAAAAAAGTTCACTCAAGTGATTTCATTCTTCTTCTTCTTTTCATATAGAGAAATGAATTTACTAAAAGATCCCCAATCACAAGAACAAACTATATAAAAAAAGATACAAATGTTTTATGTTTCTTTGCATGGTTTTTTAGTTTACCATTTCAGTTCCACATGATTGCGAGGCAAAGTTCTTAGGAAATCTAATGTTTGTTTCTAGGAAAATAGAAATCTAGCTAGTGAGTTTCATGTGACTACTTATTAATTTTATTAGCTAAAACTAAAGGGAAGAATCTGATTGAAAATCCATTGAGACATTATGGATCTAACTAATATTTTGATTTTATAGTAATTATAATAATATAGTAATTATAATAAATATTATCCATAACAATTTCAATGATCGATATTCTCTAGTAAAAAATATATTTTTCAGTAAAAACTTGTTTTTTTATTCATGAATTTGAATTTCTTTTTTTGAATGAAAACATGTCTTCTTTATCAGAATAAAAGTTTTTTAAATAAAAAATTATGATAGTTTCAATAAAAAACAAAAAATAAATCATGCATCTATAATTTCTACACAACTAAATGTAAAAAAAAAAAAGAATGATTAATTTGAGAAATTAAATAAAAAATAACTAAAACAAATTTTATTCTCATTATGTTTTCTTAAAAAAGTCTTTGAAAAATTTACATATTGAATTCATATATAATTATTCTTAAAATAATTATTAATATTCTCATAAAAAAATATAACCATATTTAAAAGTTATGGCATAACTAGACAATTTTATAAATATAATCTTGATAATATTATTTGAAAAACTTTTTAAAAAGAAGAAAATAGAAGGGGATTGGAAAAAATTCCCTTAAAAATATGGGTTATGCACTATTAAGCTTAGTAGGATATGTTCGTGTATTGGTCTAAAAACAAAATGCTCAAATGTGTTTGGGCTTGTAAGTCAGGCCCGCACACTTGGCTTGTGTTTTTTTAAAAACATATATATATGTGTGGACAACACGTTATCCATCTAACTTTTTAAAAAAATACTATTGGCAACATGTTGTTTACCTGAGTAGACAACGTGTCATCTTCTATTTTGTTCTTCAACTACCACTGATAGCTAAATAGTTGGGATTCAAGTATTGGACCCCCAAAACTCATATTTCAACCAATTTTCACCAAAGAGAATACATCAATAAACTCATTTTTTTACCCTGAATCACCTATAATCACTTTAAAAACTAAAATCCAAACTAAATTCAAAAAAATTCATAGAAAAAACAAACTTCATATAACGCATTCTACTTTTTCTAGCATTTTTAAGGAAACAACAAAAAACACCTTTCTTGAACTTCTCTCTCTAACACGAATTTATTGAAACTAAGATTAATATTTTTTTGGCCAATCAATTTTTTTATGGCTTAAATGTGATCCATCATGCCATTTCTCTCTCTTCCCTAATTTTCAGTTGCTTTCTCTCTACTTTCTTAACATGCAGGGACTAAAGTGTGAAAAAAATAAATTTTAAGACTAATACATAAAATCATAATTTTGTTTTATTTTTAGTCAACTGAGTAGCACGCGGGTTGCACACACGCACGTGGCCTAGTGGTATTTTTCAATGATTTCTGATGTTTTCTATCCTAAGATCAATTTCAGTGACTCCTAATTTTACAAGATAGACATTTCAGCCCCTGTTGCGAAGTCCACCAAGATGTGACAATTAATGTAAGAGGTTTAAAAGGATATGAATAGTAGGATTTGAATCTGTTGAAGTTAGACAACGTGAAAAGCCTAGAAAACACATTTATAGACCAAATGAATAAGTCCAAGCCTAAAAAAGATGTTTGGTCTTGCCAAACAACATATCTAACAAAAACAAACATAACTTTTGATTTGACTATTGGATCATGCTTAAATTTTATCAAAAGATTTTACAAGTTCTATTCTATAGTGGATCAGATGGCTATAACCAAGTTAGAAAGGCTTCCAAATTACATTTAAAAGATGTTATTTTTTAAGTTTTAGTTTTTTCATATTTAATTTTGGATTTTGACTTTTAAATTTCCTATTTGTTTTGGATTCTATTTTCTTTTCTAGTTAAGGTCAGAGATAGACCATTTAAGCTATTGTAAAACCTCTTTTATGATGTATATATTGGTTGAATATTTTTATTAGAAAAATAACAATGTGGCTCGGGTTTTTGTTTAGCTTTTTTTTTATTTTTATATTCCTATGTACTTTGATTCCTAATCTAATTAGTTCAAGTTATGTAGATTAATATTAGAGTTCAACGATCCTAATGGTTTTTCAAATATGCTATTAAATAATCATTGCTAAAGGTTATAAAGTAGAATTGGTTATAGTGGAAGGGAACATTTTTTTGTAAGGGAGGTTCTCCTCAAGAATAAAACGTTCCCAAACTAATGGTTGGGGATTTATAAAAGTAGGTTATATAATTAACTTGTCATTTAGCATATCGGGATCTATAAGATCTTGAGATGAGAGATGAGAGATAACAATTACATATCCAGTTTTGAAAAACCCATATTGTAAGCTAGAGCAAAGAAGGTAGCCTCATAATTGAGTCGAATACCATAGAGACTTAGGTTTTTTGGTAGAACTTCTTGAGTTTATGGGAATCCTACAAGTTGAGGGATTCATTGATTGGTTATATGAAGTGGAAATAAAGTTTTTAGTACAAGAAAGATTTGGAATAGATGAAGGTGAGTTGATCACCATCATATTAAAAGGGGTAAGCTTTTTTATAATAGGAATAGTAAAAAAATTTCATAAAAGGCGAGGAAAACCTAAGATTTATGATTAGAAGGAAATAAAGAATAAGATAAAGGATTATTTTCTTCCTTTGAGGTTCACTTAGTCCTTATGCTGATGAATCCATATATTGAGAAAAGGGGAGACAATTTTAGACGAGTACACCAAGGAGTTCTACCAACTAGTAACCAAGAATAACATTGTCAAAAATAAAAAAGTGGTTAGTAGCGCGATACTTAAGTGGATTATGGTAGTCCTTATAGAATGTTCTTTATTTTTAGTCATTATATATAATTTTGAAGGATTAAATAGCTTTAGCCATAAATAAACAGCAAGTTAAATAAGTTAATAAAGGCACTCGAGTAAACTAGAGTATCAGAGGTGTGTGCAACAATTACTAATGGCCAACTAGTCATTCTAAACCCACTCTTTATTGAACTATAGTTCAAGGTTTTGGGTCTATAATTAGATATTACAAGTGTAGTGAGCAGGAGCTTCATACCAATGAGTTTTATAAGTTAGTAAGTCACATAAACATGAATCTATTAATAAAAGATAATCCCCGAGAAAGAGAGTTAAGCCACTAGAGAGATTTTTATTATGATAATGTATTGAAAATGTTTTATATGTGATGGCAGTTCAACCTAAGTCATCTAAAAACGTTTGTTGACTCTTAAAGATGATTTAAGTGAAGATTTGTTAAGCATTAACATCTTTCATATGATGTGCATGATTTAAAATTCACACGCACACACATATACAGCATAATCAATGACAATGGCAACTATGAAAATGTGTTATTTAAAGAGGCGGTTAAACAATTATTGCTCAAAACAAACATCCACCTTAAACTCAATAAACTAACTTGGTTCAAGAGAGAAGGCGAGGTAATTGTAGATAATGATGTTTAGCTTTTTTTTCTTAAATCATAAGTATATTGGTAATACTTAGTGTGATGTAATGTCTATAGATGTATGTCATATATTGTTAGACCAGCTATGATAGTATGGTAAGAGTGTAGTGCATGATAGGTAATGTAAGGTAATGCAACACATACACCCTCAACATCAAAAGAAAATGTATAGTATTAATGCCTAGAAAAGAGAGGGTAGTTTTTATGGCTGAGCCAAATAAGAAAAAGAGTTAGTTAACTATATCTTGATTTTTAAAGGAGGTAGATAATGAAATAGTGGTTTTTTAATTAATGCCTTCGAGTAACCCTGTTGATGAAACTATTGACAGTACTACAAAGGTTTAAGAAATATTGGTTGAATTTACAGACTTGACACCTGAAAAGTTGAATCAAGGCTTACCTCTAATATCAAATCTTTTAGCACCAAATCAATCTAATTTTGGGTTCAACCTTGCCAAATAGTTTAGCATAAAGACTCGATTCTAAAGAGTTACAATGTTAGGTGATATAGTTGTTAGAGAAAGGGTATGTTAAGGAAAGTATAAGTCCCTACATAATCCTAGTTCTTCTGGTATCGAAAGAAGATGTCATATAGTTTATACGTATAGATAGTAGACCCATCTATTAAATCACTATGAAGTATATGTACCTTATACCATAATTAGATGAGATGTTAGATTAGCTAGTTAGTTCTAAGTTCTTCTCTAAAACTAACCTTAGAAACGGTTACCACTATATTCAGATCAAGCTAAGGGATGAGTCGAAGATGGCGTTTAAGATGCATCATTGGTTAATGACTAGATGGTGATGTCATTTAGACTATCCAATACACTATGTATCTTCATTTAATTCATACATCGTCTGTTGAGGGCCATTCATTGGCAGGTTTATGATGGTTTACTTTGACGATATTTTGATTTATAGTCCATCATTAGATTATATTTAAAGCATTAATGAGCTATTTTAGATATATAAAGGCACGAGCAACTATTTATAAATGACAAAAAATGGGTGTGCTTTACTAATATTGTTATTATTTTTTGGGTTTTATTGTTTTTGTTGATGGTGTGCATTTTAATCAAGCCAAGGTGGAAGCTATTTTGGAGTGTCCCACTTTTAAAAACATTCATGATGTTAAGAGTTTTCACGAGTTAGCCTATATCTATAAGTAGTTCATTCATAATTTCAGTTTTTTTAATTATACATTATAGATTGCTTTAAAGGGCACACTTTCTAATGAAAAGAAGAACAGAAAGCCAACTTTTAATTAGTGAAATAAAAGATTATTGAATCTCTTCTCCTAGCTCTTCCTAACTTTGATAGGTTATTTTAGGTGAATTATAATGCTTCAGGTTTGAAGATTGAAGGTTTTCTTAGCCAAGAGGATCATCTCAAGGTATTTTTCAATGAGAATCTAACAAGTTCCAAAAAGAACAACTTTATGTAAAACCTTGAGTTTTATGTCATTATTGAGTCGTTAAAATATTAGCGACACTTCTTGTTACATAAAGAGTTCATACTAATTGTTAATCATGAGGCTTTGAAGTACATCAATGGGCATAATAAGTTGAGTCATCAATATGCTAAAAGGATGTACTATCTTCAGGAGTTCACTTTTTCCTTTAAGAACCAATCTAACAACTTTAGCAAGGTAGATGATGCACTAAAAAGGCTCATATTCTTCCAAACACCATGTACACCTAGATTATAGGGTTTAATACTTTTCATGACTTATACCTAGAAAATCTATCATTTAGATATATTTATTTTGAGTTATCAACTAGTGCTAAGCGAGGTGATTATATGCTTGTTAATAGTTACTTGTTTTGCGTTATATAATTGAGTATTCTTTGTTATGTCTTTATGAAGTATATTATTTGTGAGTTATATTAGAATAGTCACTTCGAGCATATTAAGATGTTGGCCTTATTATCATCTAATTATTATTAACCTGAGATGTCGGGTCAAATGTTAAAATTTATGAATAGGTGTATCACATATAAGTGGTTTGAGGGTTCTTTCATTAATGTTGGTTTGCTCACTTCTTTGTCCATACTGGATGCTCATTAGTTAGATGTTAGCATAGATTCATGTTTGGTTTGTCTTGTATCCAACATGCTTAGGAATCTATTTTGGTGATACTTAACAAGTTCTTTAAGATAGTCTATTTTCTTGCTTTTAGAAAGATCGTGAATGCTACCTAGATTGTATATTTTTACTTTAAAAAGACGGTTCATTTCTATAGGGTTTTGAGGTCCATTACTTATAACCAGGATACCAAGTTTATAAGAACTTCTAGAAGAGTTTATGGAATAAGTTGAGAAATTAATTAGATTTTATCAATGCCTACCATCTTCAAACAAATAGACATGAAAAAGTGGTGAATTAAAGATCAGGGAATCTACTATAGAGTTTAGCAGGAAACAAACCACATAAATGAGATCTTACCTTGTTAGAAGATGAGTTTGCTAATAACATATCCAAAAAAACAAACCATTTAGCTGAGTTTTTTTTTTTTTTTTTGGTGGCCAAAATCCATCAAGTATATTTGAGTTAGAGCCTATTATTCATGTTGGGATTTTGAGTGTCCAAGTTAAAAACATGACATATTATCTTCATGAAGTGCATGGTCAAGTCAAGCATATGATTTTTTACAGTCATACTAAATACAAAGCCTGAGTAGACAACCAATGTAAAAAGGTCACTTTTGAGGTTGATGACTTAGCATGGGTAATTTTTACTCATGTTTGGTTTCATGTGACATAGTATAAAAGGATTCAAGAGATGAAGATTAGTCTTTGTAAGGTGTTGCAGAAGATCAATGGCAATACCTACAAACTTTGTCTTTTTATATAACTAAAGACCTTTAACATCTTTAATATGTAGCATTTATTCTCGTGTTTAATGAATGGTTAGAACTTGATGACAAGTTCCCTCCAATACTAGGAGATTGATGTAAAAGGTTCTAGAGGATTTGAATATTCAAATATGAATTTATTACAATTAGATCACATAGAAATCTATCAGACTTATATATGAATCAAGTGGGCAACTCCAAGCCCAATAAGAGGTTTAGTCATGTCAAATGACCTGTTTAATGAAACATGGTGTGTTTTTTTATCCAGCCATTAGATTGAGCTTAAATATTTCTAGGATATTCTACAGACCTTGTTTTATAATGGATTGATTGGTTATAATTATTCGATGTCAGGAAGGTCGTCAAATTAAGCCTAGAATATGCTTTTTTTTAGTTTTATTTTTTTATTTTAGATTTTGGCTTTTAATTTTCCTATTTTTCTATGGTTCATTTTTTTTCTTTCTAGTTAAGGTAGATATTTGCAGAAGAATTTTATTCAAAAAATAGTAGTGTGGCTAGGGTTCTTTTTTAGCCTATTTTGTGAATTTTATCTTTATATGTCCTATAAATCCTAATCTAGTTAGTTCAGACTGCATCACTTATCTATTAGTCAATATTAAAATATTTTAACTAATCAGATATAAACACCAAACCTTTATTAAAAAAGGAAAAAATCTAATACGTATGGAAGTATACTAAAAAAAAATGAGGCAAAAGAAAAAGAACAAGAAAATCCCATAAACATTTAGATCTAGACAAAAATCTAGATTCACCTATAAAACATACTAATGATGTAATATATATAAAAAAATTATATCTTTATTAAAAACAAATCTAGATCTATAAAATAAAAATTAAAGAAATACTAAAGAAAAAGAAAGAAAAAGAGTTATGTTGGATACTTACCAAAATAAAGAGACAACGATCCTTAAATAAATAAGGATATTTTGTGTTATCATATAACATTAAGTCTACACAATGAAAACATTTACTTACAACTTGTTTGGAATCTCTAAATTGAAACTTGCAACTTATTTGGAACCCTCTGAAGTGAATTCACTTTAGAAGGTTAAATATATTTTTATGTTTAAAACTCTTTTAAGGGTGTTGATTTAAATTCTAAATGGATTCATAAAAAATAAGTAAAAGTAAATCATAACAGAGACTCTCTGATTTGCTACAATAGCCTTTTTATTTTAAAATAATATTTCAAAAATACCCATTTTAATCAAAATCCTATTTCAAAATGAGAGGAAGAAGATGAAGTCGATGGCGTGAATGTTGGTGTCAAATAAGATGTAGAAGTCCATGATGATGGCGATTGACAAGCTGTTCCACCATAAACTCTACAATCTATACATCAATCGAACCTTTAAGTTTATGGCTTATGACAAAAACAAGCTTTATAATATCAATGATCGAGTTACTCCTCTCCAACTCTCATTTTTACTCTTTTTTTTCCTTCTCTTTCTTCTTCTTCTTCTTCGTCTCTTTCTTATTATTATTATTATTATTATTATTATTATTATTATTATTATTATTAGCAATAATTTGATTGCAAATAAAGAAATTAAATTAGATGAAAAGGAAAAAGAAAAGGAGAAACCTTTAAGTTTTTTGAATAAATGATATTGGATGGGTTATCATATTAGATTGGATCATTAAATGTTGTTAAGCAAATAAAAGAATTGGGTTGTTGCTGAAATTCTCAAGAAAGTAAAGAAAAATGTACATGCTAATATTTAATTTTAGTTGTCCTTCTTATTTTATGTGTTGTTATTTATTTTACATTAAAGGTTAATTCTAGTCATTAAAATCAAACAATTTTTATTGTTATAAATATATCATGTAAACACAATTTATTTATATAAAATATAGAAGGGAAAATTTAAAGATAAATCAGAATATTCTCTTCGAAGCATTATGAAACAAAAAAAATATTAATTACTATTTTAATAAAAAGTGAACAAAACTATTTAAAGAAGAAGATAAAATGTATTAATTAAGATTTAAATAAAAAATAATGTAAAATAAATAAGCTAAAAAATAAGGGAGAATGTATTAATGAAAATTTAAATAAAAAATTAATAAAAAGCTAAAAAAAGTGGGAAGTTGTTGTGACTCGCAGGCCAAGACTGCGTACTTAAATATTTTTTTTTCTTTTTTTTTAAAGGAGTGGATAACTCATCATCTACACTTGTATTTATAATGGACGACAAGTCGTCTTTTATAATAAATTGACTTATTATCTGTTGCATTAATTTTAGATCACCTCCAATAACCAAAAAAATCACATCAAGTTTTTGGATTTTAAAAACACATTTTCAATTTGTTTTTACTTGAAAACATAGAAAAAATCTAGAAACCTTAACAAATTCATTTTGAACCCCAAAACAGCCTCTAATCTTTATATAAAAAAATCAATAAGTAAAAAACTTTAAGGATCTCAATCTACTTTTTTCAAGTATGGTTAAAAGACAACATCACTCTCGTTGAACTCTTTTTAAAAAGACAAATCTATTAACATTAAGATGACATTAAGATAAGTTTTTATAATGGATAGAATGTCATCATCCATGCACTCTTTCTTCATAATATTTTTTGACATTGTACGAGGACTTAAATAAAAAAAAAATAAAGTTTTGGATTGAAAAGTGAAATTCTAAAACAATAAGGACCAAATAAATAGGTAAACTAAAACTTTAGGGAGTAAATTGAAGTTTTTGGTGATAATATCCAATTGGAGTTTTTTTTCTTAAATTTTATCATTATTTATTTATTTATTTTTAACTATCAATAAAATTGTGTTTTGAAAAATTTAATTTTTAATTCATCATTGAAATATTCCTCCATGTTTTTCATATGAAGCAAATGCAAATTGAAAGAAATAAAAATGTATAAAACTTAAAAATATAAATAAAAAAAGTTTGATGATCAAAATAATAAAAAGATGTGTTATTCAATGAATAGTTGAAGTTGATCGGGAGAGATAATGCTTAATGGAAATATTTATTTTTTAAAGTATTTTTTTAATATATTTGATAATTAATTGTAAAGATATTTAAAAAAATCAATTTATTTATAATATTTATATTATCTAATTTCATCCATAGTTAAAGTCGGATAATTTGGATTTGCTTGACATATTTTAAGCAGACGAATCCCTAGAGAATTGAAAGCGGATTTTGCGATTTTATTCGGTTTTTTAAAACTACCTACAAGGCTACACGTCGTTTATAAATATTTACGACAAGTCATCTCTGACTATAAAATAGGACGTTGATATTGGAGTGCGGCTGGAAGCCTGGAGCTAGACAGGAGCAGCGAAGGCAAAAAAATGGCGCAGTATCTCAAGCTTCCCATTATTTTCTCACGCTCCGCCTGTAGTTCTGAAAATTCAAGCTTGCTTCTCTTATCCAGATCCTACCACTGCCACCACTACTACGCTTCTAATCTTCCTCCAGGTTTTCTTCTCTTTCCCTCCTTCCCCATGCATCTTTCCATGCAGTCAGTAATTTTCACAAACACTTGGAGGCTTCATAAATTAACATCATAAGAAAGGGAGTTTTTCTTTTATCATGATGACCCATTAGTCTTTAAGGGGATTTCTTTTCCTTAATGTTGTTGCTGTTGATTATTATTATTATTATTATTATTATTATTATTATTATTATTATAATATATGGGGTGGGTGTTTGATTTTCTTCAAATTGATTTTGCTAATTGATGAAATAACAGACTTGTTCATTTCTGAGCAGCAGCTTCTTAACATGCATTATCATTATTATTGTTGTTATTTCCTTTC
>Ga0325414_1008725_pt1 | contig 10732 bp, 4 predicted proteins | sample PopdelMetagenome_8_FD_206183 | JGI IMG/M metagenome (GOLD analysis project Ga0325414, IMG submission 206183) | Populus deltoides microbial communities from Bellville, Georgia, United States - Leaf-PdKOR-R3 | ecosystem: Host-associated > Plants > Phyllosphere > Phylloplane/Leaf | place: USA...
TCATAGCCTTTCTTTGACTATTTAGTGGAAAATATAAAGTGAACAATTATTATTTTACATGGTTCACAAGCCAATAATTTAATTTTTATATAAACAAATGAACTTAATTCTAATAATTTTAAATTTTAGATTAAAAAATAATTTTTAGTCCTTATATATGTGTGTGTGTGTGTGAATCCAATACGAACATGTACATCTCGATCCTCGAAGACTAACTAATATTAATGAATATTTTTTTATAATGTTATTCTTGATTTTTAATTTATGTTTCAAATCTCCTTTGCTTTCATCATGCCGAAGTGGAATTTTTTAGGTGGAATTATTATCAAAGGGGAAGTACACTTAATTACAACTTCGAATTTTCTTGAACGAATCTTGTAAGATTCATGAAAGTGAAAAATGGAGGAACAGTTTTTCGTTGTTGTGAATTGAATCTTGGAAGGTAGCGAGACTAGGAAGTTTGCAAAAGGTGACCTGCAAGAATAAGGAAGCAAACTTTCATTAATTAATAAGAGAATAATTGCCTTGAAGAAGAAATGGAAAAAAGCAACTAAAAATAAATAAACAAGCAAGCAAACAAAGGGGGGCATGCTAGCAGCAGCTACAAGAGGGTAAAAGGAGAGAGGGCAAAAAGCAAACTTAAGCTTTGCCCATACTCTCATCTCACATTCTCCCATCTCCTTTTCGACTGATGTGAACCTTTGTGGGGCTGAACAACAACATTATTCTAGGCCTTCTTTAATGGATTGACAGCTTAATCATACTTAATCTATGAATATTAATTAATTGATCTCTCTCTACAAACAAATTAACAAAAGCATTAGAGAGAGAGAGAGAGAGCGGGATATATATATATATATATATATATATATATATATATATAAATTTTTATTTAGCTTTACCATGGTGATCAGAATTCAATCTCTGAGTATGAATGAGTGATTCTCTGGCAATGGTACTATACACCCAATATAATTAGGAGTTCTATATATATATATATATAGTGTATCTAGTAATAAAAAACTAAATTATATATATAAAGTATGTATATTGAGATAAATAAATTAAATATTATATTGAATTATATATAGATCGTGTTAGGTTTGGGTTAGTTTTCAAATGAAAATTTATAATATTTATATTTTATCAATTACTTATCTATAAAATAACTATTTAAACAACCAATTTATTCAAGTTGGGTCAATATTCATTAAATATTTCAGATTAATTACCATCCAATCACATAGAAGTTAAAAATTTCTTATAACATGCACTTTCCCATTATCTGGACGCTCCAGAGATCCATCGGTAATTAGAGTTTTAGATTTTTAATATAAGGTTTAATTTGGTCTCCATTAATTATCTTTAAAACAGTATTATATATGGTATACACCACTGTTATGTAGCTTGGAAAGATCGATCGATCGAGCAGGAAAAAAACCATACATGTTCATCCTACGTACAAATAAGCATACGTACGCGTGTGTGTATGTACGTATTTCTGTATAAATACTAGTAGGTAAGCAGCAACAAAATATGTAAGAGCCGAATATATAAAACTTGAAACAGAATAAAAGAGATGTACATACATACAGGTGGACATCACAATATTTGTATAATAAAGGACTACAAGGCTAGGGTTGGCTTCTTTTTGTTTGCCACTAGGGGATATGATTGAAATTAGATTATAATTGATCGTTCTTCCAAAGCATCATGATGAGCTTTTGGAGGATAAATTTACAGTGTTCATATATATATATATATATATATAAAACAACCAAACCATATTTGTCCTTGGTTTTTTTTAAAATTTATTTATTTATTTATTATAAGAAAATCTATATTTGGCTACAACATGGATGAATGGAGGCCTCTGATAAGTCCCGATCACTCCCTCCTTTATTCCCAACAGACAACGCCAATGAAAGCTGAACAAGCGAGGAGAGCCGTATGTGCTTTAGCCCTTCGACGCTCCAATATCAGAGATCGAAGATATATATATAATCTTTTCCCTTAATATTTTTTAGTAGCTTTCTGTTATGGGGTGGTGCTAATACCACAGGGCTAGCTAATTAATTAACATGTATATATTGAGATTATATATTTTTGTTAAGTATATTTTTGTTCCCAAGCAAGAAAATACACGGAATGGTTTACAAGATCTTCATTAATTAGGAAGTACTCATATCATGATGAGAGGATACTCGATTATTATTGCAAGTTACTTGAAATATCCGAATGAGCAAGCCATGTACTACTAGCTAGTCAAAGACGTTTGTGGCCTTCATCGACTGCTTGTCGATGAAATCAATTGCCCTAATAATTAAGCTATTGCATGGGGTTCCAAATTACAAATTAAGGTTGCTCAAGCATACATAAATTTAATATTACCAATAAGAAAGCATGTTTTTCCATTATATATGGAGTGGTTTTAAAACTCTAATCATTCAATTGCTTGATTAATCAAGTCATTAAACTGTTTTCACGTAACCATGTGATAAAAAAAAATTCCAAGTTTCGTTCATCTCTATATATTTAAGTAATTACCCCCTTGAATTAATGCATGGGCGAGGTATATATATATTATATATTTTACTTTTACCCCTTCCCAATAGAATTTGAATCCATGACTTTCATTTAAAGTCACATCATAAAAACATACTGTACGAGCATAAAACCTTTAATTGCTTAAGCATGTTGTTGGGTGTTTGCTTAATGAAATGTATGTATATATATGAGCACACTTAGACATGTGGCGATGAGTGTCTTGTGTGTAAGCGTTTGTGTGCGTGTGAAAAAGAGAGAGGGCATGGTTGTTATCATTTCTCTCCTCAGACCTTTGTTGAAAGCCTTGGGATCGAAGGCAGGATCGTAATCATAACGTAGGGGAAGTATAATCATCTCCCTGTAATTCAGAGTGCACAAAGAGTGGGGGGGGAGATTAGTCTTATACTATATATTGAGAAGCTGCAGGGAAAGAAAAGAAAAGGAATGAAAAATAATAATTAAAGCCAGAGAGAGGTATGGAGATGGGTTATTCGTGCTCTCTTACTTTTCTTTCAAGGCTACTTTAGATGGAACTTGAAAGAGTAAAGACCAAACTGAGAAAAGTGTCTCTCCAAAAGCAAGAAGGTGTGTGGGTGTCACCTGAACTGTTTCTTCGAATAGAGTGAGAGATTCCTGGAGCTAGCGAGCCATAGATAGTTAAATTTTAATTACTCATCTTGGGATTTTCAAGCCTTTTAAAAAATATACTGTCATTATTATGGAGTCTGCAAATCTCCATCACCAGCATCAGCTTCAAGACCAGTTTGTTGGGTCTTCTTCTTTAACTACTGCTACCCCATCTAGCTATGCAGAAGCTGGAAGCGCCCGTGCTTGGACCCAAACCATCACTTTGTGAGTGCTTATTCTCAGCTCTATCTCTCTCTCTTTTCTCTCTCCCTAAACTACAAGCTTTCCACAATGGATGTTTAGTATATTTTACAGTGCCAGCATAGATTAACTTTAGATTTTGGAATCTCCTTTTTCTATTTTAGCTTTCTTTCTTTCTTTCTTTCTTTTCTTTACTCGTGATTTGATGTACATCAATCAAACTGCCTAGAAATGAAAACCAGCAGTATGTTGGGTTAAGTTTGTTTTCTCCTTTTCATTTGTAGAGAGTAATATCATGGTTTCACGCTACTAATTTTCTTGTTTGGAATGGTGATTTTTAGGGCTTGTTGGGTTTTCTTTGATATATTAATATTTATTTCTATATCTTACTCTTTATGCAGGAATTCTGACAACTCAAATCCAAGCTATAATGGAGTAATCTTCAACCAAAGACAGAAAAATGAGAGTCCAATCTCTTCTCTCAATAGCACCATGTTTCAGGACCTAGGCTTTCATTACTGGAATAACAATGCTGGCAACTTCAGTAGCCATTCAGCTTATGACCTACAACTTTCAAAAATCAAAGAAGGGCTCTCATCATCAGATTCATTTCCCAAATTTACCGAGATGTTAAATAGCCCTTCAAGTACTATTGAAGATCCACATGTATCTTCATCGAGTTACATTAAAGATGAGCTAAAGGATCTGAGTCTTAGTGAAAAGCTCCTCCTCGAGACTATTTCATCCGGCTTTCCAATCAATGGCCACGATCAGTTTTCACCCCGGCAGATTTCCTCTAGTCATCACAACTGTTCCAGCTTCGGAAGTGCTATACCCAGCAGAGGGAGCTTTAGTCAGATATATCCTAGTATAAATATTTCAAACTTGAATCAGCCATCTTCACCACTGATCTCAGGTTCCTTCGACATGAACTTACAGGCCTTGGATCTCTTAACCTCTACTAGATTTAGTGGAAGTTTTCCCCAACCAGCTTCTCTTGATCCTCTAGACATATTCAAAGACAGTCTTTCTTTTGGTCTCGATAGTATTCAGCAATCAAATCAGAGGCCATCATGTAGCCCTAGTAAAGTAAGGTTTCTTCTTCCCTCAATATCCTTTTCTTTCTTCATCTTCGTATCAGCAGCAAGCAGTTTCTGTAACCATGGCATGGCTGAATGGTTATGATTGCATACTAGATTGTAGCATTTTTTGCGATTATTTAGTATTGTACGTGCACTATGTATATCTGCAGCTATACGTCCTTGAATTTGCTAGTTCATTAAATGGATTGGCAAATTCAAATTTATCAGGCAAAATAATCATGTACCAATTGAACTTGTACTAGTACTGCAGCAGCTAGGCTAGCTAGGCTAGCTTATTATGCTCATCAAGAAACCCTAATTGTGTATTATCAAAAATAGTAAATCTTATGAGTTAACTAGCAAGATTAAAAGATAAAACAAATTTCAGTTATGCTTTCTCCCCAAGTTAATAGTAAAATTGAAAAGTTAAAACCCTTTATTATATATTTGTTTTTCGGCTTTAGCAAGCCATGGCACCAAAAGATTAGCCATTTAGCTAGATAAGTACCCTTCTCTTTTTGCTACATGAAGGATACTTACTTTCAGCTTTAAACATTGTGTGAATCTCTTTATCAGGAGAATCGCTCTTTACTATCTTCTTTTCTTAAAATGACTTTTGAGCGATCATTGAACTGATTTTTATTAGTAACGTGCTCTTTGTATTTCAAAGATATCCTCCACCAATGAAATAACAGAGGCTAAAAGGCCCAACAACAGCATGATGGAGCCGAAGGCAACCCAAGCAGCTGCACCCAAGAAATCGAGACTTGAGTCACGCTCTCCCTGCCCTCCTTTTAAGGTTCGAAAACTAAACTGTTTGAATCGCATTTTGTAGAGCACAAGGGCGCCTATGGTTTTTTCTTTTTACTATATTTTTTTTTCCCTGGTGTATTTTGGCTCGGATTTTTTACCTTTGGCATTTTATCAGGTTAGAAAAGAGAAATTAGGAGATAGAATTGCAGCTTTGCAGCAGTTAGTTGCACCCTTTGGCAAGGTAATCTAAATTCTCTGTGCCTCTAATCTAGAGGATGATTAAATTTAATGGTTGTTGAGCACTTGAATGGGATGATTAAAAATTAAGTTACAAATTCTAACTTAATTTGAAATCAAACTCTTTGATTTAATTAAAAGAAAAAACTTTATACTTAGCGGGCTCATCAAGATATGCTCGTCTAATTTAAAAAAATAAAATAATAATTTTGTTGCTGTTTTGCGAGAGGGAAATTAGTAACGTGTAATTTTGCATGTGGGTTGGGTTTGGGAGAATATTGCAGACAGACACAGCATCTGTGCTGATGGAGGCTATCGGATACATCAAGTTCCTTCAAAACCAGGTCGAGGTATTTTCCACTTTCCCGACATTCTTCTTAGAGTTTGTCATATACTAAATTATCTTCTCTGACACCCATATTTTTTCTTAAAATATGCCCTAGGATGTTTCAGTGTGTTAGCTAGAGTGCAACTTGGTCAAAAATAGGGCAAAGACTAAAGAACCCACATCCCTCTAGAAGAAATTAAAGTCGTCTACGAGTATATATATATGCTTAGCCCAAATGGCTAGCTAGGGTTTCCATTATGGTTTCATTTTTCTTCCGTTCCTTTTGCTCTGGCATCTTCCTAATTATATATGATATTCAAAGGTACAAGAGAGATCAACACCTGGTGATTACCTGATCAGTTTGATGATAAAATAGTAATGTGTTTTTTTTAATTACTTGAGTAAGATTACAGATTGGTAAAATCTTTTCCTTGGTGCGTGTGTCTATATATTTATATATAGCTCGAAAGAATCAAAACCCATTAAACCTCTTTTGTTTTTTCTTTTTATTCTTGTAATGAAAACCCATTAACACTCTTTTATATAGAAGTGCTTGTAAGATCACATATATATGTGCTATTTTTGCAGACATTGAGTGTTCCATATATGAAGTCATCCCGCATCAAGACCAGTAGAAGCATTCAAGCGGTATGAAAGTGGTTTTCTAACACCTGGCAATACAAAAGAATGCGAATGCACTTGATGTCCCTTCTTATAGTTTGATTGGAAGTTTAAACAGAGGCATCAAGATGCTGTTTCGTTGACTTTCCTGGAACAAGAACAAAATAAGATATAGTGGAAGTCGAAGGAGAACCCATCTTTTGCTTAATTTTGAAGTCAGCACTGGACCCTTGTTATAAGCATGACTTCATTAAATACGCATGGACATACTTAGTTTTTATACCATGCATGATAGCTACCTAGTGCTTGGATCTTGCCTATGCCGAAATACTATTGTCATAAATCACGAGCATGTTGATTTTTTCCAATTTACTATTACATTATCGATCCTGTTCGTCAAAAACGATGACAGAAGGAAAGGAATTGTTTTCTGGGCCGTTATTAGAGTGATTAATTAGGTGATCATCTGTTAGGCATATGTATTGAGTAATTAGTTAATGAAGCACAATAAATTTCTAAATTTTTTTGTATATTTGAATTGTTTTAGGCATCAAATTCGGGGGGTGATCAAGAATCAAAGAGGGACCTAAGAAGCCGAGGACTCTGCCTGGTGCCACTATCTTGCATGTCTTACGTAACGACTGATGGTGGGGGTGGAGGCATCTGGCCACCACCTAATTTTGGTGGAGGGACATAACCATATGGATTTTAAGCAGTTATGTTTAACAGTACTTTTGAGCAAAGATTAATTCTGATTTAGCACATCTTTCTCCAGTTTGTTTAGTGGAGCAAATTTGGTCACCCTGCCAAAAGTAAGGATCTGGGGCGGACCAAATTTGATCCATTAACAATTGATCAGGTAACAAATTCATATGTAATGTTTAAGGAACTGTTGCTTTTTATGAAAAATCCGAGCACCTTGGCCTCGTTTTATTCAACCATGATCAATATCATATATTAACACAAATCAACACCAAGCTTGTTCTGTTAGTCAGTAATCTGTTCATGTTTTTTCCGTTTTTCTTCTCCGGCAGCTTATTCATCCTTGCTTTTGGTTCGTAGAATTTTATGGCAAGTGCTTGAAGCACCATAAGTCCTTAAAGATCCCACAATAACTAGTCAGTCCGATCAATTATTGAGGACAAAAGTCGGGCTGGTTTGAAGTTGCCGGTGCTTAGCAAATCAAAGCATTTTGAAAGAGGACTTGCCTCTCTTTTGTACTGACTGAATTAAAGCCACAAATCTATAAACATTGTGGGGCTTGGGCGAGTTTTTGAAATTTCACGTCAAATTAAGCAAAAACGTTTTGCAGGTCATGTTGATAGCTAGCTGAAAGTGAATATTTACAAATATCTCCTGAAAACGACCTAATTAATGAGCTATCAATTCTTGTCTGTATTAAAAATATCTAAACACTTGTGTTTGATTTTTTTCATGAACTTCATTGTATTGCCTGCTTTACAAGCAATGGACTTTGCCGAAACTTGACAAGATCGATTGCATCCCAATAAATAATGGCTTGAAAATTATCTTATATATATAGAAATGAAATGAAAATTACATCCAATTATCCTTTTTTTCTACGAGCTAGCAGCAAACCTCAATGGGTTTAGTCTTCTTTTCCTTTTAAGTTTGATGGGAGGCTTAACAGAACCTTGGATCAAATATTAGGATGAATCCTATATTCTTAAATTCCATCTCAGACCAGGTAAATTAATTTGAAAACACATGATTCAAAGTCTAACTCGCATGCATCCAGTTTTTAAATGAATTGGATAAGATATTAAAATGCGTTACATTCAAAAAAGCATTGTTATTTTGATTTTAAAAAAAATAATCTAGGTTTATACAATTACTTTTCTAAAAAAAAAATTAAATCTAATTTAGATTAATTTAAAACATATGATCTAGAATCTAATTCAGGCTGGATTTTTAGATGAATTGAATAAAACATTAACCAGAGAAGTCATTAAATTCATATGGGTTTTAAGTGATATAAATTTTTTATAAAAAAATACCTTTGTTATTTTGATTCAAAAGATTAATATAAGTATTTTTCTAAGATAGCTTTTAGAAACGCAAATTTAATCGTATTTCTTAAAAGAAATGAATTTTTTAAAAAAAAATAGTTTTTTTATGTTTTTTAAATTGTTTTAGTATGCTAATATTAAAAATAAAAATATATATTATTTAAATATACTTTCAAGTAAAAAATTAAAAATAATTACTATCGCAATTTAAATCTTTTATAGCTGCCGGGGTTTTTCCCATGGTTAAGAGTAGAAGTGGTAGTAAAATGAAAGGGACTGGAATTAGATAGGACGCCCATGTGATTGCAGGAGAACCGGCAGGTCTATGCTGTGTGGGCCAGGTCTGATAAAGGATTCTCTGGAGAGATAACCCTCTTGCCCTTTCGGAATGGTTGGGCTTTGTTCTACTTACCTTTCGCTTGGAAGACGATGGGTTGGATTTTGACGTGCAGCTCACTGAGCTATCATGCATCGATCCTGCCTTTTAACTCCTATGGTCCCATGGGAAAAATATTGAAAAATCACTCCTTTCTTTTGATGAAAAATATCTTGATAATTGAATTCCTAGCAATTCAGATGATTGAAAGCTTTATTTCGAATTTCACAGGGGAAATCATGATATTGACCTCCATAAATATCAAAATTTAAAATATAATTATACTAGTACTTTATTTTAAAAGTAAAATTCATTTAGTTCACTAATGACTAAACAATGTTTTTCTTGGTTGAGCAAAAAACAAAAGCAACTATCTAGGTGGTGGCCCAGTAGTAAAAGCTTGGGACCAAGAGATTTGCTCTCTCTGTGGTCTCAGGTTCGAATCCTGTGGTTGCTCATATGATGGCCACTGGAGGCTTACATGGTTGTTAGCTTCAGAACCCGTAAGATTAGTCGAGGTACGCACAAGCTAGCCTGAACACCTATATTAAACTAAAAACAAAAAACAAAAGCGACAGCGACACCACACTTTCTCTAAAATATAACTATTTTGAAGTTTCAAAAAGTATTTAATATGCAATTTGTTATTATTCTGTAATGTGTTGTATTGGTTGTTTAAATTAAAGTAATTGTGTAGATAAAGACAATATAAAGTGAAGCAATGCCCCTTCCTCTTCCTGTCTTATTTGCCACCTCCTCCTTTAAATTTGAAAAGTCTTGTAATCTTCTACTCAAACAATTATAAATTAATAATAAAACAGTGCTTTCTCTTGTGATATTAAAAATATAATAATTATTGTTTTTTAAAATATTTTTCATTTAAAAAATATTTTTTTATTTTTAAAAAATTATTTTTAATATTAGTATATTAAAATATCTAAAAATATTAAAAAATATTAATTTAAAATAAAAAAATTAAATAATTTTAAAAACGCTTTTAAAACTCAAAAAATAACAACAAGAAAAGTTTTTAAATAAAAAAAAAGAGAGCTGTAATTTTATAATGGTTATTCTGTGATTTTAATGTTAGCGTGTTTGTAATGGGGATCACATTTAAAAAATATATAGAATTTTTAAGTTTCAAGTTAATTATTATTATTATTATTATTATTATTATTATTTTGTATGTTTTAGGTTATTTTAATAAAACTTGGAATGGACGTTATGAATAAATATATATTCAATTTATTTTATTCTAAAATATAATATTAATTTATAAGAACGATGCCTTAGTTCCGAATCTTCCCTCGCAGTAATATTATTAATTAATAATACCACAAGGTAAAGCCCTTAGTTCCGAACGATGTCTGACAATGACACGGCAGCTATGTGATAAAATTTTCAATATACGGCATGGCTATTGCGTTTACGGTTACTTGGCCTCTATTTTTAAACAATATTTTTAAAAAATTATTTAAAATTAATTTTTTTATATTTTTAGATTATTTTAACATTCTAATATCAATAATATTTTTTAAATATATATATTATTTTAATGTATTTTTAAACAAAAAATATTTCAAACTATAACCGCTATTATACTCTTAAATATCCTCGTAATTGCTATAATTGGTTAATTTATTTGGATAAAATAAAATAAAATTATGTTATTAATAAAAAAAATTAAAAAACCAACAAATTTTATCTAAATTAATCATTAATCTTTCTAAACATGTTATTCGCAAGGAAGCGGATCCCAAATTAATTTTTCAAGGCAAATGGGGTTTAATAATAATAATTTATGACACTTTGGTGAATTGGCTTCTACCCTGATTTAGTGTTATTTATATTATATTGGGTATGATTTTTATAAATTAATTTTAAGCTAAAGTTATTTTAATTTGTTTTTATCATAAATTTTTATAAAAAA
>Ga0325414_1008727_pt1 | contig 10727 bp, 6 predicted proteins | sample PopdelMetagenome_8_FD_206183 | JGI IMG/M metagenome (GOLD analysis project Ga0325414, IMG submission 206183) | Populus deltoides microbial communities from Bellville, Georgia, United States - Leaf-PdKOR-R3 | ecosystem: Host-associated > Plants > Phyllosphere > Phylloplane/Leaf | place: USA...
ATACTGTTTTGTCTTCTATCATAGTAGCTTGTCAAAATACCTGATGATTTTCAAACTGTTGTAATCCTAACTAGAACATCCAATTGCTAATAGTTAACACAGAAACTCCCTTTAGGAGTCTGCAAGATCTCCAACTCTTCTTTGAACAATTCTCATCGATAATTTTCTTCACACCCCACTTGTATGTCGAGAGTATATGCTGCGAAACTCTGTATAACTCTTTAGCTGGTTGAGCACTCTTACTCCGCTGCAAGTGCTGCTCTACCTAGTGCTACTCTTGTTTTAATTCTTCTAATTGTCCTTACTTAAATATACATCCATGTGATAAGGACAAGATCTTTTGATAAACATTATCTTCAAGCCTAACAAACTACTGATCATGTTTCACGAAAACATTTCTCTAATAGTTATTTTTGGATAACTTGTATTTATCTGCTTTTAATAAAACTTATCTAAGATTCTTATATAATTTATTCAAACAAACTAGATAATTACATAAATAATAAACTTGACTAATTATTTATCTAATTTGGATAAACTAACAATATAAACAAATTCATCTTTATCAATGCAAATAATCATTTACTAATCAATGCCAATAATTTTGACATTTATAATCTCTCTCTTTGGCTGATTTGTGACAAAACATATTAAAGATGAATTAATATGCAAGTAGTTCAAATAGTTCAATCATAAACATATACTTCATTAAAGTATTCCTGTAAGCATAATTGAAATAATGTTATATAGCATGAGAACAATTAATTTTCATGTAATAACATCTTATTAGTTTCTAGCATGTTTCATGCATACATTTCATAATTTATTCGAAGAACACTTTATGTAGCATGTTACATAATAAATAGTTCATAATATGTTTGAAAATTATTATACATTAATATTGTTATATAACTACATGCATCAAGTATTCAGCATAGAGGTTCCTATACTAAAAAAAATATCCAAGTTATTATAGATAAGAATATTCAATATTCATTACTGATTTAAAATCAGTAAAATTCCATAACAACAAAAAATTCTCTAATAGGGCTCGGGGCTAATTGTTGGCTGCTTGTGTGGTTGTTGGTTGGTTGCTTGCATCTTTGTCTTCCTTTTGGTTTGACATCAATCCTACTCCTTATCTTAACTGATAACATATTGATGCACTTGTTCGACATCTAAGTTGAGTTGAATAAGTCTGTTATTAACTTGCATAATATTTTGTTACATATCTGTTATCAACTGCATCAATCCTTTGTTCCCACTTACTAGTAAAACTATCAAACTTGTTTGATATTACTTATAATTTTCTATTATAAGAGGGGGTGGGAGGCTAGTTTGAGGAGTCTTAGGCTGAGATGGTGTAGACTTTTCAAGATGTGACCTCTTTTAACTAACCGCAACTTTAGATTTGACAATAGTTATGACTAAGATCTTTCCATAAATATTTATTATTGGGTCATTATCACACAAAGGTATTTTAGCCATGATTGTTACCCTATATGTAAACCTACTAAAAGGTAAACTCATTTTCTTCTTAACTGTAGCTCTTTGTATGACATCAACAAAGTAAATGGCTAGGTTAATAGAAGCATTAGTAGTAATAACATACATGAACTAAGTTTTCTTAATTGTTAGCTCAATATGTCTTCAAATAGGCTAGAAGTTTGTTAGCATAATTTTTAACAGTCAATAAGGATGTAATATAGTGTTCATAGGTAGTTTATATGCTTTGGTAGATCATTTTGGTTCTTTAAGGATAATAAACAAATAATTCATCTGAGTTTTTGAAAGGGCTCCTATTCCTTTATAGGGAAAGCCAAGATCTGTGATTTCATGTAGCTTATATAACTTCCTAATGATAACATTAGACAATTCAAGGTTTTGATCTATAACAATAGAAATAATGAAGTGGTCATCAAGATGGAAATGCTCACGATTGGCATAAAACTCCCTAACTACTTCATCATTTGGAGCAGTTGCTCCTTTAGTCAGTTTACCCTATTATTTTTTTCTTAAATATATCTTTTATAAACATAGATGTGGGATCGGAAAGATCACTTCTTGGAGATTTTTTTTACCAATATGTTCTTTTTGGAGAAGTTGGTTATATAAACCATCTCTATACCGGAGGAAATGAAGCTGTCAATTTTTCTAGACTGTGATGTAAATTTAAAGGAACTAGTCACTAATTTACCATTTTCTTCTATCTTTTGAATCTTAAAGGGCTACACTAGATTCTTTTTAGGGGATGAGGTCTCCTATTCTTCTTTATTGGTAGAGTTTGAAGTAGGGGTTCCAAGTTTCTTTTTAGCTTTTACTTTATAATATCCCTTCAACAAGAAAATGAAATTGTCATTTTCAAAAACAATAAATCAAAAAAAAATTGCTCTACAAATGTAGTGCATAGATGATTATAAAAACATATATTTTTTTAACAATCTTCTCAATAAATTTCATATCAAAAGAGGATATCCTTATTATTTTTACAGAAATGTTAAGTGTAAGATGGAAGAATAAGCAAATGTTGTGTTCAAAAATTTCTTTTATATTTATCAGAAGATTGTAAGTAAAGATGAAGAAAGAGATTTTCTTGAAAAATCACAAGATGAGTGCCTTCAAATAAGAAACAATAAGAGAAAAAGAATGATGATTGCATCTTTTGATAAACAAAACCATTAAATCAGCCATGAAACATCTGTTTTTCTCTTATTACTGCTCACAACAAGCTTCATGATATGAACCTATAACCTCTCTTGAACGTCAATGTTATGAAAAAGATAGACTCTTTAGACTAACCATTTTTTTTTTTGTTCATAAATCAATTAGGCATATCAATTTCACTTGTTTTTCTCACAAGTATATCTAATTGTACATTTAGATAGAGATATGGATCTATATAAAATAACTTAATTTCCTAGCATAAAAATACTCACAATTGACAATTTGAAAGGAGATACTTAACATATTGGTCAATCTTTATTTATGAACGCGTATCTTTTTACGTGACCAAATCAAGATGTGAGTGTGTGAGTGAGAAAGACAATATTTATGTTTTAAAATTTCTTTCTTTATCTTATTAATTTTTTTTTTATCTATGATATGCTAGCAAGGTATGAGCATATCTTGAAAGTCAAACTTTATGCCAAAACCTAGATACAAAAGATCATCACTCCTAACATAATATTTGATTAACTTTATCATTTCTATCATGTAATTTATTATTTATTTCCACAGTAAGCAATTGACTTTTCCTTTAAAGAATTGAAAATTAGAATAAATCCATACTGAAATGTTCATTTATTTCCACAATGATATGAATACTTGACTTTTTCATAAGGATATGTTAGGAGAAATGACTTAACAGCTTGTGTACTAGGTTCAATTAGCTTTAGTCAATTCAAGGTTACTTTTCCTTAACTGTTAGCATAATTGTATTTAACTCAATTTGAATTTTGTTAATAAGTAGTAAAACAACTTGAATTCCTCACAGTGCTTAAAGATAATATCTTTATTTGGCCTTTTAAAATAATAACATTTAAAAAATAAAGACCATACTAATAAGTTTTGCCTTGATCTTAGCAAAATGAAATTTGTGAGATTTAAAGGTATAGTTAGGTATAATTACAAGGTTTGCTTTTTGGCTTCAGTGTCAATAACTTGTCACCTTTATGAAAAACATATAAAAACATAAACAAAAATTTGAATGTACCTATTTTTTTTATTTATAAATTTTATCTCTTTTAAGAATTATGGTATTTCACATACACAAATGACTTTCCTTAGATATTTAAATCTTAGACCATCTAGTGGTTTCGTGAATAAGTTAGCCAATTGATTTTTGATGTTCAAATGTTCTAATGACACAATCTTTAATTCAACCAAGTCTCTAATGAAGTGATGTGTTATATCTATATGATTGGTTCTTGAATGCTGCACAAGATTTTTAGAGATACTAATTGCACTGGAATTATCACAATAAATAGTCATAGTATCTTGAGAAAAAACATAATCTTCTAGTATCTTCTTCTTCCAAAAAAGTTGTGTATAGTAATTGCCTGCTGCAATATTCTCGACTTTTGTAGTGGATAATAAGATTGGATTTTGCTTCTTACTCATCCATGTTGCCAAGTTTCCACCAATGTAAAAACACCCTTCATTAGTGTTTTTTTATCGTCAACATTACTTGCCCAGTTAACATCTGAATAGCCACTTAGACTCAATTTTAAATCTTTTGAATATCATACATCATAGTTAATTGTAACACTAAGGTATTTTAAAAAAAAAATTTATCTACTGTAAGACGTGATTCTTTAAGATTACATTGAAATCTAGCACAAACACCAACATTAAAAGCAATGTCAGGTCTACTTGTAGTAGAAGGTTAGACTAGAGTTTTTTTAAGGGATGAGATCCCATATTCTTTCTTATCGGTAGAGTTTGAAATACGGGTTCTAGGTTTCTTCTTACCTTTTACTTTATAATGTCTCTTCAATAAGAAAATGCATTAGCCATTTTAAAAAACAATAAATCAAAACAAATGTGTTCTGCAAATGTAATGCATATATGATTATAAAGAGAGGAATCCTTACCATTTTTTGCAGAAATGTTAAGTGCAAGATGGAAGAATAAACAGATGTCATATCTCAAAAATTTCTTTTGTATTTATCAGAAGACTACAAGTAAAGATGAAGAAAGATATTTTCTTGGAAAATTATAAGATGAGTGTCTTAAAACAAGAAACAATGAGTGAGAGAGAGAGAGAGAGAATAGTGATTGCATTTTTTAATAAACAAAACCATTAAATCAACCATGAAACATCTATTTTTCTCTTATTCCTACTCACAATAAGCTTCATGATATGCACCTATAACCTCTATGGACACATCAGTGTTATGAAGAAAATAGACTCCTTAGACTAACCATTTCTTTTTTTGTTTCATAAATCAATTAGGCCCATCATTTTTACATGTTTTTCTCACAAGTGTGTCTAATTGTACATTTAGGCAGAAATATAGACCTATATAAAGTAATCTAATTTTCTAGTCTAAAAATACCCACAATTGAAAATTTAAAAGGAGATATTTATCTTATTGGTCAATATTTATTTATGAACACATATCTTTTTAGTTGACCAAATCAATATGTTAATGTGTGAGTGAGAAATACAATAGTTCTGCTTTAAAATTTCTTCCTTCATCTTCTTCTCTTTAATATATGATATGCTAGAAAAGTGTGAGCATACATTGAAAGTCAGACTTTATGTTAGAACCTAGATATAGAAGATTTTCACTCTTACATAAAATTTGATGAACTCTATTATTTCTATTATGTAATTTCTGGTTTATCTTCATAATGAGCAATTGACTTTTTTTTCTCAAAGAATTGAAGAGTAGAATGGATCCATACCGAAGTGTTCGTCTATCTCCATAATGATATGAATACTTGATTTTTTTTCTTAAGAATCTATTAGGAAGAATGTCTTAACAGCTTGTGTACTAGATTCAACTAGTTTTAGTCAATTCAAGATTACTCCTCCCTAACTGTTAGCATACTTGTATTCAACTCAATTTGAATTTTGCTAACAGGTAGTAAAATAACTTGAATTCCTCACAATGCTTTAAGATAATATTTTTATTTGGTCTTTTAAAAGAATAACATTTCAAAATCAATTGTAGCACTAAGATATTTTAAGATTCTTTTAACTGCTGTAGGATGTGATTCTTTAGGATTACATTAAAATCTAACACAAACACCAACACTAAAAGCAATGCCAAGTCTACTTGTAGTAATGTAAAGTAGACTCCTTATCATGCTTTTATAAAGTGTAGAATCAACACCCTTACTTATATAATCAGCTGGTTTAGACATACATGCTCACAGGTGTATGAGCATGACTCATTCCTTTAATACCACACCTATTAACCATATTTCTAGCATACTTAGATTGAGAAATAAAAATTCAATTTTCACTACATATGCTTAATTTGTATGCCAAAGAAGACGTTTAACTCACCAATCATACTCATTTCAAATTCAAATTTTATTTTTTTGGAAAACTCATGAGGAAATGAATCATGGATAGCTATAAATATAATGTCATCAACATAAATCTAAGAAATGAGTAGATGTTTACCAGTTTTTTCTTACAAAAAAAGTCTTGTTAGTTTGTTCTCTTTTGAAATTGTTATCTAACAAATATTTTGTTAACTATTCGTACCATGCTTGCAGTGCTTGTTTTAGACAATAAAGAGCTTTCTTCAACCTGTATAAATGATTAAGAAACAAATGATTAGTGAAATCTTTAGGTTGTTCTATATAGACCTCTCATTGTAAAATTCCATTTAGGAATGAATTCTTGACATCCATTTGATACTGTTTAAAATTCAAGTGACAAACAATTATAAGTAATATACAAACAAATACCAAATGAGATACTGGTGTAAATGTTTCATCAAAATCATTCCCTTCAACTTAAATGTATCCTAGTGTCACTAGTCTTGCTTTGTTTCTTATGATTATTCCATGCTAATCTAATTTGTTCTGAAGAATCCACTTAATTCCAATTATGTTATGACTATCAAGACGTGTAACCAATTCTCATAAATCATTTCTTGTAAACTGATTTACTAAATTTTTTCTTTTATCATTAACTCATTATATAATTTATAAGTCTACATTCTAGGTTTTCATTGTTTTTATTGTTTTTTAAATGTAGCTTGCTGGCGACCACGTTGACCGGCACAAATTCTTTCTGACTTGGTAGTAGAAAATTGTTATCCAAGAATTAACAATATAATCTCTCATGGTGAGGTTCATTTAAAATATACATTCCTAAATGGGAAAATTCAAATCAAATAGGAGTGTGTGTGTCTATATATATATCTTTTGATAAATGAAGTATCTACAGGCTGTTAGAGAATAATATAAATCATATCTTGAATCATGCAAGCAAATACGATTATGTAATTCTTCTTCCACACAACTCTCTTTTTATTCTTTTATCTTTGACATGGTATCAGAGCCTTGATGACCAAGCGATCACGAGTTTGAATCTCACCATCCCCATTTATTTTGATAAAAATTAAGCACAAGGTAATGTGGGTCTGTACAAGTTTCAAACCCAAAGGATTTTCACTTGAGGGGGTGTGTTAGAGAATAATATAAATCATATCTTGAACCTTACCTAAAAGCTTAAGCTATTGGGTTGAGATGGTTCTTTGACACAGACATAGGCCTTAATTAAGATCCAGTATGTCTATATTTTCCAAAACTTTCCATAAAACCAAATTGATTATGGAAACTGGGAGTGAATTAAGGAACCCATACTTATCTTATATTATGTACTAATTATAATTAGGAGGTAACATACATCATAATTTCTTCGGTTGTGATTTATAATATGGTAAGTCGACTCCAAGAATCGAAAGGCCTTTTAATTATTTACCTTTTTATGATTTCTTAAGAATATTTTCTTGTAATAAAGGTTGAAATATATCGGTGAGAATTAAAATAGAGCAACTGCAATCAAAACATTTCCAAACATATTTCCCTAACTATGTCAACTTAATCAATATCATGAAACCGTATCCACTGACCTAAGAAATCAAAGCATATGCAGAATGTTAGTGATGAACAAGGTGACAGAACGTTTTTCAACTGTCAATATATATATATATATATATATATATATGCACACAATCTCCTCATAATTTACAAGAAGCAAAAAGTTCATTAACATTTTGAAAAAGAACAAGAGAAAAGATGGGTTTGATTTTGGCTTTTGTTAGGGTTTTGTTTCTTATGTTCCTTTTGGTCTGGTATACTGATGCTAGAGCTAGCAATGGCTACAAGGTTTTCAATGTGAAGAAATACGGTGCAGTCTCCAATGGCAAGACAGAGAATAACAAGGTAATAAATAAATCATTCATTAATTTGATATTTCTGGCCATTTCAGATAATCATGATCCGTAGGCATAACTATCACTTGATATCTTAAAGGATGATTTCGTTGGTTTATTTCAGTTTTCATGGCTATTTCATCTTGAGGGACTTTGTAAATGTTAAAAGGTAGCTATTTAAAAAAAAACAAGAAGTAGAAGCAACCTCCCTTCTATGAATTAATGTTTTTGTACTATTTCATTTCCAAGTTTAGATGCTTTATTTAGTGCATGCTTGCTGATAACTGCCTTAATATATACTAGATTTTCTTGTCTTTTTATTAAAAATAAGCACATGCTTATCTTTCATATCAATTTGAGTTTAGGCGTTCTTGAAAGAATGGAGTGAGGCATGTCAATGGCATGGAAAAGCTATGGTTTTGATCCCAAGAGGAGTATACATTTTGGACTCGGTGCTATTATTAGGTGAATGTAATGGTTATATGGCATTTAATTTGAAGGGGATTTTAAAGCCAAAAGGCAGTCTGCAGACTTCTGATCAGTGGAATACTTTCCAGTATATTAAAGGGTTCTTCCTTGGAGGCAGTGATACCTTGGATGGAGAAGGACACAAGCATTGGAACCGCCATGATTGTCTCAAAAACCATAACTGCCATCCTCTTGCCATTGTAAGTTCATAGTAATATTAATTCAATTAATGCCACAACGCTCTAGATTCCCATGTACAAGTTAATTTGGAACAAATTTATCTTCTTTCAATAGGGGATTTCATTGAATCCTTGAATTAGAGGTGGAGTATATGCTCGTTTATTTAGTATCTTGAGCTGAATATGCAAATCATCTAAATTGTTTTGATATTTTGGATCAGTCATTAAGACTCAAATTTATTTAAAATGGGATGGTCAGCCATATAAGATCAATCAACAGCCAGAATGCCCATATGTCACTCTTTGGGTGCGTCAACTTAAACATGTTTAATCTTAGACTATCAGCTCCAGGTGACAGCCCTAACATTGATGGGATCAAAATTGGAAGTTCGGAAGAAATTAAGATTTCCAAAACAAGAATTGGCACCAGCGATGATTGTGTAGCTATACTCTCTGGAAGTAAGAAGATTAATATTTCTCAAGTCCATTGTGGCCCTGGGCATGAAATTAGTGTTGGAAGTATGGGAGGGGAGGGTAGTTTGATAGAGAGTATGGTGGGAGTAACTGTGAAGGATTGCACCTTCAACGGTACAAATGATGGTACAATAATCAAAACATGGGCTTCCTCTACTACCGGTGTTGCTTCCAATTTCATATATGAGAACATTCGAATGATGAATGTTGGCAATCCTATCATTATCAATCAAGGTTATTCCCCTTACCCTCCCTGTGATATGAAGGTATTATCTTGTTCACAATCAAGCTTATTTTACAAGCTCTTTCCACCATTATGCATGATTCGATCTTGCCAAGATTTTCCTAAAACTCCTTGTATTATGTTGTTTCATAATCTATTTTTTACGTAGGAGTTCTTTAATGAGTTGATATGTTCTTGTTTCATGGGAAGCAAGTACTTTGCCTAACCTTTCTATTCTTTTCCTTTCATGTTCATAGACTCCCTCACGTATTCAAATCAAAGACATTACATTCAACAACATTTGGGGCACTTCTGAATCGAAAGTTGCAGTTACTTTAAATTGTAGTCGAACCACTCCATACAAGAATATATTGCTAAAAGACATCAGTTTTTCCCATGGTCGTGGAGGTTCTGTAAGGTCGTTATGTTCCAACGCAAGGGGTACTTCTTATGGCCGTCAAAGACCACCCTCTTACTTCTAGTACCTGGATTTAGCTTGACTGCATATAGTTCTTCATTTTGATTGTTCAGATTTAGAACTTTGGTCTTCCTTAATAACGTACATTATCTAGTTTACTTCAGTGATTTAGTGACTTTTGACGATCATGGATGAAACTGGTTTTTATCCACATTTCTTTGTAATATCACTGAGGCTTAATGATTTTCATTAAAAAAAATTAAGGTGGTTATTGAAGGGTTTTTTTTTTCTTCTTTCGAAGCCTTGTCATGGTTTTGCGTATTGAGTTGAAATTAGACTTTCTGTACATATATCTCGTCTTCTTCTTCTTCTTCTTCTTTTATGCATGCATGATGTTGTGGATTTATAGCATTGCGTAATCAAATTAAGACACCTTCGACATGAGAATATATAGACAGAATTTTGTAGCATGAATAAAATGAACTCGATATCCCTTGCTTTATCTAGCCACAGAAATTTCCAATAATTTATTTCACTCAACAAAAACTTTTGAAAATAAGATTTAGTCTCACATATAGTGAATGGATGGTTATGGTAATTTGTAGTCTCTTATAAAAGAATGCAACTGCAAACTACTAACATTTGTTACTTTGTTTTATTCCCACTGATTTTAAGTTTTAAATTGATTTTAATAGTTTGTAATATCAGGGATAAGCATAAGAATTTATATGTTGTGGTTGTATGTAATATTTTTAATCCGAACTTTATGTATATGCACTATTATTTGAATAATTGTTTAAAATTTTTGCATAGAAATACTTTTTGAGCATGTTATAAATTGTAAGAACACTGATAATTGTTCACATACTAATTGATTATGTCTACAGGAATTTTTGTTTGATCTAAACTTGATGCTTACTAATCCATGTTTTTGTATTTTGTCACAAATCAAGCTGAAGGGGGAGATTGTAAATGTCGTTTTATTGGTTTAGATTAGTGAAGATCCTTTTATGATTGGTCAGAAGATAGTTGGTTTACAATAAAAGTTTATCAAGATCTTCTTT
>Ga0325414_1008728_pt1 | contig 10727 bp, 3 predicted proteins | sample PopdelMetagenome_8_FD_206183 | JGI IMG/M metagenome (GOLD analysis project Ga0325414, IMG submission 206183) | Populus deltoides microbial communities from Bellville, Georgia, United States - Leaf-PdKOR-R3 | ecosystem: Host-associated > Plants > Phyllosphere > Phylloplane/Leaf | place: USA...
CTCATTTTCCATCTTATCTTCATTGTCTTCATCTCTTTTATCCCGGAACATTAACCACTTACTGCATAAATCTCATTCCACCCATCTCTATCTTGGGTTTTAATCCCTTGCCTCCAACCTTATTCCCTCCCTGGAGTAACTAGACTGATTATCCTCAATCATAGCATTGCAATACCCTTCCCATAGCATTAACTTCATTTCGTAGAGAAAACCAACATCATAGCCATATGGAAATCTGCTCGCAGTTCAAAAACCCACTTGCAGATATGCAGATACATAGGTTGCTGTGCATATAATCTCTCTATTATTCAACCCACAACTCTCGCAACAGTAATGATCAGTCCTGAACCTTTACACACACCACACTCTTGTTTGCAATAAACATCACCCAATACAAAGAGGGTTTTTAAGATAAAGCAATACATATTTTTGCATGTGTAAGGTGTAAAATGTAGGTAAGAACATACAACAAGATTTCATTACAGGAACTTGAAATGCTTACATGGAATATGCATATTTCAGAGAGCTTTTGACATTTATGCTTTCGGCACATAGCTGGAGGCCATTGCTACTGGGCAACTATTCCTTGTTCTATTTCTATTAACCTAACACATCCCATGAACAGCAGGGAAAAAGAAGAAGAATCAAAGTGTAAATAATAGAACTAACCCATTAGAAAACAGAACCACTAAGCAAGCTCGGTGATTCGTCATCAAGCCCAAAACACTTTCGGCTTTTATTTTGGCTACCTTATCAGAGTGAAACAGGGCTCATCATGACCATTCAAAAACCTTAAATTCTTGAGAAATTCAAAAACATGCACTTCCACGATTTAACCTAACAAATCGGCACCCCCCATGAGATTCTGCCTCCTTTCAAACTAATCACATAAATAAGCAGATCAAACACAACCAAAAACATAGCTGACAAAACCCAAAGGGAAAAAAACACAAACAGATAGTTAACCATTAATTAAACTCCAGGTTACCAATACCAAGAAAACATAACTATTATGTCCAACATCAAACATGTTCTAAATGGAGAAATTGGCCAAAATCCTTCTTCGATACTTTAAAACGAAAAAAGAAGAAGCTAAAGAACCATTCGAGTAAGCTTAATCACCACCAGCCTTCTGGTAAACATAGGTAAGCCCACACTTACCACAGTAGTGCCTATCAAAATGATTAGCCATGAAAGTTCCAGCACCGCACTCAGCATTAGGGCACTCCTTCCTCAATCTCTGGACTTTGCCGCTATCATCAACCTTGTAGAACTGAAGGACAGCAAGCTTGACCTTCTTCTTCTTGTGCTTGATCTTCTTGGGCTTGGTGTAGGTCTTCTTCTTTCTCTTCTTGGCACCACCCCTCAACCGAAGCACCAAGTGGAGAGTGGACTCCTTCTGGATGTTGTAGTCAGCGAGCGTGCGGCCATCCTCGAGCTGTTTTCCAGCGAAAATGAGACGCTGTTGGTCTGGTGGGATGCCCTCCTTGTCTTGAATCTTGGCCTTGACATTGTCGATCGTGTCTGAGGACTCAACCTCGAGGGTTATTGTCTTACCCGTCAAGGTTTTCACGAAGATCTGCATCTTCGCTTGTAGATGCAAAGCAGAATGGGAAGAGATTGTTTCGGCCGGAGGCGTGTATGAGGGAGGGGTATTTGAGGAGGATGGTACCGATACTAGGGTTTTTTGGGTTTGAGGGCGTGAAAGTACGGTTTTGTCCACAGAGCTATTTGTTATTTGCAGGGACGTGGATTTTGGCTTTTTTTTAATTTGAGGAAACCTCATTTCTCGAAAAGCATATTTTATAGACCCAGATGAGGAAGTAAAACGTAGTTTTTGACTTTTTTTCCTAACCCTTTTAAAATATTTTTTATTTAAAAATATATTAAAATAATATTTTTATTATTTTAAAATTTTATTTTTAATATTAATATATAAAAAAATAAAAAAAATTAATTTTCAATAAAACAATAAATATAAAATTTCAAAATTTTCAAAAATATAATTAAACCATAAAAACAAACATACCTAATAATTACAATTTACAACTTTGCAAACTCGCAACTATTTTTAGAATGGAAGGTGTGTTACCCTTGTTAATTCCCATAACTTATTATTATTTTTTTTTTATAACCATAAATATTGATTATTAAAACTTGGACAAATAATGCAAGTTGCCTCTCATCTCAATTTTTTATTATTATTTTAATTCCTTTTAACTTTGTCATAATTTGGAGACAGCCATTCTCATATTTTTAATTACCAACTTTTTTATTTATTTAATGCAAGATCAAATAAGTCATGGACTATAAAATTATGAATACTTTTGTTTTTTTTCCCCATTGTGCAATTATAATTTAGAAATAGTTGTAATAACCTTAAATGACTGATCTAATGGTCAAAAAGTATATTTTCTTTCTTGATTCTTTAGATATAAATATGAGAGACAACATTGAAATTTTTTGTTATTAAATGTCTATGTCATAAAGTTAACCTCTACAATATATGCATTATTTGAATAAAGCAAACAATGTTTAAAAAATATTTTATAATAAGGAAGAAATGATATTTTATAAATAAAATTTTGTGAAGTTCATGTAGCAAAATGAGTACACTAGAGTAACAAGAGTTAAGTACCTGTTTGAAAGTGTAGTAAAAATTATTTTTTAAAGTATTTTTTGTTTATAAACACAATAAAATAATATATTTTTTTATTTGTTAAAACTCATTTTTGATATTAATACATCAAAACAATAAAAAAACATACAAAAATATATTTTGAAACTGAAAACATTTAAATTTTTCAAAAACACTATACAACCACAATCTCAAAACACTTCCTAAAACAAACAAAATTTTGTGATGAGCATGAATTGGTTCAGGATTTACACTCTTTGAACACGATTTATAAACGCTCAAACAACATTGAATTAGGTATTGATTTATGCCCAAATTCTTTATGGGTTTCTAAATTTACTCGAATACAAATAGACAAATATGGCTTGTATGATAATGGACCTCAATTTGGGTTTGAGGATACCTTTATGACTCAATATTCAATGAAAAATGCCATTGACTTTGGCTCATGGTGTCTCAATGGCTCTAACACACCTCCAAAGTCTGCCACCCTCCAAGGTGCGGTGGCAACCTGTATTTTAGTAACCATGACCTAACAAGAAACCTTTCAGACAATACATCTCTCAAACGAATCCTTGTATATGTGAACATGTAACTCTTTGATCAAACTTGGTTTGTTTGCAACAAGTTGAGAGGATAATCCGTATATACTTGTCACACCAAAGATTGATCCAACTTTCATCAATAGTTCATCGCCCATACAACCTAAAATCATGGTAGCTTTAGTGGCTTTTGGGTAATCCAAAACTATCAATAACAAGCATATTGATTGATAATCACTTTAATGGCTTCTGGGTAATCCAAAACTATCAATAATAAGTACATTGATTGTTTTATCATTGTATAAACACACTTACATGAGTTCAAGGCCATATAAACCTTGAGCCCTAAGATAAGGCAAGAACTTCTTCATTAAAAACACCTTCTTCTTTCATGTATTAAAACCCTAAATACTACTTAATAAATAAATACACACGTTTATAGTTTTACTAACCCTAAATACTACTCATAAATAAACACGTACACTAACGACCTTACTACAACCTCCTCTCTTACTTGAACTTGGACATCGAAAGATCTCCAAGCTTATAAAAGAACTTACTTTACAGGTTTTGAAGATGCTAAGATCCAGCATTGTTGGCCTCTCAACCTCTGAAAGAACTTTTATAATAAAAGTCTTTAGTGACCTTATTAGTTTTTTTTTTTCCCTTAAGATTTATAAATCATTATCCATATTAGGATTTAGCTAATCAAGAAAGTTAGTTCGATATTCCCTATGGCTTTGTAAAATTGTCCTTCATGTTTCTTTGTAAGCCAAACGTTCTTCATTTCCTCTCCTCTTTGGTCTTCATATATTTATTTATACCCTAATTTATTAAAACGTCATGCATTCATAATCATAATAATTAATAGAATTAGCTCATCTTCATTGCTCCACCTCATATCAAGGTTTCAATAGTTATTTTAAGTTTAATATGCCTTATAGGTTAATTACACGTGGCATTATTATATTCATGTAAATACATATTTATTATTAATAAGGACTTAATTTATCTTTAATATTCATATAATATTAAATTAATGAATCTAATATTTGATTTATAAATCTAAAGTAAGCTCATAAGATAATAATATTTTGCAAAGAAAATTATAAAGTTATTATAATTATGAGATTCCTATTGCATCAAAGCATTGTTCCTAAAATATTCTTAGTCGATACTCTCTTAAATATTAGATATTCATTAGAGCTATAGAGATTAATACATATTATGCTTTTTTCTTTATAAAAAGAAACAGTTGTTCTCATAAGCTGAGGTATAAGGAATACCTAGAACTAATATGTAGGTGCTTGTCATAAGACATGTACACTGAACTGACCCACATGAGAATTCCATATGGAGATATCACTTGTGTCTATGGAAAGACTTACATGACAGTTATGTAAGTAATTCTTAGACTTGAGATCACTAAGTTATTTTATATATGGATTGTTATGTTTTGATCTTGTTACACATTATCTTAGTAGATGTAAAAATGAGCAGACATTGGATATAACATAAACTATATGAAGTTATTTAAATGATCAAGAGAGGATTCGTCACCTTAGGTGAATTAGAAAAAATATCTTACATGCTCTCAAATAATATTGATTGTTAAATCTTTGCGTAAGGTGGAATGAAATTTAAAAAAAGTCTCAAACCTTATTCAAATTATCAATGATTATAATGTTACGAACAAATATGATTTGACATGACAGACACACTCCATGCTAAAATGTTTAAATCATAATATTATTAATGAAATGATAATTATTACACTGAGATACCGGTCACTGAAAAGTTAAATCAAAGTATTTTATAACTTTTCTAATATTTGAGGATCATGACACGGTCACTGAAAAATTAAGTCAAATCACTTTATAACTTTTCTAATATTTGAGGATCATGACACGTTGCTAAACGATGCACTTAATCTTCAAATATAAATTAATCAATTATTGAATTAATAAAAAATTAAATTGTTTGATTTATTTAATTCTATTTATTTAGAATTATAATTTATATTTGAGTCAACATCTTAGGAACCTAATGAGTTATACATATTAAGAACCATTAATAAAAAACAATTTTAGAAAATAAGTGTGAATTACACACTAAAATATATTTAATTCAATGATTATAATTCTAGTTATGGAATAATCAAGTAGAGATTTTATTAATTAAATTTCTAAAATTATCCTTAAATAGGCAAATAGTATTGTTATTTATAGAGTTTTTAGAACTACTTATAAATATAAAACTATGCCTCTTATTTTTTTATGGAGTTATCTATTAGATAGAAAAATTACGCAAATTTTTTATTAGTGGTTCGTGTAAGTTATCGTTAGAAACTAGACAACCCACCTTTTAAAAAATTATTCAAAATCAGAGAAAATCAGATCTTTAGGTAATAAATTCCCAACCATCTCTAAATTTATGTATCAGAATCCTATAGACTCCTGAATCCTGAATGTTACTTGAAATTTATGATTTTCATTATGGGTATGAATTTCGGAACCCAACAATCTGAAAGGTCTGTTTCTGGGGCAAAAGCTTGGGAAATCTTAGCTTTTTTTTCCCGTGTTGTAGCTCATTCACAGAGTTACCAGTAGGGAATTCCTTCAGGTAAAAACAAGAGAAATAGAGACTTGCGAACGGTGGCAGGTAGAGTTTCATTTCAGGACAATACTCATTCATCCAACTGTAAATTGTCCATAAAACACAATTTTTTGAGGGAATGGACGAGTGTTCCCTCTTCAAATAATAAACATACAACCAAAATTGAGATCACCTTTAACAGCAGTTGGGTGTCAAAAAACAAGAAACTAGTATGATCTCACAAAAGCACGAGGGAACAATCGGGGAAAAATCGTATTTTTTGCTTTAAAAATCAGTGCATATATTCCATAACAAGGAATGTGAATTACAGCCATCGCAAAATACCTGCAGGATGTGTAAAATCATTAGTTTTTTTTTTTAATTAAATGTGTGATAAAATTCAAAGTCAAAATAAAACAGATAAAAGTGAGATGAACAATATACCATAAAGGAGCCCAAGGTGTGTTAAGCTCGAGGAATGGATATGGCCACCTAAGAAAGATGCACAAAAATGTTACTAGTACTTGAACCAGAATAAAAAAGAAGAGAAAGCATGTCTTCTTTATCTAGTGATTGGAAAAGAAAAGAAAAGAAAAGAAAAAAAAACATTATGCTTACCACGTAAAACCACATGCGTGAATAACCCACTGGAAAATGACATAGAGGCAGCTCCACTGCACAAAATATGCAAGGCGGAACCATGGAAATGGCTGAAAGAAAAACCAAGACATAGGGTTAATCCCCACGGAGGAGATCTGAAGACGTCTACTTTACAGCAAAAGATAAACGTATCGGGTGACAAAGGCACAGAGCCATTAAGTCATTACCCTCTCCTTTCTATCGAAGCAGTTATTTTTCACTTGCAAAAATTAGGAATTTCACGTGAAGGCTGTTAAGGATTGCATATTGTTCCCTAGTCAATAAATTTACACAAACAAGTTTGGTGGAGGCTCCTCTCTGTCAAATATGCCACAAGGAATAAGAGTCTTTTGCAATCACACCTGGTTCTCTAGTAATCTCAGGTACAGCCTAAACAGAATTGGTTTCACTAGTTTCAAACACTGATGGTGGAAGATTCATAGCAATCTAAGTGCTGGACATACAAAGGGATTCATTGCTCCCATGAGTCATTTCTGCTCAGACAAACAGCTTGGCTCTTGAAGGAAAAGCCGATTAATCTCCGAGGTCAGCAGATGGATGCAGAGGAATTTGTTCAAACTTAGAGCACTTTTGTTCACAGAAACCTGTACGCTCCTCCAAGACAGATTCCTCCGTGCTTTAAGGTTTCAAATTGAACTGTGTTGTTTCCTTTCTAGGGAATTCAGGGATTGGGATAATTAGTAGGCTTTCCTATGAATTATGAGCTATGCGAGTGTTTACGAGGGTCTCTGCAGTTCTATTACGCTGAAGGAGGTTTTAGCAATCAAATAAGCAGTGAAATTATCTCATAGATATGTTTTGACAAAGAATCAGACTCCTCACAAGCTGTCAATGCAGTCTCAAATATCAATATGATTCCAGATTGGGAAGTTTGCTTCAATTGTGGATGATATCGGGCAAATGGTTTCCAGGCTTTCTAACTGTGTTTTAGGTTCATTAGTAGAAATGCTAACGGAGTTGTAGACTGGTTTGCTAACAATGCCATACTCTCTTTAAGTTCTCCTTATTGGATTCATTGTTCTCCAAGGGAACTGTGTTATCTATTGTATCTAGATATTCATAGACTATTATGAAATTTCTTCCAATGTAAAAGAAAAAATAGTGATGACTTTGATGCAAATTGATGCCATGGAATCCATGTAAAGTCTCACTAAAGGACTTCCACTTCTAGCAGTGCAATACTTACAAGGCTATTGAGAGCGGTATCTAGCAATAGAAAAACAGCATTCAGAGAATGCATGCAACCCATCAACTGCAAAGCACGAGAACATAAAAAAGTAAGTAAGAATTCCACCAGAGAATTGAAGCAGGTAATGATTTTGCTCCATGCATTTCCAAGAGATTGTATGATCGGACCAGTACGAACAATGTACAGAGACAGTTCATAGATCTTGGAAAACTGTAAGCTTAACATATAGAGAATTAAACCCAACAAAACCTCCAATAAATTAAAGATTTCAAGCACCAAAATGAGCTAAAACCAGTTCATTAGAGATTCTCACCGCATTGAGGCCAAGGTGCGTATTTGATAAAAAAGGGACTATAATGCACCAAAATATAATGTCCGTTAGGATGACAGCACCTGCACAAGTCTGTTAAAATAGAAGAGAAATATAAATAAGCTCACTTCAACCAGAAGAAAGGCATTTCTAAATCGATGAAGCACTATTGAAAGGCCTGTAAACCCATGATGCGCACACATTTTGGCTTCATTATTGTATATTCAAGAGGGTTTACAGAACTATGAGCAACTGCAAGCAATTTTTTTTTTTTGTGAATTTTGCAACACAATGCCGCCTGTAGAAACTTGTTTGGGTGAAAATAAAGGCATTAAGTGCTGAGGAATTATTACCAGGAAAGAAAGCCGAAATACCTACATGTATATATATACATGACATACACACATAAGAAGCAAGCAAATCTTGATGACTAACCTGGTATATAATTTGCATAAGGTATCCCCAAAATCCAGCTCTTTCTCGAATTGCCTCCTCAGCACAGTGACTTCGTAACTTGATGGTACCCCCACTCTTTTTCTCCTTATAAGTTATAGAGGTTGCAGTTCCATCCTCTTCCACATCCCTTTTCAAGAAAACAGAATTTTCGCCATGTTCAGACACAGCTGGTTGCTTTAAGGACACCCAACATCCATATGCAGATATCACAGTGCCCAGCTACAAAAGAAAATGGTTGCCGAGCGAATGAACAAGTATTAGTCCTTACTCGAAACAGTTAATAAAATGGAGACAATAGTGCTACAATGTTCGACATACCGCGAAATATATCATAATCAACATAAATGTCCATCTGCGCAGATAAATTAGAAACTAAAATCAGGAACCAGTTCATATTGACATTACTGTACAGTAATTTCAGAATCAAGAACTGTAGAGGAGGAAAATTTTTGGCAAAGCTTTTGGGGTATGGATCTTACTGAGTGTAGAAATAGAAGGCAAAAGCACCATCTAAGTAGACTATCCGATAAAGCATGGGAGACAAGCAAAGAAAAGCGAAAAATCTATAACAGAGAAGCCAAAGAGGATTAAGACATCTCCAGCGTGGCTTCCAAAGATCATGGATGTACAGCGGCTCTGTCTTTGCTTTCTTGATTATATAAAAGGAAAGAAGAGATGGGCAGATGATAGCTAAAGCACAAACTGGGACTTGCCATCGGAGCCAGTACCCAAGTCCTTCTGAAGTATTAGACATGGATGGATACGGGATCCAAACCAAAGTGGTTCTTGTCTTGAGAGTTGACCACTTGAGATGAGAAACGAGAAGACTAGGCTACATAAACAGAATATTTTGTATATGTCAAAGTTGCCCACTTTTGCTGGTAAGGGCCCTTCAGGCCCTTTTCTTGTTATTCTAGTCCTCGAGACATTTAATTATACTTGTTTGTGTCCAGACCATTTTATTTTTTTTATATAAAAAATCAAACAATTCTGTTATTTTTAACCCGATTTAGTATCATGTTTACAGTTATTTTTTAAGTATTTTTTATTTAAAATAATTTATTTTTATTTTTTAAGATTAGTACATTAAAACAATATAAAAACAAAAAAAAAATTAAACTATTCGAATTCACTCTAACCTCTATTTTTTTTTCAAAAAAAAAAAAAAACAGATTATGATGCTAAAGCATCTGTTGTGGATGGAAATTTGAGATGGATTCTTCATCACCGGAAAGTTTTTAAAAATCCTATTGCATTTTTTTTCCTTTCTTCGAAAAAAAAAGAATTATATTTATAAAATTGTGAAGAGTAGCTTCCCACAGTGTAGCTTCACACAACGAATTTTTCGATAGACTTGACAATCTGTGAAATGTGTATTGCAATATTGCTTGTAATTAATCACATGAATCTACGTAGTAAAACCAATATTTTTTCTTATATGATGAACAATTGGGACTCTCAAGTGACAAGTTTTAGATTCATACCAATAATATTTCCCCCTTCTCTTTCAGTTTACTTCATTGAGGCGTGTTTCGATCGATGAAATCAAGTATATGGAGTTACAAAAAAAAAGATTTAAAATCAAGAACAACTTACTCTGTGTAGTAAATGAATATGGTGGCGTCCCAGTCCACGATATCCATCCACAAGAGTCCAGCCATGACCAGGAAGGAGATGAAACGAGTAGCCAGGAGCCACCCTGGGTGCACCCCTTTCCAGCAACTAGTCCACAGCTGGGTAGAACCAACATGGTTCCTTGGCATTGCAAGCACGGTCCGATCATTAATATCCGGTCGAGCCACGAGGAGGCTCTGATATAAGAAGTTATCGTCACATTTTGAGGCGAGGTCCCTCCTCCATAGAACCCACAAGGACACAACAAAAGACGCAGCAACAATGCCAAAACATACGATATCATACCAATATATGACTAGTGCCATAGACACACCCACTTGGACCTTTCCTACAATGCAGACCTTAGAAATCGAAATGTTTGAAGTGAAAGCTGAATATCACCACCATTGATTGCATCTGAGAACTTGTTTAGATGGGACAGAAAAGTTGGAAGGTTTGATGAGGGAGTGTTAGGTTTGACTGTTCGGTTTGAAAATTTTGTACAGCATGCTTTGTAATACTGGTTAAAAAAGAAGATGAAGGTAACTGATGTGACTAATTATCAGGATTTTAAGAAAATTGTGAGAGGTAAAGACAACTGATGCGATGGGACAGGCCCAAGAGGTCCAATGTAGAATATCGTTCTTAGCTCGCATCTTTCTTATTGCTTACAATGGTCCAACAATTATCACCCTCAAGGCCTGGCCGCCCGCAATGTATTGA
>Ga0325414_1008729_pt1 | contig 10727 bp, 6 predicted proteins | sample PopdelMetagenome_8_FD_206183 | JGI IMG/M metagenome (GOLD analysis project Ga0325414, IMG submission 206183) | Populus deltoides microbial communities from Bellville, Georgia, United States - Leaf-PdKOR-R3 | ecosystem: Host-associated > Plants > Phyllosphere > Phylloplane/Leaf | place: USA...
CCATGCAGCTTACCTTAGGTAGGGCGTATTTGGGGTGCTAATACCTTCCCTTTACGCAACCAGTCCCCGTACCCAATCTTTGAGACCAGTTAGGGTTCCTAGTGACCAAAATACTAGGTGGCGACTCTCATTTCATTTTTCTACCACCCAAAGACAATATTTTCTTGTCATCCCTAGATACCATACACACATCCTAGATTTTAAAAAGTGGAATATTCGCCGCGACGCCGCGCACCCGCGACATACCTTGACATGTAATGGGTAAAGAAGGATCAAATATAGATCATTTAACATTAGAAAGAAGTCAGAAACTCGTATGGGTAATGTTGTGGTTGTTGCAGCTATTTTTCCAAAAATTATTCTTACGAATCAAGTTATTGTCGATATTTTGAAGTATTGTTGACACCTTTCAAAATCCCTATTGCTTTCTAAGGATACTACTACTATCTTAGATATAATAGTCCCAACTTTTGAAATAATATACACATGGATTCCAAGATAAAAAGAAGAAAATCCAAGGAATTTTTTTTAAAGACAAACAAATCATGAATTACTCGCATGAATGGGTTCACATTATATAATTTAAGTAATAAATAATCTATTATGCAAAAGTTATACAAAATAAACTATTACATAAATTTATACATACAAGTTAGAATATTTTTATCCGAGAGTTTACAATAGAACTCCACCAACTTCACCAACAAGCCCAAAAGATCCTTAACCAAGTGTGTTTGCTACCGCAACTTCATTTTTACTATCTCTGGAATGTTGTTGGACTGTTTCTTTGATTCTTTTAGGATTGTCCTAAAAATAAGTTGTTTTAGCTGTTAGGAAGCATTGTTTATACTCCTCAAAACCTCTCATACTATCTATAGATGTTGTTGTTGGTCTTAGGTCCCTTAAACTCCATAAGTAGACCTAAAATAGTGGAAGCCAAGGTAAGTTACTGTTAAGACACAACTATTGTCTTCTCCCTATTAGTTTATGTCTCTCTTATTTTTCATTTTTAGAACTCTCCCACATACCTCTCTCTTTTCAATCAAAATTTCTTCTCCCTTCCTTTTTTTTCTATTCTTCTCTTTGCCACTAATCTTTATTTTTTATTATTTTTTTCTTTATTCTTTCTTTTTCCCTTTTTTTTCTTTTTGTACTATTATTCCCATTATTTCCCCTTTTTCTATCTTTTACAAGTATGGTTTGAGGGAGGTATTTATAGGTAGAGATGTCAGTTTTGGGTTTTATAATTTCGCAAGATCAAGACCATTGATCATTAAGTATGCATATGAGCCTTTGATCCTAATCAGACCTCTTCCTATCCTCTACTACAAAATTAGTTTAAATAGTAATGTATTTGTTTTTGTTTAGTAGGTTTTTAGTGGTAGCTTTTACAATGGTTTTGGCTGGCGTGGGTAGGGCATTTAAGGATCAAAAAAGATTTTAAAAAATGGCTATGGGTGAGGTGCAAAGTCAAGAGTGAGGGAGAGCATGTTTCTTGTCTTGAATGAGGGGTAAATTGTTAGTTTCATATGCCTTGTAGTTAATCGGTTGATTACACGTGACATTATTATATTCATGTAAATATATATTTATTATTAATTAATGTATCTTTAATATTCATATAATATTAGATTAATGAATCTAAAGTAATGATAAAGTCCATGGGACAAAAATGTTTTGCAAAGAAAATTATAAAATTGTTATAATTATGAGATTTCTATTACATCAAAGCATTGTTTCTAAAATGTTCCTGGTCGATGCTCTCTTAAATGTTGGACATTCATTAAAGTCATAAAGACTGATATATACTACGTTCTTTCTTTTATGAAAGGAAGCAGTTGTTCTCATAAGTTGAGGTATAAGGGATACTTAAAACTAATATGTAAATGATTGTTATAAGACATGTACACAGAACTGACCCACATGAGAATTCCATATAGAAAGATCACCTATATCTATGGAAAGGCTCACATGACGGTTGTGTAAGTAATCCTTAGACTTGAGATCATTACGTTATCTTATATAGATAATGTTATGCTTTAATCCTGTTACATGTTGTCTTAATCGAGGTAACAAAAGAGCAGACATTGGGTATAACATGAACTATATAAAGGGATACTTAAAACTAATACGTAGATGATTGTTATAAGACATGTACACTAAACTGACCCGCATGAGAATTCCATATAGAAAGATCACCTATATTTATGGAAAGGCTCACATGACGGTTGTGTAAGTAATCCTTAGACTTGAGATCATTAAGTTATCTTATATAGATAATGTTATGCTTTAATCCTGTTATATGTTGTCTTAATCGAGGTAACAAAAGAGCAGACATCGGGTATAACATGAACTATATAAAGGTACTTAAGTGATCAAGAGAGAATTCATCACCCTAGGTGAGTTAGGAAATATGTTTCATTTGTTCTCTAATAGTATTGATTGAGAAATCCATGGCCAAGGTAGAATGAGATTTGAAAAGAGTTTCAAATCTTATTCAAACGATCAATGACTACTATATAGAGAACAAACATGATTTAACATGGAAGACATACTCTATGCTTTAATGTTAAATAAAAATATTATTGATGAAAGGATATTAATTACACTGAGAAACTGGTTATTAAAAGGTTAAGTCAAACCAGTAATGATTTTTCTAATATTTGAAGGATCATGACACTTTGCTAGATGATGCACTTGATCTTCAAATATAAATTAATCAATTATTTAATTGATAATAAATTAAATTTTAGACAAGAAAATTACAAAAATACAGAATTAGAACTAGCACTCTAGGCATAGCAATCCTTCTCTCTGAAATAGGAATTTAGGATATTTCTCATAGGTGGTTCATATAGATAACCGTTGGAGGCCAGAAAAATAGATAACTTGTGGTTTGCAACAACCCAATCTTTAAAGAATTATTCAAAGCCGAAAAAGATCAGATCTTTAGGTAATAAATCCCTAAATAACTCTAGAATCCTAAGAACTCCCAAATAATTTTTTTTATATAGTTTATGCTATGTGTATGATATTTAGAAACTGATATTTAGGAAACCCAACAGTGGCATCATAGTCATCGTTAGATAATTAGAGTTGTTGATTGTTTGTTTTAATTGTTATTGGTGTTAATTTTGAATTAATGTTATGTGCAAAAATTATTTTTCTCAAAAGTAATTTTTCTCTCATGATTTTTCAAAAAGAAAGAATGGCTATTGTTACGACTAGATTATTTAAGTCTGGCTGGAATCTGGTATTCGGGCTAAAATTCACCATTCAATTTATAAAAAATAAAAAATAAAAATGGTTTTAGGTGGCTGTTATGGCCACCAATGGTAGCACCAGCAACGGCGCCAGTATGGCTGGCGCACCTGGCTATGCTACACATACAGCCAATCGCTGCTGGCAGAAGGCCACGGCAGCGTGCTGCACGCAATGTTAGACTAGGGAAGCACAAGGCTGAAAGGGCCTTTAAGAAGAAAAAGGTCCAATTCTTCTAATTTAGTCTTTTAGAATGTCTAAGAAAAAGGATAAGAAGAATAAAGGTGTTGTCATTATTTGTTAGCATTCTAGGCATAGCAATCTCTCTCTTCTAAATAGTGATTTAGAAGATTTCCCATGGGTAGTTTGTGTGGATTACCATTAGAGATCATACAAATAGATGGCTTGTGGTTTGCAATAACCCAGCCTTTAAAGAATTATTCAAAGTAAAAAAAAAAAGATAAGATCTTCAAGTAATAAATCCCTAAACAACTCTAGATTGGTCTAACAGGATCCTAGGGAGTCATGAATAATTTTTTATATAGTTTATGCTATATGTATGATATTCGAGAAACCCAACATAAATCACAAAGAAAGATAAAGCTAAAAGTACTATAATGCTGGCAAGAAACCAAGGTATTGGGGTTGAAGGAGTTGGACAACATATTGTTTTTTTTTTAAAGGATAGGCTAAACAATGTGTTTTTCGCCTATTAAATTAAGGTTTTTTTTTATTTAGATGAAACGAAGTCATTTTAGACCTTCATTCCAACGTCTTTTTCATTCTAACCCTTAGTTTTAGAAGTTCTAAATTTGGCTCCCAATTACACTTTTAACTTAAAACTTATTTAAACTTTGTCCTGAATCCACTATGACTTGGTCTTTAACTTTGGTAGTTTTTCATTTTGGTCCTTGGCCCTCTGATATGTGCAATTTTAGTCAATTTTGTTCGGAATTCCAATCTTTCTCTTTAATTAGGCCTCTAATTGAGTGAATCAGACTTTCAAACTTTGCCATTCTTTTTCATTTTGATCTATGGTTTTCCAATTACTTTAATTGTGACCAATTTCAACCCTTTCTCCCTAATTTATCTTCAATTAAACCCTTAATTGCACTCTCATTTTATCTTCTGACCAACTGTAAATTGAACTCTTACCTGATTGTAATCTAAACTATATTTTATTTTTAAAACCTTTTTATTTAAAGTTTTTTTTTTCTAAAAATGTGTATATAAACCATGAGGCATGACTCTAGACTTAGTTTTTTTACATGTTATGTATCTATCATATATTCTTTGAACATCCATTTTCAAGTGAGGTTAGTAAAAATGCTTATGTAACATATCCAAACTCTTAACTGCCCCAAAATGTCCCATTAAACCACCCTCATAAGCTTCCCTCACAAGCAATTCACGCAACAAACATTTAGACACACACAATCTCTTACCTTTAAATAAAAATTCATCATAACAAACATTTAGACACACACAATCTCTTACCTTTAAATAAAAATTCATCATATCTAAAATACTTATCAAAAGTTGAATGCTCACATTGTCTATACACTTGACCAAAGTTATCATCATCCACATATAACTATTTCACATATTCAAATTATAAAAGTCTAGTGTTCAAGGTATTAAGAAGAACAGACCTTCGAGACAATGCATCTACAACAATGTTTTCCTTACCTTGCTTGTAATTGATGACATATAGGAATGTCTCAATAAATTCAATATCTATGGCATGTTGTCTATTCAACTTACCTTTGTTTTTTTAAGTATTTAAAGATTAATTGTCTATATGTATCACAAACTCCTTGGGCTAAAAATAATGTTGTCAACTCTTCCAGGTCCTTACCAGTGCATACAACTCTTTATAATATGTTGGATAATTAAAAGTTGCATCATTAAGTTTCTCATTAAAATAGGTTGTGGATCGTTTTTTTTTTACATTAAAATTACTCTAATACCTATACCTGAGGCATCACACTCAATCTTAAAAGTTTTTTTAAAGTCAGGTGAAGCAAGCAATGGGATCGAAATCAAGTGAAAAGCATTTTCTTTATCATTATTGAGATGTGCACGACGTCGAATGAAGGAGCTGCCTCCTAGAATTAAAGGATGTTTTGGTTTAATCAAAAATTATGATTAAAGGGAGTCACCACCTAGTTTTATGGTCACTAGAAAACCTATAGTCTGCAAGAGTCTGGGTAATGGGACTAGTTGTGCAAGGAAAAGATGCATCACCCCAGTGCAACCTACCTAAGGTAAGTTGTATTGTTGATTGATTGTCAATCAAAGTCATGTCTTTATTTGTTGATCGTAATTAAGGTTCAAGGCAGATCTCCCTTCATGAGGAAGTTTCTACATTATCAAGTTAAATCTTAATCGTTCTAAGAAGAAAAATCAGGTAGTTTTAATATCGGGTTTGTATCGTACAATGTAAGTCTATAATCTGATATTAGGCAAAAACTATTAGAAAAACACGCGATGGACCTACAAATAATTTCAAAATGGCCTTATATTTTTTGAATTTTTTAATTTTTAAAGGCCTGTTTAGCTAGACCTCAAACTATGTATAAATTAAAACTAAAGAAAAGGCTTAGGGTGTGTTTGTCAAATGCACCCTTAGCCTAAAATCAGAAGCATAAAAAATTCTTTAAGGTTATGTTTGGCAAACACGCCTTAAGAACCCGAACAAGGCCTTATTTCCTTAACAAAATTGGCGTGATCCAAATGCACCTTTAGCTTGTAGGTTGGGCTTGGCCTAATTGCATGGGTCTGATTTATTGGGCCCAAGGCTAAGCACATTGGTTGGGTTGAGGCCCAGCCCAACTTGGTTTTTTGTTAGGCTAGCAATTATCCCAACAAACTTCTCTTTTATTTTATTTTTAAATATGGGTTGAGTTGGCTTGAGGGTCCAACCCTTTCTTCTATCACTAGCCCAGGAAAATTGCAAAAAAAAATGAGTTGCACTCTCACTTTAATCTATGTGAAACATCATGTAATGAACCAATAGGAGGAACAAAAAACTTACCTAGGTGAGAGATGATTGTTGACTGTCTGGTGGTGGCATTTTCAGGGCTGTTGATTGCTCATGGTGGCCACTGAAGGGGGACAGAGGTTGTTATTTGGGCAACTAAAAAAGATGGTGTGTAAAGGCTAGTTTTTTGGCTCCCTTTCCACCTGATTTTCTCATTCTCTATTGCACGAAATTCACCTTTATTTATAGAGGTGAAAGAGGGGTATGAGGTGTTTATATGACATGAATCTTAGCCCTTGATTCAAACGGGAAGTATCCTAATTGAAGTCACCATCATGGGTTGTAAAGGCTAGTCACATCAGCCTTTTTAAGTCAACTTTGCAGCGGGTTCGGGGATTCCAAGGGATTGCTTTTTTTCTTAGGTTCAGGTGCAATGGCAGATCACGAGGGTGATATCTTATTTTTCTTGCATAGTGAAGGTATAAGAGAGAGAAGAAAAGCTTAAAAGATGGCATTAAAGATGCTAATTTTGTTGTTGAAGGTTGAAAATAATGAATAGTGCCAGACGTATTTTTTTTTTTACTTGTATTGACCAAAACAACGTAGTTTTAATCCAAAACACGTTGTTTTGGTCAAAACAACATCAAAACGCATTGTTTCATTTAAATGAAACTATGTCATTTTAGGGGTTTTGACCTAAATAAGGTCATTAACCTTTGTTTAATTTTAGCCTTTAATATTTTAATTTATTTAATTAAGTCCTCAATTGAATCTTGATTCTAAGAATCAATTTAATTTCACACCTGCCAAGTTTTAAAATGATCCCCTGAACTCAGCGCCTTTTTCAACTTGGTTTGTGGTCTTGGATATTTTCAATTTTTCCCCTAATTGACCTTCAAACTTCTAATTTATTCAATTTCACCCATGTTTTCAATTGAATTTGGCCCTTTAATTCATACGTCTTCTGCAAAAAAAGCTTTTGATTCTGATTTTTTTCAATTTGGCCCTTAATTGACCCCAAAACTTTGATTTTCTTGCAATTTTGTCCTTGATTTCACCCAATTGGGTTTGGGAAAATTAAGCTTTCAAACTTAATTTTTCACCAATTAAATCCTTAATTAGATTAATTTAACTCATTAAAAGTCTAATTAAGTCTTTGAACTTCATTAAATCTTTTAATTTAACTAAAATAAATTCTTAAACTTAAGTAAACATTTAATTGGGGCATGATTAAATCAAATTAGCCTATTAAAAGTTTAATTAAGTTCGTATGCTTAATTGTTATATAGATTTGTCCAATAATCATTTAATTTGACCTTGAATTTATATTGTGTTTTTAGTCTTTGGTACAATGGGGTAGAATTGGGTTTTCAATTTTGTTCAAAACTCTAGCTTGGTTCCTCCATACATTTGAAACCTTTCTCATCCTATTTTTGCCAAGTTGCCAGTCTTTTATTCATTTTTTATTATTTTTTATTTCTTTTCTATTTTTATTTTTATTTTCAATTCTAAAAGGAAAGGGATAATTTTAAGGGAAACCCAAATTTAGGTTATGTCAGTCATCATCCCATATAAATCCTACCATTTTCTTTAACAAATCTTCTATAATTTTGGTGCAGCTAGAATACTGAAATCTTTAACAAATCTTCTATAAAAACTAGCTAAATCATGAACACTTGTTACCTTACTTACCATCTTCAATATAGACAATTCATGAATAGCCTTAATGTTTACCCCATCCATCTCAATCCCTTTTGCACTAACAACATAATCTAAGAACAGAATCCCTTTCATGCAAAAATCACACTAATTAGATTGACATATAATCTTTCTTTTCTAAGTATTTCAAGAACATGTCTTAAATTATTAATATGTTCATTTAATCCTTTTTTATAAACCAAGATATCATCAAAATAGACAACAACAAATTTTCCAATGAAAGATCTCAACACATGATTCAATAACCTTATAAATGTACTAAGGGCATTAGTCAAACTAAAAGGCATTACTAATCATTCATATAATTCATATTTAGTTTTGAATGTTGTCTTCCATTCATCTCTTTCTTTTATTTTATTTTAGTGATAACCACTTTTCAAATCAATTTTAAAAAGCATAGAAGAACCATGCAACTCATCAAGCATATCATCTAATATAAGGATAGGATATCTATACTTTATTGTAATGTTGTTAATAGCTCTACAATCAAGGCACATATGCCAAGTATTGTTCTTTCTAGGCACAAGTAACATTGGAATTGCACAAGAACACATACTTTCTTAAATGTACCATTTCAACATTAACTCTTACACTTGCCCTTAAAGCTCCTTAGCCTCCTCGAGATTACATTTATAAGTTGGCCGGTTTGGAATTGATGCTCCTGATACAAAATCAATTTGATGCTCAATCCCTTGAATTGTTGGCCAACTATAAAAATCTATTCATAAAAGATATCCTTAAATTCCTATTAAAGAACTTTAGCAACATTAAGAACACAAGAATTCAATTCATCAAAATTAAAAATATGTTTTATTATACAAGAGTAAAATCATAGGCATATTGGAATGACAAGCATGAGTAAGGTCACTTTGTTTTGCATAAAACAAATAGGTGTTTCCCTAATTCTTCTACACACTTTTGTTTTTTCACCCTTAATCTCTTCCCTCCACTCTCATCCTTTCCTGTGTTTTTTTTTTTTTTTTGCTGAAATCTTCAATCCTATTTCTAATGGCCAAAACTTTCCCTCTAATTGTTTCACACTCATGACTTACCTTGTATTCACTCGGCCTCATATCCTTACCATTATTTTTCAAAAGTTCTTGTTCAACTTCTTCAGCTTTCTTAAGTTTTCTCCACAACATACCTATTTCTGAACCCATTATACTTGGTCTTCCTATTAAATTGTTAAGGTCTCCCCAACAATAGGTGTGTCTCATGCATAAAAATACATCACATACAACCCCATCCTTAAACTTTCGTAATGTGAATGAAATCAAAACTTAGTGACCCTAACTTCTTCATATTCATTCAACCACTGAAGCTTATATGGCTTATCATGCTTAGAAGTATTCAGGTTCAACTTTTTAACTAAAGTTGAGCTAGTAATATTACTACAACCACCATTAAGGCTTGTTAACTCGGATGTTTTTTTCTTTTTTTATTGAATTATTTTTAATTTTATCTTTCAATATCGGGTTAATTGAAAAATAAGCTTCATAATTTTTTTTGGTTTGCGTTCTATAAGTTCATCACGGTCTCATTAGTCAAGTTACAAGTTTATTCGTTGATTCAAGTTGTTTTTTGTGTTTTTTTAATTTCATCCTTCAACTGATTTGGGAATTGAATTTTATGATTTGTTTCGATTTGTTTTCTATGAGGTTATTTTGGTCTCATGACCTAAGTTTGGTTGGTTAACCCGGGTTGACTTAGCTCATTTTTTTAGTTAATATTTGTTTTCAATTTCATCCTTAATTGAGAGTTGAGTTTGATAAGTTTTATTTATTTATTTTCTATAGGGTTATCAAGATCTCGTGATATGGGTATCAAATTTGACAGGTTAACACGAGTTGATTCAAATCGATCTAATTTATTGTCTTTTCAATATTTAAAAAAAGATGTCATTTTGATTTTTTTAATTAAACTATATTTTTACTCATTGTTCGGGTTGTATTTGGACATGTCAAATCAAACAAGTTATATCAAGTCAATCCTCATATGATTAAAAAAATATACTAAAAAACACATTAACAACACCTAGATATTTTTCTATGTGTGAAAAAAAAAAATTCATCTGATCTGCAGCGTAGCACGAGAAATGATTTAGTTATTTATTAAACGGAACATGGAAGAGACTAGCTATACAGCCCAAAAATCTGAATTAGTACCGGTTTGGAATTGTAGTAACTTTTGCTTTTCACCTAAAATGACATCAAATTGATGTTTTTCATATGTTTTTTATGGTTTTGATGTATTAATATTAAAAATAAAAAATAAAAAAATCATTTTAATGCATGTTTAATTGAAACTTATTTTTGAAAAGCACAATGCATCACATTATCGAACACGCACTTAAGTCTCAAGTTAAGAGTCAAGTGGGTTAAACTAGGTAAACCCAAATCAACCTAATTTTTTTTATTTTATATAAAATTAAAAATGACATTAGTTTTTTTATAAAAAAAAATGACGGGTTTTAATTTGGTTTTTCTCATGTTGGCTAAATCTCGGTTTAATTAAGGTTTTTAATCGGATCACAACACATTAATTCTCTTCTTAGTTAAACTTGACCCAATATAAACCCTGACCTTAGTCACGAGTTAACCCATCAATTTGGTCAAGTTTTAAAACATTAAATAAAACTAAGCGTCAGAGACCATTTGAATTATATTGATTAGCCCATCATGCAACTTTGTTGGCAAACTTAATTGTGACATTTTAAGATAGAAAGGGTTTATTTTTTATGATAGAATGAAATTTCATTAAAATA
>Ga0325414_1008730_pt1 | contig 10725 bp, 4 predicted proteins | sample PopdelMetagenome_8_FD_206183 | JGI IMG/M metagenome (GOLD analysis project Ga0325414, IMG submission 206183) | Populus deltoides microbial communities from Bellville, Georgia, United States - Leaf-PdKOR-R3 | ecosystem: Host-associated > Plants > Phyllosphere > Phylloplane/Leaf | place: USA...
AATTAGCTTTTTAATTTCTTAATATAAAATGTTAGTTTAATTTTAAAACCATCACAAGAATTTTTCCTAGTATTGAGAATTTTGTATAGAAATATAATATTAGGATTGGGATTTAATTTTTATACATGTTCATGTATGTGATTTTTATGAATGCCTGGAAAAAATATTTAAATGAGGAGCCCAAATCCACGTTGAAGATCGTGCATAGGTCCACATGTTGGATAAATTTAGGTTGAACAAGAGATTTGATGATATGGAGTGCGGGTTTAACTTTAGATACATCAATGAGCCTATTTTAATAAAATTTTTGGAAAGAAAAAATCATATAATAATTAGATATTTCCTGCGAAACCTCGTAGAAGTCCAGAATCTTAATTGGATTGTCAATGTATCAATGAATTTCCAATGAGATCCTTACATAAATTCTAGTCAGCAAAACTATTAAATAGTAGTGTGAAACTGAGATAGTTACTCGTCTTCATTCAAAACTATTGAATATTGTAAGGTCTTGATTTTAAATTACATGATAAGCAAGACTATGTAAAGGCATATAAAGTCCTTGTGTTTTCTTATATCATGTGATAGGACGGATTTTAGTGAAATTAATGAGAGAGAGAGAGAGAAATCAATCAAATTAATATGATTGAGAATCTATTGATACGTAGGGTCTGATTTGAGAAAAAAAGGTATGCTGGGGACCTTTTCAAGATTGTCTGTATAGGTTGGGGACTTCTTTTCTTTTTTAGATTGAAGGAGACAAATTTTAAGGTTAAATAATCACAATCTTTGTCATTGACCGTAAGAAAGTCAGGTAGAAAACGTATGTGCTCGTATGTCTTGATCTCGTGAGTTTTATAATGAAAACATTAAGTGTCCATCTTCCGGCTAATTGCGTCTCTTACTAACCTTGATTAAGATAATGTCAGGATTTTGAATTTGCGAATCTTCCTAGCAGGTTTCGTATACTGTTTTTTTAATAGGTTATACTTATATATATACACGTAATTTTCATCTTTTATTTTTATAAATAGCTACATTTAGATGGTGTTTGGTATTGTAGTAATTAATTATTATTTTTCAAAGTATTTTTAATTTATAAATACATTAAAATAATATTTATATTTATTTATTAAAAAATAATTTTAATATCAGTACATAAAAAAATTTAAAAAAAAAACTTAACTTACTCTACTATATATATAGTATATACTGAAAAACTCGTACCAGATCTTTTGCCCTTTGTCAGGAAAGAAATAACCAGGAAACCATATATTTGAGAATGACAAAATTAAGAAAGGGCCAGTTCAACCATTTGTGAGGTCACAATTTATCAAAAAGATTGAATAAAACAAAAAATAATAATTAGTCCACTATTTGAAGTTAATTAAATATTATGCACAGGAATTTCCACGCAAAATCGACTTCCAAAAATGTCAGCGATTGATCAGAGCCAGGCTACATGCCTATAAATGGGAAGCTACACCTCTATACCCTTCCACCATCTTCAAATCTCCTCATCAGCAGGATTATTTCTACCAAGCAAGGGCAATGGCTTCAAGGAGGGAAGGGACTGAATGCCCTAAAGCTGTTCCACCACCTTCACAATTCCCTGAAGGGCAATGGTCCACTGGGATATGCAATTGTTTTGATGACCCTTCTAACTGTAATTATATATCCTGCTGCCACATTACAAACACTTAATTTGTCGCTTGAAATTAATACATTCCATTTACAATATTGTCTGCTTGTTATTTCTCTTGCTGATTTTAATCACACGTCTGTTGCCTTCTTTCTGAAGGTTTGCTCACCTGTTTCTGTCCATGCATCACATTTGGACGGATAGCCGAGATCCTTGACAGGGGAAACACATGTGAGCTCTACTATCCCATTCAATTTTTCTCAATATATATGCATGGTTGGTAGTTTTTATTTTATTTTTCATTGGAAGATTTATTGGACCGTGGGACGATGTGGCATTAGAAGTTCTTTTTTTTTACATTTCAAAAGTTTTTTAAAAAAATTAATTTTTTTTACTTCAAATTAAATTTTTTTGGTAATTTTAGATTATTTTGATATTCTAATATTAAAATATTTTTTAAAAATAAAAAAATATATATTATTTTAATATATTTTTTAATAAAAAAAATATTTTTAAAAATAACACTTAACCCAACACTTTTGGATTATCAGCCTCCTTGCTTATTAGGGGTGAAGCCGCCATGTCATCCCTCCTTGCTTATTAGGGTTGAATCCGCCATGTCATCCCTCCTTGCTTATTAGGGTTGAATCCCTGTCGGTCTGCAAGAAATAATTTTTGATAAATCCCTTAATCACACGCGAATTGCGTATTTTTAGCCAGAACTTAAAAGTTCATGCAGGGACAATCCATGTTCCTAAAAACAAAAGGGATGTTGTTTTTTAAAGTAAAGTAAAGCATCACCAGCATCAAAATCTAACAATTCCACACCAGGTCGTGTGTATCTTGTTGAAAACAACAGCTATTCTTACATTCCTTCCGTTTGAATGAGCAGCATGTCGACTTCAAGGCCTCATCTACTGTGCCATGAGCCATATTGGCTGTGCGTGGCTATATGGTGGTATTTACCGATCTAAGCTGCGAGGTTTCCTTTCATTACCAGAAGCTCCGTGCGCGGATTGGTTGGTCCATTGTTGCTGTTGTGTATGTTCTCTGTGTCAAGAGTATAGAGAGCTCAAAAATCATGGAGCTGATCCCTCTCTAGGTAACTATCCCTTTTCCTCTTTCTACAAGGCCTATCTATAATTAATTATATGTTGTATAGATGGTCAAACCAACCAATCACATTTCACAGTTAAATTTGTATTATGATTTTATTGGATTTATTTTTCCTCATTTAATATAGTTTTTCTCCGAGCTTTAAGCCTGATTTTCAACAACAACAACAAAAAAAAGGATGGCATATAATCCAAATTAATATAAATGAATTTAAAATGCATAGAATTACAAACTTGTTTCTTAAAACTTTCCTGGTACGTACTTCAAAAATTAACATGGGCATATCAAAAGAAATGGAGCGCATCGTGATCTAAGATTTTAACCCGGGAGGAGTCTAGCGTGACTGCCTGAAAATTAAGAAATTAAAAATATGGGGACGGTGTAAAATGCAACAACGGATAGAGCTATTTTGCATGATATGATTCTCTGTTATCGTTAAAAATGATCTGTAATAATTCCTGATGGTGGTTATGTTGAACTTTGAAGGTTGGCAGGCTAATGTTGAGAAGTGGAACCAAGAGGGACTTAAACCCCCCCTTGCTGCGCCAGGCATGGATCGCTAACATTGCAGGCTGCGACCCATGCTATATTTATTCGGAGGAAATATATTAGGCTAATCGGTAAAATAATCCTCAAATTATTGGTCAAGTTCAACTTAGCCTCTAATCTTTTAGTTTTTTTAGTTTTGATCTCTCGAACCATCAGATCAAAACAACAGACGAAACAGAAGGGGTGCATTGTTTTGACATGATAGTTCGAAGGATCTAATCATAAAATCAAAAGGTAAGGGTTAAATTGAGATTGACCAATACTTGAGGGATCACTTTATCAATTAGCCAAATTGTTACCCCCCGGGACCTTTATTTGCATGTTAAAGAAGATAGAAATAGCCCAACAATAGTTTATGATTTATGGGAATAAGAAGAATTATGGGTCTGTACTATAATTATATTCCTTTCGGCGCACCGTGGCGATGCCTCCCGTGTCTGTAATGTATCTTTGTGTTTGGACCGTTTGTTTACCTCTTTCCTAGTTTCTTTCACTTGAGACATTCCAAGTGTAATTTGTTGATTAAAAATAAATATTGTAATACTAATTAATGTTGGGCTAAAGGAAGTCCGTCTGCGTGGATTGTGATTTTTCAATTTTTATTTATATTTTCATCAAGACTTTCCAATTCCATTTGTATGCGTGATGCTATTTCTTTCTATACACTACCTTTTCTTTTGTTTTGTGGAATGTGTTTGCTTGTGACCCTCGAATTTAAAATTTAAACAGAAAATTAAGAGTTTTAATTAAAAACACTTCGGGAATATAAAATTAATATAAACTAAAAAACTGATTTAATTTTTAAATTCAACCTTCCAAATTTTTCAGTTTGGGGCGGATTTTATTATTCCATAAATATATTTATTAGGCAATCTTTTGGAACATCATATAAATAATAATTTTTTAAAATTTTAATTGGAGTTTTTTTTAAGTTTATAAAATAATTTTAATTTATAAATATATTTGAAAGAAAAACTTCATAAAATTATAATTTTTATCTGAAATTATCAATTAATTAATACAATTGAATTTAACTGATTTACTAGTTAAGCTAAAAATAGCACATTTTAACTATATCAGGTTTCACCTGTTTTTTAAAAAAATAATGTCATTCTATAAATTTTTATATTTAATGAGCTAATTTTACTATAAAAAAAAAATCCATTTATTTCAAGCATTTTTCATGCGGGAGACTGGTATTATTACTTTCTGACACAAAGAAAACAATATACATGTTGGACAATTGAAAATCAACAGGCTGCCGTCAATTGCTGGCTTGTATCTTACAGGCCGTTTGTTACTGTTTATTTTTTAAAATGAATTTTATTTTTTTATTTAGAAATATATTTAAATAATGTTTTTTATTTTTTAAAATTTATTTTTGATATTAATACATCAAAATAATTTAAAAAAATAAAAAATAATTCAAAAAAAATGTAAAATAAAATTATTTTTAAGAAAAAACTTTTAAAATACAAAAAAAAATTAGATTTTTAAATTAAAAAAAGAACACCCGTCCAGGAATCACTGTCTGAACATTTGACTAATAAATTATTATTACTACCAGTTGCGATGGTCAACAACAAGCCTTTTGATTCTTCCAGTTGAGTTCACATGTATCCCTTTAACAGCGGGAACAGAAAAAGGCCGTGTGAATCCAATGTATGATCAATCCCAGGTTCCAGCAGTATTCACATTCATTGGGTTCCCTATTGTAACCCTGAAGTCATAATCATTCACACGGGCTAAAGGCTTTGCAAATGCATATATTAGTTATTTAATGGAGAATCTTCATCAAAAAGGAAAGAAAAGAAAAGAGTTAACGGAGCCGTAATCAAGAACAAACAGAACAAGACATCCAATAACGTACAGAAAACGGAGATATTCCGTGTCCCCGGACTATTTGAGTCCATTTGGAAACATTAACGTGGACCTGACCTCAATCTAAGAACTTACTTGCCGATTCCTTTATATAAACCCTACCCAGGTTTTCCATCACAACATCCCATCCCAAATCTTCAACTCAAACCTTTCCATGGAGTTTCATTGTAGCAGTCATACTCGATCTGAAAGGCAAATGGGAACAGACCCTAATCTTGAATTCGAAGGTGTCGAGTACAGCGATGTTTACTATGCGGAGCTTAAGAGGCAGATTTTGCTTTTGACCGCCGATGACGACGAAGAAGTTGATGTTACAAACCATTCCAGGTTGGTTGATTTTCAAAGGAAACAGGACTCGAACAGCTTAACCAACTGTTTTCCTACAACATTACAGCCAGGAAGCTACTTCAACTGGTGGGAGAGGCAGAAAACTGATTTGGTACCAACTTGGCCTGAGAACTTATGGAGATCTAATGGCAATGGAACTGGGGTATTCATCCCTCAAATTGTGAAATCTAGAAGATACAGGCGCGGTATGCGCTTCACATGATTCTCTAAACAGGTGAACCTGTTTCAAAGTATTTGATTTTCTCAACAAATGATTTTATTTGGATTGCAGGTAGAGTGAATAACGTGAGGAGACGATACACAAGCCAGTGGAGTATTGCAGATAGCTAAATTTGATTCTTCCCAGATCATGCTACTGATAGGGGGTTTTAGGTTGCAATATAACGCCTGCAAAAGAATCAACAGCTGTAACAGTACCAACAATAAGAGATGTGCTTGAACAACATGTATGCAAATCGATAGAAATATTTTAACAATGATGCCACATGAATTCTAAACATCACCCTAGCTCTGGGATCATAACCAAGAAATGGGATTTCTGGGTGCCAATTATACAGCAGAGCATCATTAGATTACTAGCTATCTTATAACACTATTGTCACAACGTGAGGTGACGATTACGTCCATCCACGGCTATAAGGCATGCCTAATTACACATGTAAGATAAATCTACTCAGCAACCACTCGACCTATAGTATTGTATGTTCTTCTCAATACCATACACTTCTATATGATGCAGAACCTTTGACACTGGGGAGGGGGGGAAAATACCCAGCAACAATCAAAGAGATCAAACAAGAAACAATATGACATGCATGGGGTACTCAAGTCATCTTTTAAGGTAGCATCACATCTAAGCATTTACTGCAGCAATGAAGTCACTGAGTCCATAAAGTAACTTCTTCATTAGTAAAAGGTAAAAACAAACTCCCTCCAAATTGCAAGATTCATGTAACCAATGTCTAGCGGCATGAAATACAGCTATTTCAAATATCAATAAAGTATTCGAGAATAAACAACTCAGTACAGATGGTTCGTGCATTCACCAAAGTCTAACATACATATAACTAACTAATTTGTAAACCAATTCACAATCTATTTAAAACCATTTGAGGAAGAGATATTCAGCTGTGCTCAACATTAGGACCTGAATCTATTTTGGTATATCCAAAATCCCTTACCATTTCCATCCATTGAATGGCGGCCATGATCCCCACAAAATCCAGATGCAATAAAAAAATCTCTGCAGTAAAATTTGCAAAACACGGAATGAAAGAAATTTAGCTTATGCACTTAGATAGAAACAAGACACTTCCAAGCACATTGCACTAGAGGATAAAGAAAAAACTTCCTGCACCTGCTGGCGTGCTCGTTGAAGCTCTGGCTCTAGTTGTGTAAGCCTGAGTCGACTATTCTCAAGCTGTTGGATATATGCCTATCCAAAACCTAAGCCTATAAATGATACAATTATGTTCTATCCATTAACTTAAGACTTCAAAATTGCTATAGCAAGTCAGCTCGATGACAATGCCAATTAATTCAGGTCCAAAATTAGATGTTTCTGCTTCTCAGGGTGAACTGTTGTTCTTGGCAAAAGAAGCATAGAATTTTTTTACCACGTTCACAGCTAGATATAGATTAAGAGACACCTCGTACAGAATATGAACTGGTGTGCTTCTATTAATTTTCTGTGAGTTTTACATGGTACCCTTCAAGCTAGAAGGGTATGGATGAAACAGCACAATCTTTCTAATGAAATTTCTCCTACACAAGTGTTGTTGGGCGTCTGGTGTAGATTCACGAGTTTCAATCATTATTTCCTACAGTAGGGGAATTCAAGGGCAAAACTGAAGGATAAAGAGAATGTAAGACTTGGAAAAACAAGATTCCAAAAAACAAAAAAAAGATTTTAAGAATCCCAATCATCAGCGTGAGGAAACAATATAACATAACTAGCAAAGACATTACTTTCTTCCTAAGTCGACCCCTCCTTGCACCTTCACGATTCTGAGCCAGCCTACGAAGGGTCTGCATGGAGTAAACACTTGAAACCTAACCATCGAAAATTAAACTATACTGCAACATAATCACCAATGCAACATCATGTCAAAAAACCTTTTGGTCACTAGTTCTTCCCTTGGATTGATCCATAGAATTCACAACCATGACTGCACCATGCGGAACTCCACGAAGCTACATAATCATAACAAGACCACATTCAGAAGCTAATGTATATCGAAAAGTCAGGCAGGATGTAATTCCTAGTTTTACCAGCTAATGCGACTAGAAAAGTCCAAATTATTAACTGAGCATACTAGTAAACAATTTTAAATTTCAACTGAATTAACCACAACAGGTGGATCAATGGTGCACAGTTTTAAAACTTGAGATCTCATATTCAGCAGAGCTCAGGTTAAACACTCCCCAATGCCTGCTTCCTGTTTGTGTGGAGAGTGAGAGGTTGAGGTAGGGACGGGTTCCTAGCTTTGTCAAAAGGGAGAAAACAAATTCGATAGGATTGGAAAATTCAAGCACCATAAGTTAGTTAAACATAGTGTAAATTAAATCTAGCTGTAAATTAAAGTCACCGTCACCAAGACCTAACTCAAGCAAATTATTCTACAAAACCAAGCAAAAGCTTAACAAAAAATACAATGCAAGTACACAGTGGTCGATTCCTCAATTGCCAAGCAGACCACCTCTCACAAAAAGATTCCCATTTTAAGAAACCAAATAAAGTACACAGCATAAATAAAACAACAAGAAAACAGAGCAAAATAGCAAATTAACAGAGAAAGCGACAAAAACACCTTGTTTTTATCATCAGTATTAACATCTGTTGAGGTGTCCGTCTGTAGGCTATTATCTGCCATCCCTGAGTCTCCCCAATTCTCAAAAGTCTGCCCGTTTCCCAACGAGGAATCAAACCCAGTCCCTTTCTGGTACACGTATTGCCCTGTGTCCAGGCACCCTGCTCCAGTTGTTGCTATCTCTGCTGACCCAGTGCTCTTTAACAAATTATAGAAACAAAAGCAATATACATTAGCAGCATTAATCAATAAATACCAACAAGTAATGTGTTCAGCAAAAGAAAGAGGTGGGTGAGGATGATGGAAAGTGTACTGTACCGTGTTCAAGGCAGTTGCATAAGGTAAGTTATGGGACACAACGGTGACATTGCCTGATTTTAGACAGAACATGGAGCCTACAAAGTTTTTATTTTTTAAAACAAATAAAAAAAATCACTAATGGTTAGAGAAGCTGAGTTCCCTATAGACAAAAAAGTATATATTCTTTTATTATACAGCAAGGCTTCAAGAGAATGAAAGAAAAGGTGATCGATACTTGAGCTTAAATCAACAGCATCGTCGTGAGGAGAAACAGGAACTGGTTGATGAAGTTTTCCAAGATCCGCGAGATGCGTCTGATTCCTGCTATTAATATCTTATCTGTTTTTTTTTTTCACTCAACATAAAAACAAACGGAAAGAGAAACAAAACAACAAACGAATAAATAAACATAGGTATGATCATCTTTTACTGCACAAATCATTCCTTAAAAACCCAGTAGGCAACAGAAACCAAGAACTGAAATGAAGGAGAGCAGAAGAAAGTGAGTACCGAAGAAGGAAGGAAGAGTGGCAGTACATTTCAGGGTGAGGAATTGCTGCTTTGAAGCTTTGCATGTGAGTTGCTACTTGCTAGCTTTTACTACTACGACTCCCGAGATGTTTGTCTCGCTATCTATAAAGGATTGTCCAGCAAGGTGCGTGTTGTAGTTAGTATTTTTTTTATAATAAAAATATTAATTATTTAATTTTTTATTAATATATTAAAATTATTGGAAAGTTCTAAAAAATATTAATTTAATATTTTTTTAAGATAAATATATTTTTAAAATATACATAAACATAGTTAAAAATACAATTTCAAACGAATACTAAAGGAGCCGTTTGGAATTACATTCCAAATGATATTTCTAAAAAATTAATTTTTTTTAATTTTTTTTAATGATTTTAGATTATTTTAATATGTTATATTAAAAATAATTTTTTTAAAATAAAAAAAATATTATATTAATATATTTTTTAAAAATATATATTTTAAAAAACAACCGTTACCATATTTTTAAACTCCTTCTAAAATTGTAAAATACTAAAATAAAGGTAAGTGTGTGTATGGCATAGTGGGAGTTTTTTATAAGGAAAAAAGTTTTTAATGTGATTTATGGAAAATTATAATTTATAGTAATTAATCAATAAAATAGGTTTTAGTATAATCTATGTAAATTATAGCATTGGATAATTAACCACGTATTTTTAAATTTTTAAATTTGTAGCAAAACATAACTAAATCACACAGTACCACATTAAATCTCCGTAGGCTATGTTTGTGCCCTGATGATGTTCTTTAATTAAATAAACAAATAATTGTATTGGTTTTTTACATGGAAAACATTTTTTTTTTTTTGGTTTTATGGTTGTAAATATCATTGGATTAAGTTTTTACGAACAAAGGCTAAAAATACATCCATTCAACCAAAAAGATGAATTATTTATATATCCATGTTCAAAGAATTTATAATGATTTAACTTTATTTTTATTTTATATAAATAAAAAATTATCATGAAAAAGCTATACTATTAATTAAAAAATTAAAAGAAGATTTTTATATTATATTTATAATAAAAATCAAATTCATTATATTAACTAACTATAAATAAATAAATAAAATCATTTTTAATAACTTATATCGTTAAAAAAATATTTGTATATAAAATAAAAATATATATAATAATCACGTATTTTCTTGAAAAACGGTGAAAAAACTTATAAATAAACACTACGAAGAACATGGAAACTATTTTTTCAATTTTCTAAATATAAAAATATTACATTTGAAAATAAGATTTTACTTTTACTTTTTTCAATTCTAATTTTATGAAGAACTAGAATAGCACTTCATCTCCAAGCGAGGATTTAGAGGATGCATTACATTTATTTGAATCAAAATTGAAGTTATTTTCACAGCTTAGAGTGATCACGAAACAAGAATTACAGTTCCACGACGCGAACCAAGATCTCCTAAATCTCCGATACCTCTTCATAGCCAGGAGGGCGTGCCCTCTTAAATCTCCGGTGAATGTCTCTCATCTACGACCCTTTTCTCCATTTCCCGGGCCAATTTGCCAT
>Ga0325414_1008732_pt1 | contig 10724 bp, 9 predicted proteins | sample PopdelMetagenome_8_FD_206183 | JGI IMG/M metagenome (GOLD analysis project Ga0325414, IMG submission 206183) | Populus deltoides microbial communities from Bellville, Georgia, United States - Leaf-PdKOR-R3 | ecosystem: Host-associated > Plants > Phyllosphere > Phylloplane/Leaf | place: USA...
ATTGTCGATGTTGCCTGCAAGGTTGTTCCAAATTATATGAGTGTATGGTATCACAAAACATAAATAGTACACTCTTGACAAAGTTTAAGTCGAACATCTACTTACTTAATAAAAGGTCTCAGCTCATCACAATTAAATAGGACATAATTGTGTGCTTGTCTGAACTCTATTTCAGACAAATATCTTCCCCTTACGGCATTTTTAGGTGTGGGTCGTCCAGGATTGGAGAATATTGACAAGTTCCCACTTGAATGCACTTCACCACCATCATCATGCCGTGGAACACGGTTTATCCTCGTTCTCAAATGAGGTTCGAAATAGTATGAGATAAATGTTGAGATCTCCTCAACAATATACGCCTCACATATTGACGCCTCAACATGCGCCTTGTTCTTAACCTTTTTTTTAAGATTGAACAAGTACCTGCATATATATATATATATATATTAATAAAAAATTATCAATTAAAAACATTAAAATAAAAATAAAAACATTTAATTATAAATGTCATAGCAACTGTAATATCTAACCTCTCGAATGGATACATCCATTTGTACTGGACCGGTCCTCCAACTTTTACCTCAAACGGTAAATGTACGGGTAGATGCTCCATTGAGTCAAAAAATGATGGAGGGAATATCATCTCAAGTTTGCATATTGTCTCGACGATATTCTTTTCAAGCCTTTCAATGTGATCAACATTCAACTTGCTGGAGCATATGTCTCTGAAGAAATGACTAATCTCCATTAGTGCATCCCATATCCCCTTTGGCAACAAATCACGAAAAGCTAATGGGATGAGTGTTTGCATAAACACATGGCAGTCATGACTCTTCATTCCATATAATCTGCATTCCTCTGTATTAACCAGCTTTGATATGTTCGAGGCATGTCCATCGGGGAAACGTAGACTCTTAAGTCATTTGTAGACTAGTAGTTGTGCGTTTTTCTCTAGCACAAAGCTTGCTCTTGGTTTTGTGACCCGTGACCCATCACAAACCAACTCTATATTTTTACGGTTACAAAACAGCGTTACATCCAATCTAGCCTTGATGTTGTCCTTTGTCTTCCCCTTCACATCCATGACGGTGTTGAAAATGTTCTCAAACACGTTCTTTTCAATGTGCATGACGTCAAGGTTATGGTGGAGAAGATTGGTCTTCCAATAAGGAAGCTCCCAAAACATACTTCGCTTCACCCAATTATGGGTCAAACCAAAACCAGGAAACTTCTGCTTACCTGATTGGAGACCAAACACAATTTCACCGTACTCTGACACAACATCAAACAATTCTTCACCGGAAAGACGCGGGGGTGCAACATTATTTTCAACTCTGCCAACAAAGAAATCCTTTCTGTTCTTTCTGTACCTGTGGTTATGTGGCAAGAAACAACGGTGACAGTAAAAAAAAGAAGCTTTACCCCCGTTTGTTAGCGTGAATGCCTTGTTGTTCTCCATACAGTATGGACATACTAGCTTTCCATGCGTGCTCCAACCAGAAACCATTCCATAAGCTGGGAAATCATTGATAGTCCACATCAAAGCTGCTCTTATAACAAAATTTTGTTTCCTCAAGATGTCATAAGTCAAAGCTCCAGAGGACCACAACTGCATCAACTCATCAATCAACGGACGAAGACAAACATCTATATTCCGACCTGGACTACTCGAACCTGGTATGACCACAGATAAAAACATGAACTTTGGCCTCATACACATCCTCGGTGACAAGTTATAAACCGTCAGTATGACCGGCCAACAAGAATAAGGAGCAACAAATGACCCGAACTGGTTGAATCCGTCTGTACACAACCCAAGACGCAAGTTCCTTGATTCAACTGAAAAGTGAGGATGCATACTGTTAAAGTGTTTCTAGGCTTCACCGTTAGAAGGATGACCCATCACTCTATCAACCGCATGGTGTGATTGGTGCCATGTCATGTGCTCAGCAGTCCTTGGTGACATGAATAACCTCTACAGTCTAGGTGTGATCGGGAAGTATCTAAGTTTTTTATATGCCACGAGAGTCTTCCCTCTACCAGTTCTGGTTTTGTAACGGGAATGTCCGCATGTCATGCACTCGGTCATCTCAGCATTTTCAAGGTAGTATAACATGCAGAAGTTAGGGCATATATCAATTTTCTGGTATCCTAAACCGAGGGGTTTCATCATGGACTTGGTAGCATAAGAGTTCTCTTTCAGTCTGTTCCCTTCAGGTAAAATGCTTCTCACACATTCAATAATCTTGTCATAACCGGCCTCACTCAACCCGTGATCTGACTTGATGGTGAACACCTGTGCTACAGCTGATAATTTATTGTGGTTCGTGTAGCCATCCCATAATGGTTCGTCAGAATCTCTCAACAAATCAAAAAACCTTGTTGCATCTGCATTAGGTTCTTCTTCTATGATTGGACATTCCCTGACATTACCTTCACTCATTCTCATTGCATCCATAATCATATTCCTATAAGGATTACTGTTCTCATTTCCAACTTCATGCATGTTGCTAGCACTAGAAGTTGACCCAACCACCTGTTCTTCCATGCTCTCATCAGGAACAAATAGTTCTCCATGAGCATACCAACACAGGTAATCTTCCATGAACCCTTTGGTTAGAAGATGCATCGTTACAACATCTTGATGCAAAAACTTTAAATTTTTACACTTCTTGCATGGACACCTAATACCGCCATCAGTAAAATTCCTTGAAATAGATGTTGCAAAATTAATAAAACCCTGGACACCGTTACAATAATCCATCCTCCGCAATCCTTGGGGTGAGTCCCGATACATCCATGAACGATCATCCATGACTTCTATTGAACCTCTATAAAACATAACAAAAATATTGGTTTTCCCCGACATTATCCAACAAACTAAAACAACACTTATGTTAAATATTCATTATCAATTATCAACTATCAATTTCCATACATACAAATTAATTTATACATATATAAATTTACAGAAATCACAACTTCAAAATAGAATTGATAACAATTAAACAAGACTCGTTAAACAAGCTATTAATTATTTATTTCATCACAATGACACATTTAATTCGATGTAATTCAAACAAAATTTCAACAATTTACAAACAAATATAATTTTACAAAATCTAAAACAAACTATAACAACTACAAAATTATACATTCATACTACAAGTTTCTTTGAAAAATAACAATTAAACAAGTACAAATGTTAACAAAATACGACATATACGTACTACAACAATAAAATTCACAATTAAATATTAAAACTAAAAAGGATAGATTTACTTACAAAAAAAAATGATAAAATCTACAAGAAACGGAAATTGTGACCACGTACAAGATATAAGAAATTAACTTGAGTGCTCGTGTTGAGAATAGTTGAGAGTTGGGATGGGAGGGAGGTTGGCTACAGTTTGGGAGGGGAGAGGTGGGATGGGAAAGAAGAAGAAGGAGAAACAGAGGAAGAGAGTGTCGGCAGATGGGCTGGTATATAATGGTTTTTTCCAATGGAATCACCGACGGCTTCATTCTGTAGGTGATTCCATCGGTGATTCCGTCGGCGACAGTGCCACGTCACTGTATGGCTATCTCAGTTTGAATCCCTCGGTCATTTCGTTGGTAAAATCGTCTGACGTCACCATGCCGTTGCATATTTCCAAACAAACCATATACCCCGTCGGTGAAACGGTCGGTATATACCGACAGAAATAGTCCGTCGGTATATACTGACCGGTTCACCGACGGATTTAGGTCGTGGGTATATACCGACGGATTTAGGTCGTTAGTATATACCGACAGATTTGGAGACGGAATTATATCCGTTGGTAATTATTACCGACAGAATTGTTCCGTCAGTAATTTCGTTGGTTTTCTCTGATTTTCTGGTTGTGCACCACTTGAACCAGAGACCCTGCATCGATCAGCACCACACGTCAACCAGGTAAACCAAACAACCAATTTGTTATCTAAAGATTTGAATAATATATCAACCTTATTAAATGTTCAAATGAACTGTGAAACCAACCTTCTACTTTTTTAGTTTTTGTTAATAGTAGTTGTACGTGTATTCCCTGTTATAGCTGGGCCTCTGATGGTTAGGTCCATAGTTGGAGCTAGTTGCTGCACATATATTCCCTGTTAAAACTAGGCCACCTTTCTAGTTTATTTTTAAAGCTTCTCATTTACAAATTACAATACCTGGTGATGGAATTATGAGCTTTCTCTCTATCCAAAAAACAAATAATATACCCATTATTGAGCGGCTTCATGCATTTGTTTTGCATTGCTTTCATAGTTTTCATACTTGATTTTTTTAAAAAAAAATACTTGGATGACTGAGTTATTAGGTTTATTTAGGTTAATCAATTAAAATAATGTTATTATTATTATTTTTTATTTAGTATTGGTTAGGTAGAGTTTAGTTGTGTTAGAGAATAATATAAATCATGTATTAGAATCTCATCTAATAGTTTAAGCTATCGGGTTAGGATGGTTATCTAACATGGTATCAGAGCTTTGATGACCAAGCGGTTACGAGTTCGAATCTCACTATCCCCATTTATATGATAAAAATTAAGTACAAGGTAGTGTGGATTTGTGCAAATTTCAAGCCCAAAGAGCTTTCACTTGAAGGGTGTCTTAGATAATAATATAAATCATATCTTGAAACGTCATCTAACAGTTTAAGTTATTGGATTAAAATGATTCTCTGACAAGTTAGATGGATCAAATAAAATAAATAATTAAAAACTTATTTGAATCAACCAAGTCTTCCTTCATCAATGTTTTTTTTAGTTTAACTTGAAACTTATTTTGAGTAGGGGGTGTTATGGGTCAAACTACGCCAAGTTAAGTTTATTGGGTTTGATCAAATAAAATGAATAACTAAAAATTTAATTGAATCATCTAGATCTTCTTTAATCAATGTTCTCTAGTTTAACTTGAAACTCATCTTGAGTATTGGGTGTTATGGGTTAACCATCAAGTTAGACCGGATTTAACACCGTGATTAATCTTAAAACTCCTTACTTCACTTAGAATTAATTGTAAACACAATAAAATCCTCTTAATATATCATAAGTAGTGCTCTGGGACGGGATCTCATTGCTGATAATGATATGACATTATTTTGGTTGCTAGAGAAGAAGCATTTTTTTTCCCTATTTTTCTCTAACACTTCATTTTATTGGTGTGATTGGGAAGACCTAGACTGCAGAGGTTATTCATGTCACCAAGGATTGTTGAGCATATGACATGGCACCAATCACATGATGCAGTTGATGGAGTGATGGTGCATCCTTCTAACGGCGAAGCATGGAAACACTTTAACAATGTGCATCCTCACTTTTCAACTGAATCAAGAAACGTGCGTCTTGGGTTGTGTACAAACATATTCAACCCATTCGGGTCATTTGCTGCTCCTTATTTTTATTGGCCGGTTATACTCACAGTTTATAACTTGCCACCAGGGATGTGTATGAGGCCGGAGTTCATGTTTTTATCTACTGTCATACCCGATCCGAGCAGCCCGGGTCAAAATAAAGATGTTTGTCTTCGACTGTTGATTAATGAGTTGACGCAGTTGTGGTCCTCTAGAGCTTTGACTTATGATATATTGAGGAAACATGATTTCGTTATGAGGGCTACTTTGATGTGGACTATCAATGATTTTCCAGCTTATGGAATGGTTTCTGGTTGGAGCACGCATGGAAAACTAGCATGTCGATACTATATGGAAAACAACAAGGCATTCACGCTAACAAACGAAGGTAAAGCTTCTTTTTTTTGACTATCACCGTCGTTTCTTGCCACCGAATCACATGTACAAAAAGAACAGAAAGGATTTCTTTATTGGCAGAGTTGAAAAAGATGTTGCACCCTCATGTCTTTCTGGTGAAGAATTGCATGATGTTATATCAGAGTACGATGACATTGTGTTTGGTCTCCAATCAGGTAAGAAGAATTTTCATGGTTTTGGTTTGACCCACAATTGGGTAAAGCGAAGTATCTTTTAGGAGCTTTCTTATTGGAAGACCAATCTCCTCTGCCATAACCTTGACGTCATGCACATAGAAAAGAATGTGTTTGAGAACATTTTCAACACCATTATGGATGTGAAGGGGAAGACAAATGACAACATCAAGGCTAGATTTGATATAGCTTTGTTATGTAACCGTAAAAATATGGAGTTGGTTTGTGATGGGTCACGGGTCGCAAAACCAAAAACAAGCTTCGTTTTAGAGAAAAATGCACAACTACTAGTATACAAGTGGCTTAAGAGTCTGCGTTTTTCCGATGGACATGCCTCGAACATATCAAGGTTGGTTAATATAAAGGAATGCAGATTGTATGGAATGAAGAGTTATGACTGCCACGTGTTTGTGTAAACACTCATTTCATTAGCTTATCGTTATTTGTTGTGAAAAGGGATATGAGATACACTCACGGAGATCAATCATTTCTTTAGAGATATATGTTCTAGCAAGTTGAATGTTGATCACATTGAGAGGCTTGAAACAAATATTGTCGATACACTATGCAAACTTGAGATGATATTCCCTTCATCAGTTTTTTTATATTGTTGAATATATTTTATTGTTTGTATTGCCATAATAATTGAATACTTTGTTGAATTTTAATTGTTATTGTTGAATTTACCTTGTAATTAGTAATTGAATATATAGGAATCAATTTAATTATTTTATCTCAATTTTACTCTATTATTGCATGTTATGTGTTTAATTATTTCCATTAATTTTATGATAAGGATAATGAAAGATGATATGTGATTAATTTGTGTGCTATTATTTTTATCTCATTTTATTGCTAGTATTTTTAATTTAGGTAATGGTGATGTGTGTGTGTGTATTTTAAACTTTCTTATGTGGTGTCAAACTTGTTGTCTATCTTTTGTTGTGTAAATGAAGTTTAAAACTAAAAATACATGTAAATTAACTTTTAGTCTTTGTTATGTTTGTAAATTGTGATTGTGATGTTATCAATATTTGAGTTTACTCGAAAAATTGGATGATTGGAAGGGTAGATTGAGTTTGCTCTTAAATGAATGCCAACTATTGCTTAGGTTGTGGCTATTGTCAATATTTGCAGGTTTGAAAACTTTGGGTAGTCTCTAGTATAGGGGAGGTGCTGCCTATTTTTTTTTAATAATCGAATTTAATTATGTAATTAGTCGTATAAAATTATGTAGATGTATAGAACGAAATCAACAGCTTGTCACTCACATATGGTCGCAGCTAGTTCTTCTAGCAGTAAGGATGAAATGTCATTAGGTGCTGATCAATAAGAGGCACCTGCGCCGACTGGCGATGCTGTCTCTTCCAGCGTGGTTTCACAGCGTAGAGGCGATGTGCCTTCACAGCGGAATCCATTCACCTGCAAGTACGAGGCACATTGGAATGATGACCTTTCTATACAAGTTTGTTTCGGTTTTAGTTTTTTTTAATTATAACATAATTTATGAACAACTAATTAATATTTCATTAATTTATTTTATTTTCAAGTTCACCAACATTGAGGTCGCCTGAGTAATATCATTGATGGAGATTCCATTATTTCAATAGAGTCAGGTTTTTAGACATCCTGAATGGAGACCTTATATCGATGCATGGTTTGACAAATTTGAAGTTGGTGTTAATTTCTACTTTCCAGCTTATTTTTAATAAACTATTATTATAATTATAAATAAATTATTATTTTATTTTAAATAAATTATTTATACACAGGACAAATCGACTGGGACAACACGCTTTACAATGTTGTGAGGAGGGTGTGGGAAAATCACGCGGCAACTAGGTAACATCGAAAACAATACGATATTTTTTTAAAAAAAATTATGTTTTAAAATCTAATTTGTCACTATGGAAGTAAGTTACATGATTTTTGGGAAGAAGCATAAAAAAGGCAACAAAAAAAAACACGAGAGATAACGGTCTCCAAGGCTGGAACGACGTGGCGGTTTGGAGGGATTTCAAACCACTATACATCCCAAGAGATATATGGCAGCAATATATTGAGCACGTGACGTCTGAGCGGTTCACACGACACTCACAGTTCAGTACGGACAACCGAAACCGGCAAATTCATGGTTCGGTGACAACGCACACCGGTGGCTCCATTCTGTTTGTTGCACCTGTGAAACGAATGGTAAGATTAATTTAAATGAAATATATAGTTAATTAATTTTTTGTTACTTAATTAATTTTTTTCTTACAGGCTACGTCTCTTGGACATGAGCCAAGCCTAATGGAGCTGTTTGTAGAGACGCACGTGTGGAGTGAAGACCGCTAAAAGGGGATGCAACAGTTCGTTGACAACCATGCTCAACACTTTATGGTATGTTCGTTCAACCATTTTATTTTGTAAGTTATTATTTTTATTGAATTGAATATGCTGATTTCTTTTTTCATTTTCAGGAGACCTATAATAGCCAATTGAGGGAGAGATATGGGGCACTACCAGAAAATCGATAAATACAAACGAAAATACCGAGGGAATATTTTCATTGGTAAATTGCCGACGGATATTACCGACGGAAATATTCCCTTGGTATTTACTAAAGGAATTACAGTGGGAAAAAATAATTAAAACAAAGCAAAAAAAAATGATGACATGCCATTTTTACCAACGAAATAAATTCTGTCGGTAAAATCTGTCGGTAAATTCGTTGGTAAACTGTGAACATTGTTCATCATGTCAATTACAAATGGAATCACAAACGGAAATTTCCATCGATATTTTCTAGAGAACTCTGGAACTGTTCACTTCCCAATTGCACTATTAATTATTGATCTTTACAGACAAAATCACCGACGGATTGAAAAGTCATCAATGTTATTTGGTGGTTTCTGAAAATTTTTGATTAAATTGAAATTTTAAATTAAATATTACAGACGGAATCACCGATTGAATGATTAAAAATATTAGTATTTAATTACTCATCGGTAAAAAGCCTAGAATCCATAATTTCACAGCAAACAAGGCTCCTTTCTTCTTCTTCTTCTTCTTCTTCTTCTTCTTGTTCTTCCCCATATGTAAAAAACATTAATATCCATTTCTTTCTCATCTCATCTCTTCTCTTCTCTTCTCTTCTCTTCTCTCCTCAACTCCTTCTCTTCTTCTCCACGCTTAGGTATGTATTCTTCTCCTTTCTTCTTTTTTCTTCTCATTTTTTTTAATTAATATACTTTACCAATTTGTTTTTTTTCCCTCTACTTATCTTCACTAGCAACCACATTAAGGTAAGATTTTTTCTTCTTTTTTTTTCATGTTTTTTTTCACTATATTTGTTTTTTTATTTTATTTTTAATTGTTTTTGTTCTTAATAATTGTATGAATATTGTTGTAGGATTTTTTTTTTCAAATGATTTTCTTCTTCTTTTTTCCAAGCGTTTGAGTATTATAGAGTGTTGATTTATGTTAAATTAATTATTTTTATAGTTTTGTAAAATGGATTTTTTAAAAAAATATTTTTAAATAATTACCAACAGAATTACATACGGTATGTTTCTAAGGGAAATACCGATGGAATGAAGCAGATAATTTTTTTTTTAGCACCTTTTCTGTTAGTAAATCCATCGGTAATAATATTTTTTATTACCAATGGAAAAAAAATTATCAACGAAAGATTCACCGACAGAGCATTTCTGTCGGTGATTTCGTAGGTAAATTAATTACCAACGGAATGATAGTACAAATACCAATGAAAAATTCTGTCGGTAAATCTAAAGATTATGGTAGTGGGGACGATCCTTCAACCCATAAAGATTATGGTAGGAGGTAGAATCGTCCGGTGGATCCGATAAAAATCGGGTGTACGGGCTCTCCAACACTACGGCCGATAACTTGCAGGCGACCCGTAGTGTCTCAACCGTTGGGAGCTCCCAATCAGTTTTGAGCACCCAATCTAAGAAGTTCATGGCCTTGCAGCAACACATGACTCATCTCACGGAGAAATGCAAGCAACTATCGACGAATTATGAACAACACATGGCTCATCTCACCAAAAAATACAAGCAACTATTGGCGAATTATGAGCAACTCCACCAAACGGTCATGAACATTACATCACAGAGTGGTGATACATGTGCGCCTTCTTTTTGGCCGTATGGTCCCGGGAACAACCAGCCTCCTTCTCCTCCACCATTGTTCTAGTTTAATATTGTTTGGAAACACATTAAATTTGTAATGAATATTATTTAACTTTATTTTTTATTTTTGATGTTTAATAAAATTTTATTTGCATAATTGGTTTTTTTTACTATTAATTTATATAATTTTATATTATTTATTCTAAATAATTTTAAAAAATATATATTAAAAAACCCCACCGATGGATTTACCGACGGACCGTCTCTGTTGGCATTTCACTGAGAGTTGAGAAATATTTACTAACAATGCCACAATCACTGACGCCTTCACAGAAGGATAACATCCGTCGGTATTTTACCGAGAGTTGAAATATATTTACTGGATATGCCACTATCACCGATGGAATATATCCATCGGTATATTTCTAGCTAGAAGTTTTTTTGTTTTGCGCGCATTTTCCGTCTGTAAAACTATATGTATTTTTTTTTCTCTAACAGACTTAGCGACTGAATGGGGTATTACCGATGGACCCTATCCGTTGGTGATTTAGTCGGTAAAAAAATTACCGACAAAGTCTGAATCTCACATTGACGGATTCGGTCCGTCGGGAAAACTGTGAA
>Ga0325414_1008734_pt1 | contig 10723 bp, 10 predicted proteins | sample PopdelMetagenome_8_FD_206183 | JGI IMG/M metagenome (GOLD analysis project Ga0325414, IMG submission 206183) | Populus deltoides microbial communities from Bellville, Georgia, United States - Leaf-PdKOR-R3 | ecosystem: Host-associated > Plants > Phyllosphere > Phylloplane/Leaf | place: USA...
TAATCTAGACAGTTGTGATCCTTTGTTTAAATTTAGCTCAGAAACAACAATTTCAACTTTAACAATCTATAACATTTCTTATGTCAATCAAGAGAAATCCAGAGCAAGAAAGTTACATAGGACACCTCCTCTCTCTTAAGTTCTGTGTTGAATCACTTTCATTTTCATGTAATAGTCTCAAAGAGAAAAATTGAATAAATTTATCTATTAGGTAGTTTAGTGATAAAAGCTTAAAATTAAAAATTTTGCTTTCTTGTAGCCTTATATTCAAGCCTTATAATTACTAATATAATGACTACTAGAAGCTTAAACGATCGTTAACTTCAGAGTCTGTAGAACTAGTTGAGGTGCGCACAAACTAGGTCGAACACCTACGTTAATTAAAAAAAACAGAAACAGAGAGAGAAATTGAATACCATATATAACATAAAGAGATATTTGTTTACTTACATTCCAAATTCATTAATTTACTATTTATTCTATTAGCAAATCATCATATCTTCATCTATCTATCTTTAATCCAATAAACTAATAATTTCATTTTAAAATAACAGTGATTTTTTAAAAAAATAAATGAAATTATTTTTACACACACGTGCGTGGGTGTAAGAGTAATATATATATATATATATATATTTATATAAAAGCATGGATTTTATTAGACATTTTCATAGTTTAGCTTCAAGTTTTTAATCTCGACAGTTAAAGAGGAAATGCAAAGGCATACTTTGTTTTTAATCTTAACCATATCGTATATGATTTTTACGCGACATTAGACATGCTTTGTTTTTTTTATCTACCTCTCTCTCCTCTCTACGACTATTAAAAAAAAAAGGAGCAATCCGATTGGTTAAAAATGAAGGCGCCAAAACCTAATCCAATCCAGGTTTCCTTAGCGAAGCAGACATAAAGGACTGAGATAAGAAAACCTACTCACTGAGTGTGGACTGAGCCGAGAGAGACTCACTCACTCAGCTGCTACATCATTTAAGCATGGCCATGGCAGTCGCCAACTGCTGCTTCTCTGTTGTTACCTCCACCGTTAAATTCCGTTGCTGTGTTCCTTCCCAACCATATCTCGCCACGTCGCAGCATTCCATTGCTTCCGTCACTTGTAAAGCCGTCGTCAATCGCAGGAGACGCCCTGGAGAACATGTAAAGCCCTAATCTCTCTCTCTCCCCTCTCTTTTCTTATTTTTCGTTAGACAAATAAATGCACATTCAGTGCTGGATTAGAGTTATAATCGACTGTCATTTTGGTAAAAAAAACTCTAGGGATTCTAATTAGCTGAACAAATTCAGCTTTCTAGGTCATATTTAAGAACTAATCTCTGCTTTAACGCAGTGGAATTGCATTTTTGAAAAAAAAAAAAAGAGTTCAAAACTATCTGTTTAACTAATTACTTGGTGGAAATCTTGGTTCGGTTGTGTTTAGAAAGAAGGTGTTTCGCAGAAGAAGTCTCCGGGGAAATCGAAGGACAAGAGGTCCTCTTTACATGATGAGGATGATGATGGAATCAGTGGTAAAAGGAATGCAGGGAAATCCCAATCAATGGCTTTTAAGGCATTTGGGGCTCAAAGAAAAGATAAGAAAGAGTTTAAGTTTGATATGAAGGAACAACAGGTGTGATCCCGGGCACTCATTTTTCTTATGTGTTGCTTTTGTTGTTTTAGTAATTTAGACAAGTTTTATAATTTGCCTCTTAATTCAGTTTGAGCCACAGAATCTTAAAGATGCAGCATTTTTAGATGCAGTTGTCAAGGTAATAATTCTTTCACATTTTCTCTACTGCCTTGCAATTTTAGGTTCTGTCAATCTGATTGATGATGATGGAATGGTAGGAACTGTTCTTTCCTGTCATTTCAGCATTCAGTTTATGGTTTAGGTCCCGTGATTGCTAATATAGTCTTTGAACATGTTACGTTCTTCTAGACATGGTTATATTATAGACACTTACAGGTCATCTAATTGTTAAGCTCTATGTTAATCATTATTAGCTACCCTCAGGATCTTACCTTATATACATTACTAGGTGACTAACTAGACATGGGACAATCCAATTAACACAACTATCTTTCAGTCCATGGATGTCCTTCATATATAGTCTATCCGAATCTTGTTCAAAGAGCTAGATGATGCTCCAAGGATGTAAGAGATATTTCTCTCAGCTACTCTGAGAACTACTTGAAGGATAAATTCCTTCTACCTTTATAGATGTCGATGTATTCATAACCAAGAAACCATGCATCAAGGGTGCATGTGATTTTCTTTCATCTTTCTATGCTTTGGGAGCCAGTGGTCTGGGAGCAGCAATTATAGCTGTCCAAACTGATATGTGAAGCTAAGTTTTATGTCACCATTAAACAATATTCTCAGCTGTTGTCACTCAATAATATGCCTGTCTTTTTTTATTCCCTGAGGATGAATCCTAACTTTAAAGGATTTTCAGAATTGACCCATTTTCTCGTGCAAGTGCTTGCACTTTGCTAGTAAAATGTCTTTTTTTGTTTATTTGTCTAGGTTTACTGCACCCATACAGAGCCTGATTATTCCCTTCCTTGGCAAAAACAAAGGCAATACACAAGCACAGGAAGGTGAGTTCTCTGAAGTATTTACCTTCTAGGTCTTCCATAAATTTCTTTCAGGTTAATGAGAAATCCTTGGCTGCAGCTGGCTCTGTTAAGATATATATCTGATTGTTATTTCATTTCTGGTTACTGTGCATGCTATTTATCCAATCGAATTTGTCTCGGAAACTGATTTCTTCATTACTTTACATGTTTCTTATGCAGTGCTTTTATGATTGGCAATGGGAAACTTTTGACAAATGCTCATTGTGTTGAATACTATACACAGGTTTTGTCATGCCTATGCTTTCAATCTTAGTTTGGATTTTATCAATTTCCTTTTACCATAAGTGATTAAACCACAAGAAAAGACCACAAAAGACCAGAACATCTAAGTAGCAATGTTTAGGGTCAGAATACTAGCAACTCAAAAATACTGAGTCACCAATCAACAGCCTTTGAGAACTCTGCAGTCCATCCATTGAGGACCTTGGTTTGCCATTTGATGGACATGCTAGAAAGTGCATGATGCATAGGGCCTGGACATGGTGATATATCTGGAATACCAGCTTGGAATTCCCATAAGAGCACCCTGCCATTGGTAGAGACTTGCTCAGTACAACCAAAGAATCATTTGCATATTCTTTGGTTTGAGACATGATATGTAGGTAAAGATTGTGAAATTACCTTTTTAAAATTCTTTTTCTTATTGCAGGTCAAAGTGAAGAGAAGGGGAGATGATACCAAATACGTAGCTAAGGTACTTCTGTGCCCTTCGGAACTTGCAAGATATTTAATGATCTTAATAGCTCAATATCTATATTTATTCTTTTTCTCCATAGCATTTGAAGTTCCAACCCATAAATGAAAGAGAAAGGATGTTTTAGATGCACTTTGGGAGTAAATATAGTTAGGATCTTGAGAAAATTGGATGAAAATACCAGTAGTAATGAGTTTAGTGGATCTGTTTGAAGTTTTTCTTTTTGGAAAAACAAAAAAGCCTCTTTTATAACAAGCAGGGTGCAGAGATATTGGTGTCTCTATGAGTCCTGGTACTTTCTAATTAGCAGTTCCACCTGCCATCATTGGAAACTAATAATACGACTGTTTCAACTTGTCATTACTTTCTGGATATTCTCATGCTTCAGTTGACATGGTATTCGCCACTAAACAAAGGAAATGAACCAATGCAATTGCAGACTGCACTGGTTAATCTTGCTTGTGAACACGCTAGGATTTTGCAACTTACTGTCCTCTCAGTGATTTTATACACAGGTACTGGCCAGAGGAGTTGATTGCGACATTGCTTTGCTTTCAGTAGAAAGTGAGGAATTTTGGGAAGGAGCAAAACCACTCAAGTTTGGACACCTACCACGTCTTCAGGTTAAATTACCCTTTCACTTAGGGTCATAGCGCCCTCACCCCTTGTGTTTTTTTAGGTCTATGAACCTTTTGTTCTAGCATTTGCAACAGCCCTGAATTATCACACACTTGTTTAAACCTGCATCAAATGTTTCTGGGTTCATGAGAATAAACCTTTGGGGTTTACCATGGCAATGTTTTTGTAGTGATAGTTATAGTTTATTTAATTTACAGTGTACACTGAGGTCATGTAGTTTTCCTATGAAAGTGCAGACTGATGACCTAATCCTAATTTACAAGTTTCAGATCCTTTCGTACAGTGCTATGTACTTCTTTATGAGAAAATCATTTTTCTGCTGCATTTTAAATGGGCAGGACGCAGTAACAGTTGTAGGATATCCCCTTGGAGGAGACACCATTTCAGTGACAAAGGGGGTTGTGTCTCGTATAGAGGTTTGATTATCTATTCCTTGAAAGCATATGATTGTTAATCTATTTCTGGCATGCCAATGATTGTTTGTTTGATGTTCTTCCTTGGCCACCATGTATAAACAAAATTTCTGTATCGTGTTATCAAACATATTATCATCAGGTTACATCGTATGCTCATGGATCATCTGATTTGTTGGGTATTCAAATTGACGCAGCAATAAATCCTGGTTAGTGTGTATATGCATATGCTTATTTATTTGTTTATCCATTCTGTATGTTAAAACTTCTTCAGGTTATGTATTTGCATTTTGGAGATTGCATATATTTGGGTGCATCACTTTTACAACCCCCTCTGTATCGATGCGTGTGTGTTTGCCCGTGTCTTTTATTTATTTCAAGGTTTTATCCCATCTCTGTGATAGCCACTGCTTATACTAGCTAATTATAGGTAACAGCGGTGGTCCTGCATTCAATGACCAGGGGGAGTGCATTGGAGTAGCATTTCAGGTAGGTTCTTTGGCATGATGCTATGCACCAGTTTTCAATTTGTCTACAATTACTTGTCCATATGACTAGATAAAAGAATGAGTGTTCCCCAAGCAGTTTCTTCTTGATGTTATTTACATATTTTGCTGTTGATTTAGCGAAACAACTCACTCCTATTTGCAGCATCTCTTTCCCTGTGACATCTTCATGAGACATTTCTTTTAGGTATACAGGTCTGAAGAGGTTGAGAATATTGGATATGTGATTCCAACAACAGTAGTATCTCATTTTCTAAAGGACTTTGAGAGGAATGAGAAATACACTGGTGAGATACTTTTGTACATTGTTTATATGGTGTATTCTGTTATGCCGTGCTCTGGCATTGAAACTCAATTTGTAGAATTTGATGTTGACAAGCAGTGCATGCCTGCCAATTTTAAGGACCAAGCTTCCTCTAAAAACTTCATGTTCTTATTTTGACCAATATCATATAAAACTACTTGTTATCTAGTTTCTGCAAAAGTCATAATGATTTCTTGCTCTTTTTGGCTCGTCAATACCACCTTTAACCAGCTAGGTTTGCATGACTATAATCGTACTTTTGTTCTTTAATAGGTCCCTGCAGGCTATTCTCTAGTATAGACATTCTTATTTCTCATCTGTTATTGTTACGAAGGTTGTTGAAAGTTTATATACATATATAATGATGCCTCAGAATGTTTGAATGCCTTTTGAATCTATTCGGTGTCATCTATCACATCACTTCTTGCTTCTTTCTAGATTAACAATTGTTTTACTTTCCTTTTCTCTTACTGGCACCTGATTGAATTTTGCAATGCAAACCTAGCATGTATCTTGATCATGCAGTTGATTTGGGATTGTCCCAATAAAACTCCTTTTACATTGACTTCTAGGCTTTCCTTCACTTGGTGTGATGCTGCAAAAGTTGGAGAATCCGGCATTACGTGCATGCTTAAAAGTACAGTCTAATGAGGTATGCCTTTTTGTCAAATACATATTTTACAAATTTTGTTTTGCTTCCAAGTGGTATATGCAATAAAAGTTCTCTTTATCATTCCTCAACATCATTGCAACTTCGTGCAATCTGCTAAGCAGTTCCCTTATAAGGTCTGGTTTGTGCAGGGTGTGTTGGTACGGAGAGTTGAACCAACTGCTGATGCAAATAGAGTCTTAAAGGAGGTACAGTGGCCATTTATAGCTTCAAAAGCGTGCTCTACTTGAATTGCACAGTCTATTCTTGCTAAAATGTTACCGGGAAGGAAACCTTGGATTTTATTGTTATTGTGCTTCTCAATATTTACATCCAAACAAATCTATAAATGAATATCCATCCTGCATTTTTTAGTGTGCTAACTGCAATAGGATAAAGGAATACTGAATCAAAGAAAATGTAATAGCAATACATTGTTTTTCATAAAAAAGGTTCCTAATTATGCCACACAAAAAAGCTACTCTAAACAGGGAAATTTTATTTTTTCACAAGATTTGGTCCTTGTGTGTGAATTGGTAATCCGTCTCATTTTCTTGCATGGGTTAGTGGCATGATTTGATCTATGAATAAGACTAAAAGCTTGAACAAGCAATCTCTTCTTGAAATGGATTTTTCTTTCTACCTCTAATTGTTCTTTCTGTTGAGAATTTTGATTGTAGTTGTTCTTTTCAGGGGGATGTAATTGTGAGCTTTGACGATGTTCATGTGGGGTGTGAAGGAACAGTGCCATTTCGATCAAATGAGCGCATTGCATTCCGTTATCTTATTAGTCAAAAGTAAAGGGCGTAATTCTAGTTATTGTTTCTTTATTTCAGGCTTTGAATTTTCTTTCAGTCTCTTCATAACCTTGTTCCCGCCTTTTCTTCTTCGAACATCCATATAATCAATGTTCCTTGGGCTTCATACTTTTCCATTATATAATGAATAATGTTTTTATACAGATTCGCAGGCGATGAAGCAGAGCTTGGCATAATTAGAGCTGGGTCATTCATGAAAGTTCAAGTAGTTCTTAATCCTAGAGTGCATTTGGTATGCCATTAGAATCCTGGCACTGTACATTATATTCGAGCTATTGTATCAGATTAATTTCAGATAGATGTCAACAAATTTGAATTCGTATCTTCTTGCTTCAAGGTTCCATATCATGTTGATGGGGGTCAGCCTTCATATTTAATAATTGCTGGTTTGGTGTTTACTCCCCTTTCAGAACCACTGATAGAGTATGTTATATTTCCAGGCACTCAGTAATGTAATAACCTGTTCGTTTATAATAGTATTCTTTCTGTAAGTAATATGCTAATGCGTGAGATTTTTCTCCCTTGTTGGCAGGGAGGAATGCGAGGGCTCTATAGGGGTTAGTCCTGTGACAGACTGCTTCAACACTTTTAAACTTTGTGTCCAATACACTTTTTTGGATTTTAATTTTATTGGTTTTATCTTCTCCTAGCTGAAACTACTAGCCAAGTCACGATATTCTCTGGCAAGGTTCAAAGGGGAGCAGATTGTTATCCTATCACAGGTAAGTTTTATACTTCTCATTCTCGTCAATTGAAATCCTTTCAGCAACTTTATGTGATGTTACTATCTTGTGTGCTTTAATTAGAGTGACAAGTTTTCTGCACGTATTAAATCTTTGTTTTTCTGATGGAGGATCATATCTCATTGCCTAGATTCTTTGTTATATTGAACAATTTAACATCCTGGTATGTCACTGCCTTGATCATTTTCTTTCTACTGACAGGTCTTAGCAAATGAAGTCAACTTTGGATACGAGGATATGAGCAATCAGCAGGCAAGTTATCTATAACCACTAACAACTTTTATTCGCATCTGCTTGCCAATTTATTTGCATATACTAAGAACAATAAACACTTGCAGGTTTTGAAGTTCAATGGAACTCAAATAAAAAACATTCATCACCTAGCACACCTTGTCGATTGTAAGTGGCACTGCCCCTTCTCTGTTTTCTGTTCCCCGGTCCTTTTCACCTCTGTTCTCATGGTTTTGTGGTTTGATCAGCATGCAAGAACAGATATTTAGTTTTTGAGTTTGAAGACAATTACCTTGTTGTGCTGGAGAGGGAAGCAGCGAGTGCTTGTTCATCCCACATTCTCAAAGATTATGGAATTCCATCTGAACGATCTTCTGATCTATCAGAGCCATATGTGGATTCATTAGAAGACAACCAGGCAGTAGATCAGGATTTTGGCAACAGCACGGTTACAAATCTGGAAGTTGGCTTTGATGGACTCCTCTGGACATAATACCGAGTGTTGGGAGATCATTCTGAGCTTTATCATGACAGTCAACAGTTGGAGAGTATGGTTATAACCTCAACTCAGTGCCACCAAATTGATAAATGCCATGCTTCTGCTCATTTTCAAGGCCATTACACGTGCTCCCTTTTTTCTGGTACGGAATTTTACCCGATCATGGTCTCTCTTTCTTTCTTTTCAATTATTGCTTCATTTTTGTTTGGTTGCCTGGGCTTTTACGGATAGATTTTAACCATTCTGCATGTTAATTATAACAATTAGGCAGAGCGTAATTTTTTACTGTGGGGCTCACCGTCTCTCGTCAGCCTTGAAATTATTTGTTGTCATGATTTGAAATAATAATGTACAACTAAATTATTTATGAATCCATTTGATTCGGAATATAACATATACAGGTTGCTTTTCGCATCACTCAAAATTTCAACATTTTGTGGCACTGCCTATTTAGGAAGAGAAGGTTAGGGAAATTGTCTGTTCTGGGCATGGTTTGATAGGCCTTGGATTGACAAAACCAGTATGCCTCCAATCTCCATTGCTCTGAAAATAGTAAATTTATAGAGAATAGCTTATTTAAAAAATGAAAAGCACGAGTAATATGTTCAAGGCTACTCAATCAACTAAACCTTCCATGCACCTTCAAAACCACCCTTTTCGAACGAAGTTCATTGTGCAATTGCAAACCATACACCTCCCGCGTATACAATCTCACACGAGGGACTGGATCATATTTCATGATTTGGCATTATATTATAATTATAGTTATAACAAGATTTGGGTAAAAGGAACAAGAATGAACAGTTGGTGTTTTTTTTTTTCAAATTTTTCTACTCGATTGCATCCTTATTAAATTAACAATTGATTTCTTATTATTTGTTATAGGAAAACACAATTAAAAGATATATAATCAAAGTGTAAAAGACGGTAAATTGACATGTCCAGCATAAAATAAGCACAACAAAATTCTTTTTGATCTCCCTATTTTCACTTTCCTTCTATTATCCTCGTAGTTTTTGGAAGTTGCATTTTGATCCGAAACTTTGTTTTCATTTTTCTTAGTTTTTGGTTTGAGAAGGGAGGGAAAAACTCATCGGTTTGAGTGTTTTCTGGTTTGCATCTTGCCTAAATGACTAGATGTTTGATTTTTTTATCATTTTTTTTAAAATAATTTGACTTCATAAATGAGTTTGTTTGGGCCTTTCCAGAGTTTTTAGTTAAAAAATAATTGGAAAATAGATTTTAAGATAAGAAAATCACATCCCTTGATTTTCCGATCACCTTTATTGGTTATTAGTTACGCGTTATTTGTTTGTTTTTTTAAAAAATATCAGGTTTATAACACGTTTAATATAAAAAAATAGGTTAAACGTGTAGAAAGAATAATAACTGAAGTTAAAATATCAATCAAAAAAACTTGTGATTTTTTAGGATAGAAGAGAAAAAAAAAAAAGGAAAGAAAGGTTGACCAACAGCAAATTGACTCACCAATATTAACACATGTGTTGCACAAATTACTCAAAAATGTGTTGCACAAATTACTCAAAAAGTATAGGCGCTTTGCTTTCCACACACGAATGATTTGATAAAATTAAATAATATTTAATTAATTTTAAAAGATAAAAGTACCCTGATTATCCAGGTAATTAAAAAAAAACTAAAAGGAAAGGTTTAAAATCTCCAATTTAATTATTTTTTTAATTCAATAGTATACTTGTCAATTACCATAAATAAATGAAAAGACAATTATTCTTAGTTGGAAGGTTGCTGCAAATTTTCATGAAATCACAATACATCTTAAACAGTATTTTCATGACACCTAGGCTCTCCCGGAACCAATGGTGTAAGATACCGAATGTTGAGTCCTAGTTGGAAGGTTGCTGCGAATTGAGAGCATAAACTTTAAAATAGTCCAAAAATCATTATGGTGTGGTGATCTGTCAATATTGGCCTGCGGCATCATCTGCCACTTTCCTCGGCCTGGCCTGGCCACCATCGCCTTACCATATTTTGCTATGCTATTGCTGGCCCTTAAATGCTCGTAAAATAAAGCGCAGCTATTTTTTCTTTCAAATTTACTAAAACTAAACTTGATGCCCTTGATTCGTTTCCTGCATGTTGAATTATTTTATTTATTTTTATATAAAATGATATTTAGGTATGAAATGAGATTAAAAAAAATATACAAAATCGGTTATGATAAATTTGTAACTATGCTAATTCGGGTTAAGCCAACTCAGAATATCTCGCTAAACCCGAGATATAAATAATATGATTAAAATAACCTGATAAAAAATAAAAAGAATTATAAAGTTTTTTTATTTCTAATTATATTTTGATTGTTTTGTTATACAATTAAGATAGAAAAGAATATATTTAACTCTAGTGAATTTAAAAATAATAAATGAAAAATGTCAAAAGATTGCAATGTTATTGAAAGTTAGGTTTAAGTTTTTTCGAATGGTAAAACAAAGTGATTATTACATTGATACAATTAACAAAGTCAATATAGATCTAGAGCCAAGGTAATTTTTCAAGAACAATTAGGTTTGGTTATTTTACAACGAATTATTATTTTACGTGTAATATATTT
>Ga0325414_1008735_pt1 | contig 10723 bp, 3 predicted proteins | sample PopdelMetagenome_8_FD_206183 | JGI IMG/M metagenome (GOLD analysis project Ga0325414, IMG submission 206183) | Populus deltoides microbial communities from Bellville, Georgia, United States - Leaf-PdKOR-R3 | ecosystem: Host-associated > Plants > Phyllosphere > Phylloplane/Leaf | place: USA...
TCACTTTAATCTGATTGATATCATATATGGAAAAAGCCTTAACAGAGGCTGACTTAAGTGGGGATGGCTCGAAAAGATTCTCAAGACTCGAAGAGTACTACCCAAGGAGCCCATGGCTTCTCAAAGCTCCATGAACACCTTTTCACATTCTTTCAGGTCTCCATAATTGCAAAAGTCTGTACTTTTACCTTTAGTTTCACTTTATCGGTCAAGGCCTAATATTGAGTGCATTTATGAAATGGTACTATTATGTTTTTTTTTTTTTTTTTTGTCCAGAAACGGTCACCTCTAAGCCATTGTAAAAAATTTCTTGCTCGAGAAAAAATATAAGTTGGCAAGCCAAATGAAAAATTAAAGTTGACACTTTGAGATTTTGAATGCAATATTGATCAAATATGTTGAATAGTGTTGCTATTGCATGCGCATGCCGCCGCAGTACGAAAGTTTTGTCAATGGCTCAAGAGGCAGAGTTGGCTACGGACAAATTGTGGTGGAATGACATTTTTTTGAAATGGAATTGATAAAATGGTATAATTTAACCTTGTTATACTTTAAAAACATGATGTATAAATGTCGACAGAATTTTAATTAATGTTATGATTTTGAAAATAAGATATTTATTTAAATGTTGTAGTTGTAAAACATGACATAATATTTTAATTGATGCCGTGGTTCACATCCTTGATATTAATTAGATTTTAAAATGATTTCATATCTTATTGTCTAAAACCTACTTGTATAGAAAATAAAAAGTCCAGAGTTATTTCATGAAGTGAAGGATTTTGAAATAATTTCATCGCTCGACATTAAAGATGACAACTTAATCCCAACTTGATAGATACCAACCTGAATGAGTTGATATTTTTGTACGGTTAACTTATCCTCTTTTTGCCCAAAAAGGAAGGGAAAGCATGCGAGGGCTTGCAAAAATTAATAGTCTTATGCGCCTAGCCCCTTTTTTTACGTTAAAAGATATCAAGTGATACATTGTCTGCTGGTTTAAATTTTACCACCGGCTATGGCTTAAAAGTTGGGTTTTCAATTGTCACCGCTTAAAAAACTCATTTCAAATCTTTTTTTATTTGAAAACTCCTAAAAAACATTTCAAAGACCTTAATAAATCCATTTTCGATCCCAAATCATCATTTAATCAACTAAAAAATAAAAAAATCAACATGTATAAAAAAAACTATTGAGACTCGACCTATGTTTTCTAACAATATAAAGAGCAAAAAAATTATCAGTGAAATTTCTCTCATCAAATGAATTTCTTTGATGCTGAGATCGATTTTTTTTATTGTTGGAATATGAGAAAATAATAATTTTTTTTTTCTTCTCTAGTTTTCCAAAGACCTTCTCTCTCAAACCATGTAATAAAAAATTAAAAAAGAAATGAAATTTGGATGTAAACTGAGAAGGGAGTCAAAAGAAACTAGGTGGACCAAAATGTATTTTTTTCTGCCACATTGTAATTAGCCACATGGTTTTTTTATGTTTCAGTTTGGTCCTTTTTTATTTAAAATGTATCTCACAGCTAGAAAATTTAAAATCTATCTCCTTAAAATCAATTTTAAAATCTGGAAAAAAAATCTTTAAATCCTTGTGAGAGCCAAATACAAAAAGGCTTACAAAATACATAAAATATCAAACAAAATGATGCAATCGAGGAGGGAAAAAGTTTGATAAAAAAAAAATCATTGCTTAAATCTATAATGACAGGTGACAGAATGCACATGCACATGTGATATGCAAAAACCTTAATTTATTTTGTCAGTTCTTATAACTTATAATATAATTTAACATGGGCATAATTAAGTACGCGGATATATTCTCCCACGATACAATATGATTAGCCGTCTTTCCTTTTCAAGGGTTCTGAAAATAGGTTTTAGATCTGGTGCACAAGGTTAGGTTTCAAGTTTTTATCGAATTATTTGAGTTAAATTTTTTTTAAAAAAATTAAAATAACATGGTTTAGTTAAAAAAAATACTTGTTTTTAACCGGGTTTTGTCAAGTCAACCCGTCAGTCACGCCTGATTTTTCTTTCTCTTGTTTTTTTCCAACCCGGCATGGTTCCAGCCCTAGACCAACCCCTCAAGTTTTAAAACTATAGTTTTGAATGCTATTTTTTATCAAATATACAAATCACCGCTCAAAGTTTCCGTTGTCTAATTGCGTTGTCCTAATTTTGCAATGACGGGTTTGTGATTTATTTATTTATTTTTATTAGAATCTAAAATTATTTTTTAATTTTAAATTATTTTTTAAAGTTTTTTATGTGTTGATTTTAAAAAATAAAATAAAAACCATTTTAATCATTTAAAAAAACTATTTTCAAAAACAATTTATTTATGATTTAATTCTCTTCTGCCACAGCCGAAATCAGTTAGGAGGAGACAGGTGGTTTAGCCGTTTGATGCATGCATTAATTATATGCAATTTGATATTAAATATCGGAATGCCCACAATATGTATTTTTAATTTCACCACGTTTTTATTCTGTCCTTACGAGATATTTTCAGACACTTGATTCTTCGAACCAAGCAGTTATGCTAATTAATTTCGACTGTACAGCCATTGTACCATTCTTTTTTCTTTTCTTTTTTCATAAAGGTTCCCGCCAATGGTAGGACGTTATTGTAATAGAATTATTATCTTTATTGGAAGATTTTCATCATTTGGGCAATCAACATGTGTCATAAACAAATGGAGGATATTTCAAAAAACCGAGCCTGAAAATTGAGATAAATATACTATTAAAATATATGGTCTGAACTCTTCAAATTTTCTTTATTTAATTTTAAAAATAATTAAATTATTTTTTGATAAAGAAAAAGGAATTTAAATTCCATTGAAAGAAATTCTAGCATGGTTCCCCCCTTTCTTATTGATATATTTCTTAGAAAAAGGGGAATTTTTTGTTTTCATCAATGCTTAATTTGATAAAGAAAATGAAAAACTAAAAAGAGAATAAATATAGATATTTTATCCTCATTTAATATTAATGAACAAATTATTATCAAAATTCTACACACCATGTCCACTAATATTCTAGGAAATTTTCCTTTTACTTTATTATTTTTCATTCTCGGATTTACACAATTTAATATGGATAAAGATTTCAGGTCGGGTTTATATTTTCATCCCTTCTAAGATTTGTCCTTGAAGTTTAAATTTAGACCTTCATTTGGAAATAAATTCAGGTGATTCTTTCTTATTTCTAACTCTTTTTCCTATATTTTCTTTTTTATTTGTGAATTCCTCCACATCACTTTAATTAGAGACACTTTTTATTTCATAGTTTCTTTATACTTCAATTTACAATCTTTATTATTTCATCTCGAGTGTTGAATCCTCTCCAACCTTCAGAGTATCGTGATATTAAAACACATCATGTATGGTAGTCAAATAAGGAGTTAATACTAATATATATGTTAATGACCCAGTACCCAGTTCTCATTGTCATTTTAAAGAGCCGACATATATATATATATATATATATATATATATATATATATATATATATATATATATGGGTACTAGTTTACCCTTATTCCTGAAATGAATAATATTTTTTCAGGACGTGATCTTCAAGAATACTTAATCGCTCACATTGAACTCTAGTGGTTTCCTCCAATTATCAATATAACTCTTATGTCTATCTTGTAATTCTTTCATCCTTTTTTTTATTACATTTACCTTATATGTAATCATCTAAACAATTTTTTGTTCTAATAACTTTATTTCACCCATTTCATCTCAACATACTAGAGTACAACATTTCCTTCTATATAAAGCTCCAAATAAAACCATATCTAAAACTAAAAGAATGGCAAGAAAAGTAGTGTTGCAATTGGTGTAGAAATGGGTTGTTACTTTAAAACTTACTTGGTCTTGGGAATTGGCCTTGACTTTTTATTCATAAAGTAATCTTGAGAAGTGTATTAGGGAATGTTATTGGCATAGAATTATGGAGTTTTTATCGGACTCTAACATAGTTTAAAAAATTGATAAAATAAAATAGTGTAAAAATATTTAAAAATAGCATAATTTAGATAGTCACAAATGACTTTTGTGATTCGCGAGTTCTAATTGTCACCTGCAACTTTCTCAAATTATAAAATTATTGGACACGATATTCAATAAAAAGAGAGAGAAGATGGGAGAGAGAAAAGAAAGGAAAGAAAAGACTTCGGATGTACACTGAAATTTTGATAACATCACTAGTACCATGGAAAAGATATCGAGGAGATGAGTGTAACGACACCAAGAAAAGTCACAAACGATGACCAGAGTGGGCCATATGAGCTAGTGAGTCTTAGCAACCCTGAACAACTTGTATGACCCATTTCGTTCATCATTGATGACTTTATTTGGTGTTGTTAGATTCGTCTTGTCGAGATCTTTTATATGGTGTTGGTGGTATTGTCATCGGAGCTTTGATTCCTATAAGGTCTTTTTTTTTCTTTGCTGTTTTTTTTTCTCTCCTCTCTTTTCCTTGAATGAAGAGAGAGGAGAGATAAAAAAGCTAAAAAGATCCTAGAAGCACACCAAAAGTTACGATGATAACACTACTGGTACCATAAAAAAAATCTCAACAATACAAATTCAACGACACCAAACGAGGTTACTAACGACGAACGGAGTGGGCCACATGAGTTGTCAAAAGGTGTTGGGATTCACTTTCCTTGAGGCCCCTCATGTGGCCCACTCCAATCACCGTTGGTGATCTTTTTTAGTGTCATTGAATTCATCTCATCAATATCATTCCAACAGTACTGGTGGTGTCATCATTGGAATTTCAATATGTTTTCAAATTTTTTTTTTATTTCTTTCGTTTTTTTATCTTTCTCCTCTTTTTTTATTAAATATTGTTTCTAGCAATTTTGTAATTTAATAAAGTTGTATATGACACTTGCAACTTGTAAATCGAAGATGGTATTTGCGACTTTCTAAACTATATTATTTTTCTAATTATTTTTTACAATGTATTATTTTATTAATTTTTTAACTATGTTAGAGTCCTAAAAAACTCCATAATTCTATGCCAATAAATTTTGAGCTAAGTAGAAGCAGACCACCCCGGCTAGGCTGGCTTTGTTGGCCATTTTAAGGCTCACAAACTCACCACTAATGATTAAACTAATCACCCCCGCCCATGATCACATGGGTCACCATCTCCACGTAAAATTTGATCCACAGACGCGAGCACCCCCACGGAGCTTTTATCTGAGTTCTGCAGAGAGAAGCATGTATACAAGCTTTTGAAAAGAGTGTCGCTGCGCGCGCATTGGTTGAATCATCAGCTCAATTAACGAACATGATTGGTAAAAAACACAATATATAATAAGCCAAAATTATGCCGTCAAATTAAAAAGAGAAGCTTATGTATATGCTCAGATGTAAATATTAATTATTGAAGAACCTTAGCTTAGTGTGTGTTCTTTCTTTTATCAAGAATCTTTTGGAATTCCCTTAAAAATTTTGCCTCCTTGCATGCAAACATGTCTAGAGAATGGGAGCGTCTCCCACAATTAAGAATAAATTTTAATCAATAAATTATAATTAATTATTATTAGTTTACATAGACTAAGATTGGTACAGGGGATCGAGAATCCCACGATGCTGATTCCTCACCCTTTAAAAAAGGACCTTGCTGTGAGCATTAGTTATTCTTGCAATTAATTGGGTAGGTAATGGGTATACTTGCATGATTTCCATTTTTATTTCTTGAGTCGCCATGTTCTTTACCTTTCCCTTAATTATTGAGCTATTCCCTTTTTGTTTATTCCGGTGGGACTTGGAGTTTTGATTATGAATTTGATTGGATTTTAAGAGACTAGGTTGTCAGGAATGGATATAATTGTGATGGCAAGTAGCTTTTTTGTGTCAAAAAAATCAATTTAATTTAAAAGTATAAATTAGTAGGTGAGTATTAAAATATGATTTATATTATTCTCTAATATATATTTTAAAGTAAATGCACTTTAAACTTGAAATTTGTACATAATTATATCACCTTATGCTTATTTTTTATCAAATAAATGAGGGTGATGAAATTTAAACTTGTGACCATTTGATTATCGAGATTTTGATACCATATTAAAATATTAATTTAACTTAAAATTTTATATTATTAAATAAAATTTTAAAATAAAATTTATATTATTATTTATGGATATTTCATAGTTATACCAGCTGCTAAGAGGATGGCATGATTTATTTTTATTTTTTGAGAAAAAAACACGAGAGAGGCACCTAATTAAATTGCTGATGATTGTACGTAGAACTGTTAGATTATCCAGGTGAGTGCCCATGATTGTCACAGCTGTGAGTCCCCATCTTGAGATCAAGGCTTTGCCGCATTATTTATCCGATATTTATAAATAAAAATGACAGGACAAAAAATTAGGTCAGGTGTTATAAGAACTCGCTAGGAAAAAAAAATTAAAACCTTCATCAACAACTAATTTCTAGATGTCTTGAATTATTAATCTCATAAACTCTGCTGAATTCTGCTCAACTCGCCTAATTAATAGTGTGGCACAACCAAAACATTATTCATGATAGGTACATTTAATCAATGCTTGAAGAATAACATCAAAATAGAAAAAATATTAACAATTAAATGTTAAAAAATAATATAAATATTATATCTTGAGATGTTACCTAACAACTTAAACTATTGGGTTGAAATGATTATTCAATATAGTATCAGAGCCTTAATGATCAAGGGGTTACGAGTTCGAATCTCACTATCCTTATTTATTTAATAAAAAAAATTAAGCACAAGGTAACACGAGTCTATATAAGTTTCAATTCCAAAGGACTTTCACTCGAGGGATGCTTTGGAGAATAATATAAATCATATATTGAAACCTTACCTAACAGTTTAAGCTATTGGTCGAGATGATTATTTGATAGTAAATATATATTTTTAATGTTTTTATATCATTTTAATATGTTGATATCAAAAATAAAATTTTAAAAATAAAAAATTATTTTTATATATTTTCCAATAAAAAATACTTTAAAAAATAATCCCTACTAAAACAGCAAACCCGCTCTTAATTGGTGGGAAGGTGCTCCGCCCTTCCTTGTTAATAACCCTTCTAATTAATTTGTTTGGTTAGCAGTGGCAAAAAGAAGAAGGAGGTTTAAACCAAGTGATGGATTCTTTCAATTAATCGAACCTCCCAATTATACGAAGAAAATAAATATAAACATAATAAGAATTATGATCTGTTAGTTGTTGATACCGTTTTCGCTATCTAAACATTAACAACTATTATATGCAAATAAATTAATAACTGCCAATTATAAGGAATGACAGCCTGTGGTGGTTAGGCGTGGTGGAGTCGAAAGAATTCAAGGAAGAAAACAGGACCAGCAGTTATACAAGCAAGCTTAATGCCCTATATATGTACGGACGCATATAATTTATACGTGGCAGTTCCATTTTGAATGATGATGGAGACACAGCATGTGCTCACGTGCTTTACACATATGTTCTTCAAGTTGAATCTGTAGCTGGACAGCCAATCCCATCAGTTTTAGCTATTCCTGGCCCCTTTTCTTTCAAAATAAAAACAAGCATGGAGTCCAGTCCTCAGAAGACACCTGCCCTGCCCAGGAAAAAAAATAAATAATAAAAATAAATGATTGGAAGAAAATGAGTTTAGATGGAATGGAGTTGATCGTGAACTGGATGGCGGCTAAAATGTTTTTTTTTTTCAAAATTTAAATTTATTTTTATTTCAAATTAATTTTTTTAATATTTTTATATCGTTTTAAAATAATGGTATTAAAAATAAATTTTAAAAGTTTATTATTTTTATATATTTACAAAAAAAAAATATTTTTAAACGCGTATAATGTTTTTCCACCTTATTGATTATCTCCTCCACCTAGAGTTTGGATAATCTTCATTCAGAATAATAAATTCCCCAAGCTCTCCAACCTGGAATCCTTAGCTGTATAAGAGCTGCAATATCAACGTTGATGGAAAAAACCAACCCTTGCAGACCCGAACATGACACCGGGTGTCCCAATTAACGTTTGTAGGTCCTAAATGACACGAGAGGAGAATAGCATTTCTTTTTTCGGCTGTTGTTCTTACATAGATTAGTATGTTTTTTTTTTATCAACATTAAAATTGTATATTTTCAGTTTTTTTTTTTATACTTTGATATACACATAAATAGCAAGTGACGTGTTACTTGTCCTGAGTATAAATTGCTAAAAGGCAAGCTGTAATGTTCTAGATAGAGAAAAAATGCATTTTTCAATTATATTATGACCCAACAAACCAAAAGAAAACCTAAACACATTTTGTAAAACATGATCATGACCTTAAATAACTAAAAAATTAACCCAAAAACCCACAATTAACTTGAAATCAAAACTATTTTTATTTGATTTGAGTCTTCCTTCGTAACCAGGGGTCTTTGGTTGTTGGAGATTTAGGTCTAGTTTGTTATTGTGATTTAACTGTGTTTTTGAAAAAGAAATTATTTTCAAATTAATTTTTAGGATATTTTTAGATTGTTTTGATGTATTAATATCAAAATAAAATTTAAAAAATAATCCCTATGCATTATTTTAATGCATTTTCAAACAAAAATAATTTAAAAATAATATTTATTACAATCTCAAATATACTCTTATCAGTCAGGTTTTTCTTTCTTCTTTGTATTTTTTTAGTTTATTTGATTTTGTTCCTTCAAAGCTAGTCACACGCTCTAATTTTATCAAAAACTTTCTTAAAAAATTTAACCATTAAATAAACCTAAGTATAATAATCCTTGTCACTAGCTGTAATAGTCTCGTGCTTGGCAAGGATCCCCTCTTTTTTTTTTTTTTTTTTGTATATATAAAAAAGCTCTCGTGTTACGGCCCACGGGTCAACTAGATAGGAAGCACATTTTGAAATTTATTAGATTGAGGAGACTAAGCATGTTCTTCTTGAAAATCATCATAGCTCAACTGACTCCAAGGTTTATGGCGAATTCCCCCTATGCTTTGCCATCTCTCTCTCTCTCTCTCTCCCTCCCTCCCCTGTTAACATTTAAGATAGGAATTGGAGGGCTGTCCTATGAAACTTGATTGAAAGATTATGACGATGGAAGTAAAATATAATTTTAATTCTATTCTATAATACTCTATAATGTGTGGGTTTTTAACTGAATAGCAGGTTTTTTTTTCACTTTTGTTTTTTTTGTTTTTTATATATAATGTATCATTGTGCACACAGTACACAGTGAAACACTTAACTTTTTTTCTTTTTCTTTTTCTTTTTTTTTTGCTTATGGGTTTTTTTCTTTTTTTTTGTGTATTTTTTTTAATGAATTTTTTTATTTAATTTAGTTTGTTAATATAAAATATTTTTTATTTAATAATCATATTTTTATTACACGGATCTCGGGTTTGACGAGTTAACCTGAATTGTTTTTTGTTTTTTTTCCTTTTTAATCAATTTTTTTTTTGTTTGACCTATCGATTTTTTTTTTCTATTTAGTTATCAAACTTTCATGACGCGAATTCCAGGTTTGATGGCTTAACCTGATTTGATGGGCTAACTCAATTGATTCAGATTTTTTTTCTTTTTCCTCATTGGTAATATGCTTATGTCTTTTGTTTGTTTTTGTTTTTTTAATTAATTTTTTTTCGTTTAGTTTAGGTTGTTAATGTTCATTTTTTTTCTATTTTTTAATGATTTTTTTGTTTAATTTAGTTTGTTAATGTGAAAAAAAAATATTTAGTTATCATACTTTCATGACATGGATCTCGGGTTTGACGGGTTAACCTGGTTTAACGAGTTAACTTATTTTTTTTGTTTTTAATTATTTTTTTCGTTTAGTTTAGTTTCTTAATTTTTTTTGTTTGACCCATCGATTTTTTTTTCTATTTAGTTATCAAACTTTCATGACGCGAATCTCAGGTTTGACTGGTTAACCTGATTTGAAGGGTTAATCAATTGATTCAGATTTTTTTTCTTTTTCCTCATTAGTAATAGGCTTATGTCTTCTGTTTTTTTTATTTTTAATTAATTTTTTTCGTTTAGTTTAGGTTGTTAATGTTTAATTTTTTTTTCTATTTAGTTATCAGACTTTCATGACACGGATCCCGGGTTTGACAGGTAACCTGGTTTGACAGGTTAGCCCGATTAATTCTGGGTTAACCCGTCAATTTTTTTTTCTATTTAGTTATCAAACTTTCACGACATGAATTCAAGGTTTGACGGGTTAACCCAGTTAATTCAGATTTTTTTTCTTTCTATTGGTTTTTTTCTTTTTAATTAATTTATTTAATTATCATACTTTTATGACATGACCTTGCAGCCAGATCCACATCCAAGATTATTGGGTCTGGTGTTAGAGTTAGACCCAGATCTAGACCTACTGGGTCATGCAAGTTTATTATTATTATTATTATTACTTTTGGGTTAGGCGTTATAACCAATCCTAAGATTCTTGGATATAGCTTTGCAGAAAGACCTAACAATTTTAGATCTTAATTTTTTTTTTGTATTTTTTATATAAAAAAATTAACCCAAAACATCGCGCGTGTTAGTAACTAATAGATTTCTAAATGACGATGGAAGTAAAATATAATTTTAATTCTATTCTATAATAGATTTCTAAACAACCAAGGGACGGCTCAACATTGGATCCATTTTTTCTTGCCTGCTGTTTTATTTTTTTTGGTATTGATCTCTAAAAA
>Ga0325414_1008736_pt1 | contig 10722 bp, 9 predicted proteins | sample PopdelMetagenome_8_FD_206183 | JGI IMG/M metagenome (GOLD analysis project Ga0325414, IMG submission 206183) | Populus deltoides microbial communities from Bellville, Georgia, United States - Leaf-PdKOR-R3 | ecosystem: Host-associated > Plants > Phyllosphere > Phylloplane/Leaf | place: USA...
GTATAAGAATTGAAATAGAAAAAAAATCATTATAAAAAGCACTAAATTCACATTATCCGAATGGCAACACCTAGTAATTAAAAGAAACTCCATACCCTTTCTAGTACCAGCCATCGTTAGACCAATTCATTAAGCTTTCCCTCCCTCGAGTAAGCAAACTCGACTTTTCCTAGCCTCGAAAAGTCTCTGTCAAGTCTTGACTCCCAAATAAACTAAATATAAAAAATTAAAGCAAGACAAGAGAAATTTGAAGATAGAAAAATAGAAAGAAAGTGAAGGAAAGTGAGAGAAAATTTTAGCCAAACACAAACAAATAGAAAACAGAGCGAAAGAGAGAGAGCTAAACAGTAGACAGAGAGTATGAAGCACATTTTCAAGAAGTTACACATAGGAAGCAGCAACGAGTCATCACCAAATCGAACAAGTAACGACACCGCCACGAGCGCATCGACACCTCCACCACCGCCACCATCATGTTCCTCCGATCACCGAGCTGCCGGAACCGGAAATTCACCGGCGAATCCTCCATCAACATCGCCTTCACCGGCGACGACAGCGCAACCGTTGGCGTTTGGTAATCGGACGGATTACTTTGCGTCGGAGGAGGACTTTCAGGTGCAATTAGCGTTGGCGATTAGCGCGTCGAATTCGGAGTTTAGAGATGATACGGAGAAGGATCAGATACGTGCCGCGACGTTGTTGAGTTTAGGAGGAGGGAATAATCGGATTGATGTGGATAGAGAGAAAGGAGAGGGAAAAGTGGAGGATTTGTCGAGGTATTATTGGGTGAGTTCATTTTTAATAATAAGTTCTTGATTTTCTTGTTTCTTTAATTTATTTTTTAGTGAATGAGGTTGAATTAGGGTTTTAATTGCTTCCTTTCCTTGTTTCTTTAATTTAAGTTTTAGTGGATGGAGTTGAATTAGGGTTTTAATTGCTTCTTTTTTTGTGGTTGAACTAGTTCTTGGTTAATGAGGTTCAGTGTTTGGAATATGTGTAATTTAGTGATCAGAAAATGAAGGTAAATTAAATGTTATTGAGTCCGGTTATTGTAAGTAATTTAGTTCCGAGTTTAGTTGAATTAAGAAAGTCTAGTCAATTTGAGCATTTTTTAGGTCTTCAATCCGGATAACTGTAGTGGATGAGCTTGGAAGTTGCTAAATTTTTTCTGCTTATTGTAAGTTACCGTGTCAAATTTAGCTTAATTAGGGAAATTTAGTCGATTTGAGCTGTTTTTGAGTCTTTGATGTGGTGAATTGTAGTGGATGAACTTTGGGGTTATTAAATTTGTGGGAAGAAAGATTAAAGTGTCTGAATTTTGGAGGTGAAGTGCTCAGTCAGTTTTGGATACCATGAATTGTTGAGAATGAGTTTGAAGTTGAGTGTTTAATTTTGGTTTTGGTTATTGATCGCGAGTGTTTGCACAGAGGAATTTATTTTTAAGGTTGCATGACAGAGTTTTGTTTAGTTTACTGTTAAGCTACGGAAAATCTAGTTGGATAAAATGTGCACGAGTTTCCTACATGTTCATTTGTAGTATGTAAGGCTTGACCATAATGTTTTCCTGTTTGCCAGTTTACTTGCTGTTTATGTGCACATTATGTTGGATTGAAGTGTCAAGGAAAATTGCTTTAAGACTTTCTGTTTTTTTTTTTTAACAACCATTAGTTTGTAATAACTTGGGCATACATTGATTCAAACATGCAAAAACTTTGAGTTAATGAACTTTAAATTGATGTAACTCATCTCTCAAACTATATGTGAAAACTTATCTGGCCAAAAAGTCCAAGTTTGGTGGTATTTAGTGAAGATAAACTCGTGTTGGATGGTCAGCTGAAGCAATCCTCCCAGAGATGTTGTTAGCAACAATAAAATTTTGGTTCTGTTAAATATAAAATAATTTGGTTCTATTAAATTAGCTATCATGCTGTGTGCAAAACATAAAAAAAACTTCATGCTAAGCTACACCCTGGAATATTTCACATTAGAGCCTTCTTAAGGTCAATGGATTTTGAAGATATCTCATGGAAAGTGAAAATTGGCAAAGGAACGAGTTTCATTTACAATAATCTTGATATACATGATGTAGTTGATGAAGGTTGTGTAGGCGCTTCATAAATGATAAATGTGTGGCACACCTGGAACTTTTCCAGCTTCATTTAAGGTTTTTGTGAATGTGTGCTATCAAATAATGCTTTCCTAGTTTTATTTCCCTTGATCTGAGTTGGATTGCTTCACCAGGAATATAACGTTCTTGATTATGGGGAGAGAGTGATGGATGGTTTCTATGATGTGTTCTGCACAAGCTCAGCAGTTCAAGGAAAAATGCCATCCCTCATGGACCTAGAAACAAATGCTGGCGGTTCTGGTTTTGAAGCAGTAATAGTTAATCGAAAAGTTGATCCTGCCTTGGAAGAGCTGATGCAAATTGCACAATGTATTGCATTAGACTGGCTTGCAACCGATGTTACTATTTTGGTGCAGCAGCTGGCTGAACTTGTTACAGGACACATGGGTGGCCCAGTAAAGGATGCCAACTTGATTTTGGCAAAGTGGATGGAGAGAAGCACAGAGTTAAGAACTTCTCTTCAAACTAGTGTATTGCCTATTGGGTCCGTAGATATTGGTCTGTCTCGACATCGAGCGTTGCTTTTCAAGGTCAGCATCATACTTCCATTAGTGACTGCCTGAGGGTTTTGTTGTTGCAGCAATCTATTATATTTTAAGTTAGGCTGCTTGGAATAGCTATATTCATAATTTTTGTTTGCCTGGATCTAGGTGTTGGCTGATACCATTAAGTTACCTTGTCGACTGGTGAAAGGTAGTCATTACACTGGCATTGAGGACGATGCTGTCAATATAATAAAGTTAGAGGATGAAAGGTTGTGGCTTGTCCTTGCTGTATGTTTTTATATCTATTAGCTCATTCTTTATCTTTTCTGTGTCTGTCAATAGTTTTTAATTCTCAAGATGACCATCTTCTTTGCATATGCAAGTAGGTTTCTTATAGTGTATTATTCTCTCTTATTCTATACTGCTTCTGTTTAGGTTTTAGTCCAATTTGTAATCAACTCTTTCTACCTTTTGTAGTGAAGTCATTCTTTGAATGAAAACTTCAAACTGCTACAGGGATATAGAAAGTAAGTTGATAAGACTGACTGACTGGGAAGAGGATTATTGTTGGACCCCCTCAAGTACCTAATGTACAATGCTGACTGCAGGATCCTGTTTAGAAGTAATTGGTGGAAGAAATTACATGTTTTATTTTTTTTCCACGGCCACATCTTATACATTGATAGAATGTTTTGTTACACGTTGCAGATTTTCCTTGTACATGTGCTATTTTTCTTAAAATCTCTACCAGTTTCACTAGAATGAATTTCTTTTGCTCTGGTTGGGTCAAGGAGGAACCTGCTATTTTTTGTTGACTGTTCACTAGTTGCTTTCTTAGTTAGGAATGGGGGCCAGGCTTTGGTAATAAGCATTTGAAATAATGCAAGACATGCTTGTATAGACTAAGAGAATTGAGTTTGTCCCCTGATTTTACAGACCAAGTATGACCCACAATGTAAAGGCTTGGATCCCTGTTTGAAAGGTCATGGAAAAGTACATGTCCTCTATGCCTCATTAATGCAGAGACACACAAAAGCAGGGGTGTATATACGGGTCCTTTCTGGCCGTCGCAATCAATCCTAGTTTATGCTATAATTGTTGTGTGCAACTTATTGTTTTCTTCTTTTCAGTTTCTTTTGTGGCCATCTCTGTTTATAAAGGTGTAGTTTTGCTTACTTGCTGTTAAATAACTAAAAATCCAATTTGTCAAATCAATGCAACATCATATGCACAGATTTTGTTGGAGACACTGGAGCTATCCTTTCATGTTCTTGTAAAAATGCTCACCTGCATTTCTGTGTCCTGTCTGTGTATGGTAGATGAAAAATATTTGTGTGTTTTCACTTGTAACTATATTTTTTCTGCCTTCAGAGAGTTTTTGGTTGATCTCATGGCAGCTCCCGGTACACTTATACCAGCTGATGTTCCTAGTGCAAAAGACACTACCTTTAAGATCCCTGCTCCTCGCTCTAATGAAACTGGAGTGGTTTTTGCTAGATCAAAACCATTAACTGGCGAAGGCACTAGTCAGAACTCTTCAGTGGATGGCATTTCGCCTTTGGATAGAATATTAAGTTCTGAAAATGCAGAATCCCTGCCTTCTTTCTCTGGTTCAAGTAACAATGCTGGTGTTGGTTCTTCTGGAGTATCAAATAAAGCAGCTCCTACAAATCAGCTTGGTAATATAGCTTCCACAGCCTTTGGGACTTCTGTATACAAAGGGAGTCGTGGGGTGCATGCAATTGGTGATGGTATGCGGATGAATGTTAATGTAGTTCCATATGTTCCTAATACCTCAGAGGATTCTAAAAACCTTTTTGCAGATCTTAATCCATTCCAGATCAAGGGAACTGGCAAAAGTTTCATGCACAACAAACCTGCAGAGAATAAAATTAACGAGTTTCAAGGACGAAAAAATAACCCCGTTCCCAGCCCACCTGCACCATTGATGTGGAAGAATCGATTTGCTTACAATGAGGTGCCTAGAAGAAAAGATAATGATAATGTGGAGGGCCTTTATCCTAGAATCAATCGGGAACCTAATAATTATAATCACTCCTCCTTAGCTACCACCAATTTGTCTGAAAAAGTTTATCCACAGGGTTTCAAGTCATCCAGTAATTTAAATACATCCAATAGAGAAAGTGACACCAGGAATTCTGCGAGCAGTGCCAGTTCAGAATTGTCATCATATACTAATCAAGGCTACAGTTTGGCTTCTGTTGAGGAAGTAAACTCAAATTTTGAAGAAAAACTCTGGGATGCAAAGAATTTGCAAAATGACATGGAAGCCTCGGTTAAAGAAAGTGAAGACAATGAAATTGGTTTCCATGACCGTAGAAAGTGCATACATGACAGATTTATGGGGACCAATCTAAAGCTGAAGGGTCCAGAAAGTCCTAGCACATCAGTTGATTCCAGCGCTCACAGGGTTGATCAAATATTGGATGACGTAGATGTAGGTGATGAAATTTGCTGGGAAGATTTGGTTTTTGGTGAAAGGATTGGACTAGGTAATGCAAATGGCTGGTCATATTGTGTTGGAATTGATCGTGGATTCCCTATTTCTGAATTGCTTCTACATAATTGTGTGCATACATGTGTGTGTGTGTGTGTGTGTGTGTGAGCATGCACATGCACATGCACACTCACATACAAAACCAATGTGTAATATGAAATATGCATCTAGTTATCTTCAACATAAAATATTCTTTAGAATATTTTCCCTTGTTTTCATGAGAATTTGTCTCAAGCTATTGACTTGAGGGAAAAAAAATGATTAAGGTCTTAATTTTCTTGTGGAGGTCAGAAACTCTTTGCTTTCCTTCTCATTTGTGTCTTATGCAGGCATGATTATAAGGAGGATTAATGTCTGAAGACAGTTTCTCACATGTTTTCTTGTGAATAGGTTCATATGGGGAGGTCTATAACGCTGATTGGAATGGCACGGTGAGCCTGACTTTCTTCATTTAATTGTTCTTTACTTTTGTATTTTGTCATTGTAGCTCAAATTTATTTATTAGAAATGTGGAAAATCTGTCTCATTTTTCTCTTGATATCCTGGTTTTATCTTAATCAATTGATGTCTAAATTTGATTGTTTATTTTCTCTGATTATTCTCTCTTTGCAATATCTCATGTGGGTTGCCGTTGTGGAGTTTACCATGAAAGATAACTGGAGATAAATGTAGTGCCATAAATGTTGGTCAAATTTTGAAAATCTACATTGACTTGAAACCGAAACTTGTGTTTTAAATTAACCTGGATATGTGGTTATAGAAGAACGTTCTTCATTGATGTCTAAATATAGTGGTTAATTGTTCTGTTACACTAATTACTAGCATAAGTGCTTGCTTGCTGAATTTTGGAAGTTTGGTGGGAGAAATAGACTTGTAATTTCTAATCTTCTAGCTGGTGGATTGTTGTTAAATCACAGGAGGTTGCTGTGAAGAAGTTCTTAGACCAGGATTTCTCAGGTGCTGCTCTGGATGAATTCAAAAGAGAAGTAAGCAACAATTCAGCTTTCCTAATATTCATATAATAAATCTATTTCCAGTTACCATTTAGCCACATGAAACCAAAAGATACAAAACATAATGGCACTGACATAGTAAATGCCCTGTATGGCCATGCATGTGGCTATAACCTTCTCTTGGTAGTGCCATGTCCTGTTGTACTTAAAGTTCTTGGATTTAACAGCACTTGATAATCGTTTGATTTCCCGCTTTCTTTTCCATCAAGATCTTGGGAAATATTTGACTTGTAAAAATTGATTTAGTGTCATTTGAGTTGTCTTCGTCATTCAGCACATGCACATATCTAAAGAAATCTGGGCGTGCCAGAGATCATATTCATTTCTTTTTAGTTCAAAATCATTGACCAAATCTTTGATTTCTGTTCTGTTATGTAAGGTTCGAATAATGCGTAGATTGCGTCATCCAAACGTTGTTCTTTTTATGGGTGCTGTTACTCGACCTCCAAACCTGTCTATCATCACAGAGTTTCTTCCAAGGTATATAATTATGTGCTTCATTTTGTTGTCTCATCTTAACGTGATAAACTTTTTTTGAAGCAACAGTGAATGCTAGCCATCTCTGTGATTTCATCTATGTGTAGGGTATTGATACTTGGTTACATGCTTATGTATGCTTCAGCTGACAGTTTCATATTTTGGTTTTCCAGAGGAAGCTTATACCGTATTCTACACCGTCCTCAGTGTCAAATTGATGAGAAGCGTAGAATAAAGATGGCTCTCGATGTGGTATGAATTATCAGCCATTTATTCTTTTAAATTTGTACTTTACACCCTTCTGTTAGATTTCAAATCCCTTCTTGCACTGTAGGCAAGGGGCATGAACTGCTTGCATGCCAGTACACCAACAATAGTTCATCGGGATTTGAAGTCGCCAAATCTTTTGGTTGATGAAAACTGGACTGTCAAGGTATGGAACTTTATTGTCACCTGACTTCCTTTTGTTAGTTGTTCTGATTTATCTTTCTTCTCATAATAATTAGTACTGCAAAAACTGGACACGCATGTAGGTGGCTACTGGTTCAAATTTAAAAAATGGGGGTGAACTGTTAGATTAATTATTACTTGTAATTTTTTAGGGTGCAAAAATAATTTCTAAGATTGTTTGTTAGGAGGTTAAAAACTATGTGTACTAGTGGGTCGACTATAATAAAATTAAAAAAAAAAAATTTAAGTGATGTAATATTAGAAGGTACCACTAACAAGGGTAAGTGAAAGAGAGGATGAGGTTGAAGGGTAATTTTAGATGACAGTTATCAATAATGACAGTTCTTAGATATCTAATATTAAATGGTGTCATTGAAGGAAAAATACCATAGAAGCTCTCTGGGTAATTTTATTCAAATCTTATTCTGTCTTTTGGTGTTCTTAATAGCTAGCTAGTTTAAAGGAGGATCATATGAGCTGTACACACCCACTGACTTTCATTTACCCAGCCTTGTCACTTGCAGCTTGTATTTGGCCAGAAAGTCCAATGTGATGGTTTATTTGTTGAACTCGGGTTTTCTTCAATCAGTTGATTTTTTTTATAAGAGACTATATGTGACAAGTTGCTCGAAAGTTGAAGATACAAGTCATGAAGAAGCAAATAATAGCCTGTAGTTAGAATTAGTTTTGGGTGTAGTTTTTGACTGATTTTGCGGTTTCCTGGTAGGTTTGTGATTTTGGGCTCTCACGCTTGAAGCATAACACCTTTTTATCATCCAAATCAACTGCAGGAACGGTGAGAATTTTATTTTCCGGCTAATATTCAGAAAAAATAGCTTTCATGGCTGAAGAGAGTGGATGCATTGTTTGTCTATTATTTCTAATTGAGTTGTCTTTGATGTGTTAGCCTGAGTGGATGGCACCTGAAGTTCTCCGTAATGAACCCTCAAATGAGAAGTGAGTTGATTTTTCATCTATACTGCTTTCAGATTTACCAACTTTCTTGCACTTCCACCACATCTAAGCTGGGTCAATTTCTTCAAGTTTTTCAATGCTCTGTTTTATTGATAAGAGCATGGTAGAACAACCTATGAAACTCTGCTCCATGAGAAGCCATTTGAGTACAACTATTTTCTCCTGCTTTGCACTGAAATTATCGTTGATAATATTAATTTGAACCCATAATTAAGAGCATTAACTCATGATTGAGCATTACTATCCCCTCAAAAAGGGAGAAATTATTAGGTCCAACACTTCGCCCATAGATTAGGCCAATAAACACAAGACACAGAGACAAATCTACTTAATAATTATCTCGTGATTGAGTATTATTACTGCCCCCCTAAAACAGAGGGATCATCTAGAGTCATGTTTTCTAGGTTCAAAAAATAATCTTTTCTTGAATGATGCCTAAATTGCAGTCTATTGGTGTCTCCAACTGTGACATAAATGTAATTGCATACTATAATTAACTGTATTTATGCTGTGTTGTGTGGATTCCCCTTTGTAGTTGGGACTTGGGAATACCAATTGTTACTTGCAGCATTAGTCATTGGGACAGAACTAGCTTTAAAATGACCATATAAATGGAAAACCAACTACAGTTCTATCATCTGTTGCCTTGGAGAAAGGTTTTCACTGGTGCTCTAGCGTCATGTATAAATTTATTTATTGGACCACTGTACTAAGTAGGTAATTTGTTTCTTCTGTTGAGTGTGCAGGTGTGATGTATATAGCTTTGGAGTGATTCTTTGGGAACTTGCTACGCTAAAATCGCCATGGAGTGGGATGAACCCTATGCAAGTTGTGGGTGCAGTTGGTTTCCAAAACCGTCGTCTTGAAATCCCCAAGGAAGTTGATCCCTTGGTTGCAAGGATAATTTGGGAATGTTGGCAGACGTAAGTTGAGAGGAAAATTTGTAAATTAGTTCCTAATGCCATCCCTTCATTAACACAAAATCAGTCACTGATGGCTGGCTCTCTTTGTTGTGCTTTTCTCCAGTGATCCAAACTTGCGCCCCTCATTTGCAGAGCTGGCAGTCGCTCTCATGCCTTTGCAGCGGCTGGTTGTCCCATCACATCTAAGATCAATTTAGCCCACCTCCGCAACAAGAGATTTCAGTAAATTCTACACCTCGAGATGTCTCAGTTTTGCAATTGTGAATATGGAGACATTCTGTTATTGGCCTTTGGTGAGGCGCCATTGTATGAAATCCCAAAAAAAAAAACAAAGAAAGAAAAAAGAAAGAAAGAAAACAAGGAGAAAGAAAAGATTAGAAAAATTGTAGGCAGTGTTTTGTGTAAGTAATATACTTGAGCTGCTGCTGCTGCTGCCGCCAAATGAGCATAGCAGCTCCTTGTACAGTTCGGTTTCCATGAATGTGCATTAAGGAATTGGAACTACGTTACAGGTGTGTCATGACCTTGGGACATTTGTCATTTTAAAATAAAATTGCAAATGTGAGTGTTACACATCTTCGAGATTATTGTTCACATTCTCTTGACTCTCTTTGGTTACCAAGGATCTTGTCCTGACGAGATTGATGGGGAAGGCAACGATGAATTAAGCCAGAGATGCTCTATATTATTGACTTGAGGAAGATTAGCCTTGTTACAATTAACACCTTGAGCAAGCTTCTTTCTATGGCTATATTTTCAAAACTCTTGCCCTTGCAAGGAATCATCTAACCTATGCCCAATATTCTCGCTTCTTTCAATGGCTGTATTTTCAAAACTCTTGGCACTACTCCCATCACCTTGCAAGGAAATTATCGAACCGATACTCATATTAGCAAATGTATGAACTTGGAATTTGGAATCGGACTTCCAAGTTGAATTACAAGAAACCTTGGGATAGAATTGGACAGGGGCCGCGGCTTGCGCAGCCCCCTCTGCCACAAATTTTGACGTAGGATCTCCCACTTGGGGAGACCTTAAGCCAGCACCCTTCCTCAGTGCAATGGAAGTCACTGACCTAGGCCATTGACCTTCTTGATCGCCCATCGACCCCGTCCAGGTAAGTATGGAGCATGTTGCTTCGAGCTTTTTATTTATAGATACATTCCTTGCTTAAACGTTGTCTTTTCTCTGTGTGGGATTGTAAAGTTGAGCGTACAACGCTCCACTGCATTCCCAATGCACCTGCACCCGCATTTTCTCTAGTCCAATGAGTTATATTTAATACCGAATAGAGATATGTTGATGCCTACAAAACTGATTGATTGTAAGGTAGAGAATCAAAATCCAGAATTAGTGCAGGTTGTAAGTAAAGCATTTCCATCCCAAGTATCTGTTCCCAAAAATGAGCTTCAAAGGTTGATTTGGTGAGAGATTTTGGGCAGCTTCCTCCTAAGCTGTGTATCGAGACCTTGATCAAAGCATCATTCTTCGCAATCTCGTGACAATTGATGATAATCTGACTTGGAACAAAAGGAGAGAAAAAAAAAAGAACAATAAACTATCAGAAATTGCCAAGGAGAAAATGTAGTTCACCTAGAAAGAAAAACAGCCGGCAGGTCATTGTTATTAATACAGTGAATAGAAAAGTTGTTACACAGAAATCTCAGGTTTCTCATTGATGATTCTTTTACAAAGACATGCTATTCTTCATCATAGGACTGACTGGCAATAGAATCTAATTTATACTAAGAAG
>Ga0325414_1008738_pt1 | contig 10721 bp, 10 predicted proteins | sample PopdelMetagenome_8_FD_206183 | JGI IMG/M metagenome (GOLD analysis project Ga0325414, IMG submission 206183) | Populus deltoides microbial communities from Bellville, Georgia, United States - Leaf-PdKOR-R3 | ecosystem: Host-associated > Plants > Phyllosphere > Phylloplane/Leaf | place: USA...
CTAGCATTTATTAGGCACGAACCCAACTAGATGGTTAACCAGATCATAAACGACACGTGTCCCCTGCTGCTGCACGTTCCCAATAATTGACAAAGGCGAAGCCGTTGGTGCGAAAGCAAAACAAAACGTTCCTTCCGAGTCTAGCGGAACCAAGTAGTTTTTCGCCGGTAACGGCAACTCCTTTCCATCAGGAAAATGAAACGACACCGTCGGCACCTCCACGTTCCCTTTAGAAGACAAATCATAACACGTGTCAAACAACGCTATCCCATTAGTCGACGGCAAGTCCCTCGTTCTCTTTACAAAGGCATCCCGCAGAGAGTTGTAAACGTCCGTTTGCAACCGAGTAATGGCCGTTCCCGAGTCAACAATTACCCCTCCATTTCCCGACTCATCAATTTGAAACGCCGATTCAGGAATCGAAACCAACTCCCCACCTACACTCAGTCCCGTTAATCCAACGTAATAAAAGGTATCAAGATGGTGGTTCCGGAGCAACGGAGCAGCAACAGCGTTAGGAGGGAGAGTTGAGTTGAACTCGAGAGTTGAAGCAGACTCAGAATCGCGATCCACGAGGCAATAAGAAAATGACGTCGCATTGATCTGAGAAGGGAAGGACAACGAGCCGCCGCCGAGCCCTAGCAAGCCAGCGGCTCCTACAAACAATCCTTCATTATTATGTCCACAGCCGATAGCCACGTTATCAACTGGGGCTGAGCCAAGAGTAATAGTCTCAGTAACAAAATCACCAACGGTGTAAGACCCGTCCCCATACGAAACCTCGTAGAGACACGTGTCATTCCGGCATTCTGATACGTCGAGGGACCTGCATTGCCTGGTGTTGCAAGATAGAGTTGAGAAGGAAGCCGATGACGCCGGCTCAAAGATGGGGTCCGCTTGCTGATAACAATCAGCGCAGGGGGCGCATTGTACCCAGTTAACGTCACTACCAGTGTCGAGTATTAAATAAGCTTGACTTGGTGGTTTTCCGATTCCAACTCGGGAGAAGTACTCACCACTTCCTTGACTCGTGCCAGATATAATCGGGCTCTGTAGATCCTCAGATTTGAATTCTGAATCAGTCTCAAGTGGTTTAAGATCTGACGAGGAAATGGAATTGATGGCTAGATCTAAACGAGTCACGAGAGATTTGACTCGGGCAGAGTCACGCTGGTGGCGAGATAAGGTTAGCGACTTGTAGTCAGTGTGTGTGGTTTTTTGAATGGAAGTTCTAGAAAGCAGCTCTACTGTAAGTTCTGACGAGGTAGTTTCTTTCTCTTGCTGGTTAAACGGTGACATTTTAGGGCCAGAAGAGAAAATGTTTTTCGTTCTTTGAATGGAGGCGGCGACATCAAGGACTGTCGTTTCAGAAGGATGTGGTGTTAGAATTCGAGAGGAGGAAACAGGTGGTGAAGCGAAAAACAAAGAGAAGATAACGTAAAAGAGAAGCCCCATTTGGGACAATAATGACAGAGAGCGGCAGGACAAGACAGCAAAGCGAGAGGAGTCAAGGAATGCTTGTGCTTGCTTGTGTGATGCATATAAAAAGGAAGGGGTTCACGTTTGGCTTGCTGAGGAAATTAAAGACAAGCAGGGAGAGAGAAGCTTTGAGTGAGATGGGGTTTCGAAGGATAAATTTTAAAGAGAGGAGTATTCTATGTTTTTTGTGTTGTCTTTGGCAGGGTGTTTTGTTTCGTGGTTTCATTAGCTTTGCATTTTTTTGTTAATCTCTGTGGGTCCATTGAAAGAGACATGTCTTTTAAGCCCAGTCTGTGCGCAAGAATTTGAGGATTTAATTATGGTAATTAGGGTTTCATTGCGATTAGCATGATTAATTGGTGTCTGTGACTCATCTATACGATGATGCTTTTTGATGTCCACTGCTTTACTCTTTTGACCACTAATGGGCTCTATGATTTTGGTTCGCTGGACCGCATCATTGAATGACCCGAAGGAAAACTTTTTGGGCCTACATTGTAGCTTTTGTGGGTCAAAAGGTTGTCTTCAAGTCGTCTCCCCCACCTCTCTTTCGAAAAGAGAGTCCTGAAATTTTGCAATCCTTCAATTAGCATCTTTAGAAGCATAATAATATCCATGAAAACATGATCCGATTGAGCATCGGTTCAATCATTCCGTGTCCTTTAATTATTATCCAGTAACTTGGTGGTTTCCTCAGGATCCCAAAAAAAATTTCTAAACAAAAGCCAGATCGGCTTTTGAAAAGTACTAACATGTTTGTTTTTTTTTTCTTTGAGTGTTCTCATCTTATGTTTATCTATCATTTTTTTTTTTATCTTTCCTAGAGCAGATGTAGTCTCGAGTTAGCGTGATTTTCAATGTCATAAAACACCAAAGATTTTTTTTTTAATTCCAATATTATAAAAAAGTTCTTTGAATTTTCTAGATTAATTCTGTTATTCAATAATGTATAGGGTTTTTCAATGAATAAGTTTGAGAAAATATTCATTGAATTTAATATGAAAGCTTTGTTTTTTAATTTAATCAAATGAGATTATATTTATACTCATTGATGTAATGGAAATCTTAGGGAATTAGTTTGATGATAAAGAGGTTTCTTTCCTTAATTTTTCATGTTCAAATCTTGAAATTATCATTAAAAAAATATTTAATTTTTTTTCTTAATATACCATGTCAACGTGGGATATACACCTTTAAAATAATTCGAGAAAGAATTTATCTCGATTCACACACAAATATATCCAAAACAACCTTGGTATAGATAGAAGCCATGAGAATTACCGAAAGTTATTTTTAAAAAATTACTTTTAAAATTTTTTCATGTTTTTTTTATTAGTAGAAAAATCAGTAAATAGAAAATATTTTTTAGATAAAGAAAAACTTAACATGATTTTTAGAAAAAAAAAATTATATTTATTTATTTATTTTGGGTGGAATATATTTTCTAGAAGTTGTGATTTTTTTAAAAAATATTATATTATTTTTTGATTATATCAAATTTAATTATCAATTTTTTAATTGATGTATATTTTGTTTTGATTTTTTTAAAATTCATACCTTAAAAATTGATTTTTATATCAACTTTGTCCTTATTATTTTAATTGTTGTTTTTATTTCTCCTGTCCTTTTCTTAATCAACTTATGAAATTTTTTTTTTAATTTAATAATCAATCAATTTTTTTATTTCTCGGATTTAGTTTTTATTCTTTAATAAAATTGAAAATACAAATTAAAACATTAAAAAATTATATTTTATTTTATTTTTTATGATATAACCAAACAATAAATAATATTTTTCAATTTATTTTTTATAACACTATAAAATATCATAAAATAATTATTCTTCATGAATCTAGTCTTACAAAAACCACTTTATCTAAAAGAAACTATTTTCAACAAAAACAAATCTTGCCTAAGTTATCCTAAGCTACTTCTATTAATAATTAATAGCATCCCTCCTTGCGCCGCGGTGTATCCATCACTATCGGAAAGCTACTTCTTCCATTAGACTAGCTAGTGATCACTTTTGGGAACCCCGTTGGGAGGGAACGAGAGGGGAGCATTGGTGTATGAAGAGTTAGGTAAGAGTTAATCCTTAATCAGTGAAGTGGTCTCTAGTTAAATCAAAAGGTGTTTTCAGAGTCATCCAATGGGCTGGCTTAAGTGCAGGCAGGTCACTTCTACAACGACACCAGACCACTCATTAGTGGGTGGACCGTGGAGATGCACAATCGTTGGCCTCACTTTTCATAAATCCTTCTCCTGTACCTTCAATGGCTGAGCTGATTTGCTATAACTCCTCCTTCTCCTTCATTTAGTTAATCGGAAGAATGATGACGGGGTAAAATCAAGTCAATCAGATGCTACTTCTCCGGTTTAGAAATAAAATCCAAACATAATTGTCAAAATACACGATGATGGTGTTAAGAATCCAGGAGGAAATTCAGTCTGTTTGCTGAATATGACAACACAAAGCAGTACAGTATTATGCTGGACTAAAGAGTCGCTTGCATAGAACAACTCTAACTCGCAGGAGCTAAATGGAGAGTTGAAAATAAAAAAAATAATATTTTAACTCTTTTTTTTTTGTTTTTCATGCTGTAGGAATAAATTAAATAAAATGCTAAAATGTTTTTTTTCTCCTACAAATATTATTTCTATATATCTCTTAAAAAAATCAAAATTAACAAAGTGGAGCTAATAAAAAAATAAACCAATAAAATATAAGCATGTGGAAAAAAAATAACATCAAAATCATAAAAAAAATAAAACACTTATTTATTCCACTTCAATATAATTAACTTTCAAATGGTTTTTTTTCCATTGGAGTATACATTATAAAAAAAGCAATATTTATATTATTTAAAATGTTATTTTATTAATTTAGCTATTTAGCATCTTTTCTTGGAAATACTCTTGTAGAGTGTATGCTTGCACTTTTAGATACTTTTAGTTTGAAAAAATGTGAAGGGAATGTTTAATATAGTGATAAAGATTGTTTTTTTTTATTTCGAATTATATTAAAATAATATATATTTTTAAATTTATTTTTGATATTAACACATCAAAACGATCCAAAAACACCCTAAAAATAATTTAAAGCAAGATAAAAAATCAAAATTTTTGAAAAGTGTTGCCCAACTACAACGCAAAAATATTCATTAAGTTAATGTTTTTTTTATGATTTTGATATGTTAATATATAAAAAAAATTGATGCATTTTAAAGCTAGAAGCTATTTTGAAAAACAATCTGGACCACAATCTCAAACACCACTTTATAACAAAGAGTTTAATTGGATAACAAGCACACCAACTTTTATTTTTTTTAATCTAAGTACATGAATTTTAATTTATTTCATTTGAATATATTAACTTTTCAAACTAGCAATCAAGTACTTTTCATCCATTATTTGTTGATGTGTCCTTTATCCCATGCTACTGAATTGTAGCTTGACCTTTTCATTCCTGGAGGGAACTTTCTTTACTAAAATTATTTTGCTCTTTTTTATTTTTATATAGTAAATACTCAAATAGAGGACACATCATAAAAAAAATGGAGCAATAAAAATAACTGAACAAAAAAAATACTTGATTGAATTTTTTTAAAAAACTGGTATGCTTATTAAAAGTTGGTGTACTTTATAGTGGCGATTATCCCACAACAAAGGCATCGCTGCCAAGCAGCTGATAAGTAAGAAAAATAAGTCTTGCAAACTCGTTCAGATACATTTTGCCATTATTCATGTATAGAACCTATAGGTGGAGGAATCGGTAACAATATTCCGGAACCCACCAATCGTGGATGCGATCATGATGAACACTCCGACGAATATGCAAGCCTGAAGACAAAAAGAATTACTGCTATTAATTAATAAATAATTCACTGGTCAATTTGTTGCTTTAATTAGGAAAGGCATGGCATGGCATGGCATTTTGGATTGTTCTGCTTACCCAATTTATAAACCATTTGGTGCTGAATCTCTTGGGTTTCTTGATTAGTAGCCACATCACGCAAGGGAGCTGCAAGAAAGCCCAGAATGGATAGATTATCTTGTCTGACTCTGAAAGTAATCTAGTGATTATCGCAATTACCCTAAGAGAGGCTTACAAAATATGAAGTTGGGGCAAAACCAAATCCACCAAAGAAACCAAGAAGATCTCCAAAGAATGGGAAGGTGACTCCAACAAATAGTGTAAATGCTGCCAAATATCAGGGACATGTATAGTTTGTAAATTCAACGGATAACAAAATTAAGAGTCAAGCAGCAGCAAACTTGAGATAATTGGAAGATGCATATGTTAATTTAATGCCAGAAAAATAGCAAATCTCACCAACGTAAGTAGAGCGAGTTAGGAGTCTTAGTGCAATTCCTGGTGGGAAATTGAGTCTTTTCATCATCATCCTCTCTAGCATGTCAAAAACAGGCATAGCATAGACCTAGAAAAGGTTTCTGTTAGGTTCCAGCAGAACATGTGCGTGTGTTTGTTTTTTTGAGAATGTGAACACATGTATGCTGTTAATTTCATGAATATAGTCTCTTATACCTGGTAGCTACCAATGACATGAACTACCACCATTAAATTAGCGGAGGCGATGAGCCATGCGGGTCTTTTGAGATCAGTAAGCACATTATCATCAACATCTTGTCCAAATGCCCAATACCCTATAATGGCAACAGGAAAATAGCAAATTGCATTGATAAAGTAAGCACCCAGTGCACCTTTCCACATTGGTATTTTGGAAGGCTTCTCAGGAGTTGATGGAATTGTAGCTTGGATTTCAAGAACAACTGCATGGCCAGCAAATGCAAAAGAAATTTCTCCCAGTGCATTGAAGACACGAAACATGTAGTCAGCTGCGCTGGTGCTTTTGTAAGCATAGCTCACATTATCAATCTGGCCATGAGCCAAAGAACCTGCCCATGCTATGGTTGAATAACTGCAATCAGAAACTCAATGGAGTAAGACAGCACTGCACAAAGTAAATCAATCAAGAACCTGTAGTTTTTGCATGATTGGTGCCCTTATGATCAGAAATTAAAACTTTTTTTTCCAAATTCAACATAAGAATAATAGGAAAGAAAAGATATACAAAGTTCATGTCTTGATGTCCACTAAGCATGTTTTCCTGTTTGGTTTCACCTTTTGACTTTGATAGTAATCTGTATGCGTTCACTTTAAGTGTCTGCTTTACATCAACATCGATCTGATTGTAAATTATGTTGATGAATTAGCTTGCCTTTGCGTCATTTTTCAAGTTTTTTTGTCACCAAAGTTCCACCAAACGCATAAAAAAGCCTCCGAGTCTAAAGTCTAAACCCATTTCCTTCCGCAAGATTGATTAACTTATCCTCATAATGGCTGTCACTCAAAAAGCAGTGAGACTGATTTATTCGATACAAAAAGGGATCCGAGTTACCCTACCAAAAGCAATGAATAGCTTTAAGCAATGGCCCTTTTGAGGGACAAAGATCAGAATCGCATAACTTTCTACTAGTCATTGATCCATAGTAAATCGGCAAATGCTAATACAATAGCTAGCGAGTGTGGCAATTGTCCAATTCTAGCCACAAATTTATTGCATGCTCGATAAGTTTCACAATCTGATGCCAGTGAGTCTGATAAGGCATGACTAGAATCGTCACAATTGTTCGAAGCCATGCTCCTCCAGTAAACCATGCAAAAACAATATAGATCTCCTAGTCATATCTTGTGTATGGTAAATCATAGACTAGGAAAAGAAAAGAGTGACATATAATCCTTTTTCAAATGACTAGGTTATGTATCATCAAAAAAGGGAAAAAAAATGCTTGATTATCTATAGCTGTGTCATTTTTAACCATTGTTAAGTTCTTTTTGTATCTTAATCTTTGGTCTCTTGAAACATTGCCAAATGACTACGGTTCAAGTTCTTGAAAATCTCTTCACATGAGGTCTTTTGGCGTGTTCATTAATTTTGCGCCAAAATGAAATTCTACTCACAGATTAGTTTACAAGCTAACCAAGTCAGCTAGCAGTGTGCAAGGCTCTTCAACTAGTAGTTTATCTAATTTTTCTTCAATTTTGGGAAAGAATATTCTTGCTCGCTAATTGACAGTTATAGTTCAAGTAAAATTCCTTTATTTTAAATGGATGGTGCCTTTCATCGTTGTGTTAAGAAGTTGTTTGTCACTCTAATTAACGAACAGTTGAACCAAAATGTTCTAATTGGAATGACACAGAGTCGATTAGCATGACACTGTGCAAGGCCGACACACAAAACCTATCAAGCATAATAAGAACCTGATTTTTTTTTTTTTTAAATGTGATTTTAAAAAAATTAAATTTTTTTATTTCATTTTTTTATGTACCCAAATCATTTTGATATGCGAATATAAAAAATAATTTTTTTAAAAATATATTATTTTAATTTATTTTTAAATAAAAAATATTTTAAAAAATAATTATGAGCAAGTAAATAAAACAAATGATATCACAGAATTACCACGGTTATGTTCTGGTTATAAGCAAGGCGAAAGGAGATAAAAAAAAATTAAACCAAGTACCTGAGTGACATGACTGCTGCAGCTAGTGAAACGCCAGCAACAGAATTGAAATTAGGAAGCTGGGACAAGAAGAAATGAATGCCACCAAAGATCAAAATCCAGTAAGACTGCCTTATTGGTGTGCAAGAGGCGCAGGTCATCTCCATGAACTTCTTTAAACACTTTCCTCCTGTGACCATGTACACAATATCACAACCAACTTGAACAATCAGTTGCTGAGGTAGGACAATCCATGGTCCCAATTTCGGCCCGAAGGCATGTCGACCTAGGTCGATGTAGCGATCAAAGCGAGTCCCGGGAACACATTCATGGAGTTGGATCATTTGCCACATTGTGTTCAAGGTCATGCACCAGGATAACGCTAAGACCATTATCCCTGGACCCCTGATCAAGAACAGAAATATAATTATTTGTCTTATTTACTGCGCGTATTAAATAAGAATCTGTTAAGCTGTGTTACAGTACTGACAAACATACCAGCCTAAGTAAGCCATGGCATAGGGCAGACTGAGAACACCTGCACCGATCATGGCTGTGACAGAGTGGAAAGTTGAGTACCACCATTTGGCTCGGCGAGCAGGGTCGCCTTCTGTCCATTTGCTCATGGACTGATCTTCCTGTTTAGATTTCAAGAATGGAAAAGAAAAATGGTTACATGTTTTCGAAATAATAAGCATGCAAGTATATGGGAAACAAGGGTATAACTGGTTCTGCTCACCTTGGAAGGAGAAGTTGAAACCATAGTCACAGCCAAGAATGGCTACCCCTTCAATATGGGAGTTGAGTGATCAAGATCATCAGCTATTTATTATAAGTAGTGGTTTGGTGACTCAAATATGATATATATTTTTTTTAATGTTTGGATTTTCTTTATATATGAATGTGTATTAATCGGGACAAAATTTTATTTTCAAATAATTTTAAAAATATACCTTCATACTGGCCTAGGCCACTCTTTAAAACAAATTTATCAGATTCCTTGGATTTTATATTTGAATTCATAGAATTAAAAGACAGAGCAAATATCTATAAACAGCCGAGTGTAATAGGCATAAATAAGAAAAAGAAATTTACTTGGGGTTTGGTTAAGGAGCTTTCCCTTGGATTTTCTAGTCCTGTCAGTAAGAAATTCAATTGTAATGGGGAATCTGTTTGTATATTTGAAGTGACATGAGACTATGAGAGCCCACCATCCACTGGTTAAAGTGTTAATGCCAATTTGGAAAGAGTAACTTGTCTGATAAACATAATGAGTCTGTAATCATGAAGAGACATTTTTTGGCTGAGTACACCGGGTGCTGTGATAAAAATACTCTCTAGGAATCAGAGAAGTTAACTATGCACAGCCCCAGTACCTTTCCTTTTCTCTTTGAAACTGGGACCATCTCAGGGATTGTGGGATTTGTAGACTTGGAGCCAATAACAGGGAGTTTTTGCTGGTTGGTTGGTGATTTAGATCAATCCTAAAATCATTGCCTTTGAAGGAGTTTCTTTGTTAAAGGGCCATGCTTTCGGGTACAATGATTAAAGGGATAAGGCATAAGGCTACTTGTTATGCACAGTCTGCCCGTAGTCATGTTCTTCTCCAGTGAAGGGTCCCCGGTGGCTTTTGGAGACGGAAAGGTACATCGCATATCAATAAGAAAGTATATTGTTTTTTACTCTGGGCCTTTCCTTTGTGGGATGTTTTCCGAAGAAAATAGTTTTCATCAGTTAAAACTTAAAACAGGGCCTGAGGCCGAGTACTGATACAGATTCCGAGGATCGTCTAAGCTCCAAATGTGACAATTAAGCGCAGGCTGAAAAAGAAACCCAACAGTATTTCTCACAAAAAAGAAAAGAAAAGGGGAGAGAGAAAGAACACATCGGCTTTACCTAGAAAGTAAAAATTCTCGATCGTCAGGAGCTGAGCTTGTATGTTTCCTTTTGATTTAAGGGAAAACCCACCATTTTTGGACTATACAATGACAGATAATCTTCTATTGCTCTCTAGTCTTCCTTTAATGAGCGAATCCAGGTGATTGAAAGGAAAGATTCGACAATACACATTAAACGAAAACTACTGTGATATATATCGTCGAAGATTATGCTAATTTTATGTAGGTGTCGAAAAATAAATAAAGACTTCTGCTTCTTTATAAGGGTGCTCCCCTCGGAATTTTATGTTAGTCTTCTTCGCTCAAATTTCCTTGGGAAAAACGAGCTTGCAAGTTGCAGACACCATCAGAACAGATACAACCGCAGTAAATATTTTTCTTTTACCATTAAAATTGGGTTCAGTGCTCAAGCTCTGTCGCACGGAAGTGATGGCAATTCCTCTTCTTCTTCTTTTTTTATTTTATTTTGAGAATTTAACGGAAGTGTTGACTTTCGTACATTAGACAGCTTAAATACTACCATAATTTTGTCATCCGAGAAAATAGGAAACTCGACGTGGGAACGTGTCATCTTTACTCTTCCATTCATCGATCCATTGCCTAGCTTACAGGATTTGAAGGACAAATTGGAAAAGTATTATTCAAATCAAAACAATAAGTAAATTAATAAAAGAGCAGAAATTTGGATGAAATAGTATATTTTTATGTTATCATGCTTTAGAAGTTTGATATTTATTAAATATAGTTATTTATAATCACAAAAAGATAATTGTTGCATTTTAGAATTGAGATATTTAATAAATGTCGCGCTTTTAAAGC
>Ga0325414_1008739_pt1 | contig 10720 bp, 2 predicted proteins | sample PopdelMetagenome_8_FD_206183 | JGI IMG/M metagenome (GOLD analysis project Ga0325414, IMG submission 206183) | Populus deltoides microbial communities from Bellville, Georgia, United States - Leaf-PdKOR-R3 | ecosystem: Host-associated > Plants > Phyllosphere > Phylloplane/Leaf | place: USA...
GCAGCAACAAAGAAATCCCATCAAGCTAGACTTAAATTATCCACCACTTTTTGTTTCGAAGTTGGAGTGCTGATGTGAGAAACTGCTAGGAAATGGGTCTTCGATCAAAACTATCCCCCGTTTTCTTTTGAAAAAAAAAAATTCTTTGATCGTGACTAAATTAATTTCAACCGTTGATAATTTGTCTTCATATTATATCAGAGCTGGAAACCAAGAAGAAGTTGCATATGACAGCAATGGCCACCTAAGAATTTTTCTCATCATTTGACCTTTCATTTACTAGGACTCACTATTAGTGAATGTATGGTCTTTCCTTTGGTAAAAGCCTTGGTAGGGCTATTTCCCATTTATAATAATATTAATATTTCATGAGTGAAATACATGATTGCATGGAAGTGTAGCCGTCTATGTTTTTTAAAGTGGTTTTTACTTAAAAATATATTAATATAATATTTTTAATATAAACACATTAAAAACAATTTAAAAAAATAAAAAAATTAAATAAAAAAATTTAAAATTTTCATAAATACGGGAACATGGGATATCGAAAGCTCTGAAATATTAAAGAGAAGAGACTGATACAGACTAGATGGGATTGACTTGCTTGACACTCAATTAAAATTAAAGGAGAAGGAAGACAGAAGGAAAGTCATCAGGGATGTTGAAATGAAAAAGGTTGCACTGCATTTATATGTGAGAGGTTGCAATCAAAGACGGTCCTCCTCTAGATGATGGAATTTAATCACGCCTCCTCCCAAGGAAGCACTTTCCTAGAATTTCAATATTTTCATCAGTGCATGGATAGGTTCCTGGAAACCCAATAATGCGTGGTTGCATGATCGGTATAATTTCCTCTCATCAGAGCTTGTGATTCAGCTGGTATGATAAACAAATCACTAGCTAGAACAAAATAAAAGAATGGTTTTACAAATCAAAAGCATGGGGTTTTTGAAAGATTATTACCGGTTAACATGGAATGTTTAGTTTATTACCGTACAATTTTATGTATCACTGTCAGAAAATTAGCAAACACATATCGAAATACTGAAAGAATTTTTTAAGGTCGGTAAATTAGAATGATATTTACTGATAAAATATTTCCTTACTATATACATTCCTTTGTAATAGGTATTACCGACTAAGTTAACTCATCGTTATTATCAGTTAGTGAACTCGTCGGTAGTTTTTAAGTCATAACCAGACAATTGGCTAAAGCATGTGTCCAAACTTCTACATATTGTACCACGTTAAAAACAAGAACACTTGTAATTAAAAATTATTTTACACCGATGAAATTACCAATAAACTATAAGTACTGACAGAATCATTGAAGAGTTTCAGGGAGTTAAAAAAAAAACACATGGCTCTGCCACTGCATTTCAGACGGAATCACCGAAAGACTAAGCTTCTCGAAGAGTTCCAAAAAATTGGAAAAAATTTTGTGGCTTTGCCACCGACATTTCAGACGAAATCACCAACAGACTAAGCTCCTCGGAGAGTTCCATGGAGTTGAAAAACAATTACATGGCTCTACCACCAACATTTCAGGGAATATAGTTATTGTAATTAGTGTTGATTTCATGCAATTAAATATAAAAATAACATGAAATAAGTTGAATTTTGATCAATTATAATTTGCGTTGAATTTTAGGAATAACTCCATAAACTAGATTAATTTGGGGTTTGGTAGACATCTATCAAATTTCGCATATGGGAACCATGAAAAATATGAAACTATTATTTCTCCAATACTTTTTGCACCTATATTATTTCGCCAAATATTTTTTTTGAAGTGAGTTAACAAGCAAAATACCCTAAAAACAATAATAGAAAAAAGGAAAATTATATCGTGTTTACATATTAAAAGGGTACAATATATGCTATATGTACCTATAATACTAGATTGGTGTCCCAAGTTATGCCATGGGCCAAGTCAAAATTTCTCTAATGAAAAAAAAAGATGTTCGGACGATGCCAGTGTTTTTTAAAAAGCAAGAACAATTTGAGATGTGTAATTCACTTGACTTAGTTCAATAAAATTTGCTAATTTAATAATATGATTAGAAAAAAACATCAACAATAAATAAGCGAACAAAATTATTTGGCAATGATTAATTATAAAAAATAAGTTGTCAATATCATACTCGGAAGGAGAAGGAAGAAAAGCTTGCTGTAAAATCACTATTGCTCCACCATGAACACCGCCCTACCACAAAAAAAAATTTCATTAAGATAGTTCTAACGCCACTACAAAAGGTTGTATGATGAAAAAGGCTGCACATGTCGTCAGAGCAATGACCCAAAAGGCAAATCAAGCAAAATATCATAAAATTAGCATATTATGCTAATATTTATTAATTTTATTTCATTTAATTCAAAAATAAAATTTCTTTGAAAAAAGTTGAATATAACAAAGAAAGACAATTAAAAAGACTCAAGATAACCCAAGTCACTTTCAAAATTAGTGAACAATCCTACAGAAAACAAAAAACCAATAAAAACATAACGGAGCCCAATATCCAATTAAATAAATGGTGAAGGATGGAATTAAAAAACATATGAACTGAAAAAAAAGGAAAATAAAGCAAGTAAACCCGGACAAATCTCTTAAACTTAGGTTAATCTCTCAAACTCGCAACCCGTGATATCCTAGAATTTGGTTCAATCAAGAAGTTCAATTCCCAATCAATGATAAAATCATAGAAAAAATCAAATTTAAAAATTATTTCAAATAAAACAAATAACAATTAAAAGTATGAGAACCAAATTTAACATATAAAAAAAATAAAAATGATAAAATTAAAAAAAATCTAATTTTATAAATAATTTCAAATAAAATAAATAATAATTTCATCATGATCAGAGGTCATTGTTTGTCTACCATATAACCTTTCACGTGCTGCTCGAATGATGTGAAAATTCCCCACATGTTGTGGATGTGCATTACATATGCCAATCACCTTTTTTTATTTAAGTAATATTTTAAAAAATATCAAATTATACCTCATCCAACTTGATTATAACAAAATATCTAGGATGAAAATATGAAAAAAAAACCCCATTAATATATGCTAAGATTTTGATTTTTATAGTAATTTAATTATTTTACTATACTTTAAAAAATAAAAAGTCCAACAACCTCTGGAGACCAATTTAATAATTTTTTCTCTCAATAGTCATATTATTATGCAAAAAAAAAAAGAAAGTAAAAAGAATACATTTCGATCAATAGCCAGACCATTTGTATTGATTAATAATGACAAAATCATTATTTTATTGTTTTAATCTGCCGTGCAAATTTAGTTTCTTCTAATTTAATAAGACTACACGAATTAATAAAATTCAAGATCAGGGTCACCAGAGACCATATCCTGAGAGCAATTAGTTGGCTTCGACACAATTTCTTGCAGATACATGCATGTAGACAGCTTAGGTCATTTCGTTATTTTCAATTGCTTTTCTGGCATAATTCAAACATTTGTTACACGTGCTAATAAAATAATGTTCCTCCTATTAAAAATGAGAGTTGGATCTCTCAACAGCGATATTCCCAATAATTGAGTTTTAAGATTTTTATTTATATAGATAACTTAGGATTTCTCTCTCCTACTCATACCTCTCTATTTTTTTTAAATGTGTCCTATATAGTAGTCACTATTTATTCTTTAAACACCATAAAATTACTTTTAAAATGAAAAAGATTTTGTATAACAACACGAAAATTTAATTACATCTTTAATCATTTCTATTTTTATTTATGATGCAACCCTTCCATTGCATGAATATTCATTTTATAAAAAGTATTTTTTATTTCTTTTGCTTTTCATTTAAACCATCAATATACACACACATTAAACACGTGCACATTAATAAGCATAACAATTATTATTTGTTTTTTAGCCAACTTAATTTTTTTAAATAAATAGGTCCGATCATGCGCAGTCAACTTAAAACATTTTAAACACTAATTTTTTTTTCTAAAATTCATTTCACATATAAACAAAAACTTATATTGACATTACAATAAATAAATAAATAAATAAATAAAGCAAGGTGACAAACACCTACCTACTCCTATCAAATGAACTCTATCTATTGAAGATCTAGCTCTGAATATCCCTCCTACTTTAAAGAGATGTATTTTTATCAATATACCACTAACTCAACTCATGAGATATTTTTGAAAAGGTTCAAGAATCACAAATTTATATCCAAATAGAACATGAGGTTAAGGTTATAACATTGAATTTTTAGCATAAAGCTCAAGAAACATAAGAATTTCATAGATTTGGTAGGACACGTCACGCACCAATGAGATATGGACTTTGCATGAAAGCAAAAAATAATGAGCTGCCCATACTTGATGAGCCTGTCAATTATAAATGATGAGCTGCCCATACTTGATGAGCCTGTCAATTATATAGAACTAATATTCGATATTGATTCTAAGAAATGAGTTGAGGTCATGCAATATAAGATAGATTTCATTTACATCAACCAAATATAGACCTTGATTGATCCACTTGAAAGGATAAAACTCATTGGATATAAGTGGGTATTACTTCTCTAATAGCTAAAACGGTCAACTGCTTTAGATTGATCAAGCCAATCGGTCAACCAATTCCTACAGAATTTCCAGATGTTCATCATTGATTAATAAGTTGTCGACCGGTTCATTTGGTAACCCTAAAGGTCGACTGGTTCAAGCAGAATTCTAGATTTAACAGTTTAACCTGGGTGAATTCTTAGAATCATCAAATTTAGATTTTATTTCATTTTTATCAATCATTTAATGCATGTAAAGTGAAGTGTGTGAGTTCATTTTGATTGTGCTACTAAGTAAGATATAAAGATTTACAATGAAGCACTAAAATGAACACTTATTATAAGTCTTCACTTTGCTTTCTTCTTTGACTTCCTAATTAATTTCTTCATGAAATTTATCATGGTTGTTGATGTGCTCTTCATATAAAACATGTTTAAAGTTTATTTTTAACCAAGTATATTATTAGTTAATTTTTCATTTTATTGTTATCATAAAAATATATAAAAAATACTAATGTGTGACTCTAAAGGTCAACAGAAGGGATGAAATTGAAAAATAAAATAAATAAAAAATAACCATCAAACGAATGGGAACCAAATATAATAGATGAAAAAAAATTGAAGGATGATGAAATTGAAAAAAAATCTAATTTTATAAATTATTTCAAATAAAATAAATAATAAAAAAGCAAGGACCAAATCTGAAGGAAAAACAAATCAAAGGGTTGCTTAAAAAAATCAAAGGGTTTGGCATGGAAATCAAGAAGGAGATAGAAAAGAAGGAAGAAGAAAAAGATTGTTGAAGCCAAACCGAAGATCCAGTGACCACATGTGTCGTCTAGGTATAAAGGGGTCGCTGAGTATATTTCGACACAACCCCTGAAGTTGATGTTTGGCCACCTTGTGATTATGCACTTGCCGTCCAAAATGTGTGGACACAACCCTCATGTTGACGTGTGAATTGCGCATATCAACTACTTTTTTTTTAATAATTTTTGTTTTTATTAAATTACCAAATAACCACTCAATCTTTCTAATCATAACAAAAGGACCATAATGGAAATACAAAAGAAAATCATGAAAATAAGTTAAGTAGATTTTGATTTTAAAGGTAATGTAGTTATTTAAGTATTATGAAAAGGTTAAAAAGACTAAAAGTCTCTAGATGCAAGGTTAGTTTTGTTTTTAGATTTTAAAGGTAATTAAATTATTTTACTATGCTAAAAAAATTAAAAAGATCAATTTAACTCCAATGAATTCTATAATGAATATTAAACCTCACAAAAAGACCATTTTGGCTCCCAATTCTTCTTTTATTGGCTTTTATTGCAGATGACAAAAACATCATTACACTATAACAATACACATTGCAATGATGTTTTAGAAGGTGTTTGTTTACGCGATAGCTTTAACTTTTAAAGTGAACCGTGTAAACATCATGTTTGGTAACGAAGAAAAGCACTTGACTGTTTTGTGTGGGACCCATGTATTTTGGGTTGAAACCATCGATTTTGCACAGCAGCTGAAAGCTGTTTTTCTCACGACTGTCAGGTGAATAATTCACCTGGGCACTGTTCACTTTAAAAAGTGAACAGTACTCAAGTGAATTAATTCATACGGGCACTGTTCAAGAAGTGAACAGTGCCCAAGTAAATTAAATTCATATGGCCACTGTTAACATGAATAGTGCCATGATTATAAATAGTGGAGACACTGTTCACGTGAACAGTGTCTCCACTATTTATTGGACTGTGTCCGACCCGATAAAAAAAATTATTTTTTTAAAATTGTATTTTACTCGAAAAACTAGTGTTTAATATTATTTAATAACACTACATAAATTAGAAGAACATCGCATGATGACATAACATTTGTGAAATTTGATCGCAATTTCAATTTTGTTTCTGATGGTATTTTACCTGATTTTATTGCACGCTCAAAAAACCATGGAAACTATAGTCCTTATCAAATGAATTTCATACGTGATAAAATTGTAGATAAGTTAATGAAATAATAAAAATAAAATATTATTTATTTAATGATGTAATAATGGTAGTTAAATCTACAACATTTAAATTAAAAACCATCAATATTAATATATATCTTTTTAAATTATTTTATAACCTCAATTTGAAAAGTATGTTTAACCAAATACATTAAACTATTTTTTATTTAATCTCAATTTAAACCACAGTTTTAACCAAACATATTAAAAATATTTTTTATAAAATATATTTTTTTCAAATCACAACTATAAAAACTACCATAGTACCAAACACATTATAGGGCCCATGATTAAACTAGAAAACAAATTAGAGTGGGAAAGCTGAGAATTAAGTGCTCCTAGTTTATCCTTGTGATGCCGTGCGAGCCAAGGCTCAAGCTGAAGGGAGATATCATAATTGCCTAGCATGGAGGCAAGTATTCAGACCACGAAGAAGAAGAAGAGCAGAATATTCAGGCCTATGTGCTATGCTGTATTGTCAATGACAACTAAATAGAACATGGAAAGGTCAGAGATGCACCAAAGCCAGCCCAGAGCCAAGCAAGCAGTGCTGGAAATACCCATTCTGGCTCTATATCCCAGAGACAAGACGCCTTCCAATTTTGCATTTAAAATTACAGCAATAGACTGGTGAAGTTCCCACGAGAAAAGCTAAGTTGATGATCAAAGATGATAATAATAATCTAACGATGCTGTAATGTATGGCCAGCAATCATCTCATCTGTAACAAAAAGGGGTGTCAATCGGTTATGTAGGCGAATCATATCAATAATATATAAAAGAATTCATCTCCAATCATTAAGAATTTGCTTTGCTAGCTATTAGTAATTATCTATTCAATTTTTTAATCTTTTCTTTTTTTGTCTGTAATTGAATCCAAGATCTTAGTATCAACGTCATAGTAACAGTAAGCCAGCTGAGATTATAGGCATGAAATGGAATCGCAACAATTAACGGTACATTTGGCCCATCTCTTTCAATTTCAATCGTTGATGGAAGGGTCAGATCATTACAAAATAGAGAGTTCGAGGATTGTATTAGATAAAATTGAAAATTGAGGGACCAAATGCACCATTGAACCAACCGCAGTAACTATAACTACTGATATCCTCAAGATCCAACCCGTGAAAACTAAAAAGAAGAGGCAGGCACGATCGCACAGTTGCATGATAAATGGTCAACGAGAATAATGAGTATAATTCAATTAAGAATAAATTAGTAAATTCTTAAATAATCTTATTTATCATAACCTGACATGGCCTCTAAGTCTAGTCTTTTAAGAAACCCTTTAATATTATTGTTATTATTTATTAGTAGTAGTTGAAAAATCAGCTTCGCTGGCGCCTAACCTTTTATGCTTTCACGTTGGCAAGGGCTCACATGGCTCTCACTTGTATCATTCAAAACACAGGAAAAAAAAATTATTTAAATAAAATAAAGGCCAAGGTAGATACCCATTAAAAGGAAGAAGAATCAAGAACCACCTTAAAGATGTCTTTTCCCTTTCACTATTGTTAGTGTTTGTGGTGTCTTTCTTTTCCATACTTTCCTGAACTAACTTTCTCTCGTTGAGAAAGGCATTACATAGCTGCTGACATTTTTATAAGAATTCTTGATCGTGATGGACATGTCTCGAAGAGCATTACTGAAGGTTATCGTTCTGGGCGATATCGGGTATGCATCTTCTTCTTCTTTTTTCCTTGCTGAAGTTAGCTAATGTTCATGTTGATTTGTTATTTAACATTGAATGGATTTTCTATTCAATTCTCATGAAATTCGTTTTCTTTCCTTTTACTTTCTTGTGATTTTCCAGGGTGGGAAAGACTTCATTGATGAATCAGTATCCGTTTCATGATGATAATTATAATTTTCTTCTCTCTTTTTCAATGATTATTAGAACTTCCATTTAAGCGTCCCTTTTTCGTTCTTGTCACCTTTACTTTGGTATGCAATGCCATGTTTTGTCAACTGCCAAGGACAACAGTACTAAAAAATTAAATGTTTCTTCAGTGCAAATATCTGTGGTGCATTGCATTTATGTTTTTGCTGCCTTCAGACACCATTTGTTGGGCTGTTAACAGCTTTTCAGATATGTATATAAGAAGTTTAGCCAGCAGTATAAATCTACAATTGGTGCTGATTTTGTCACCAAGGAACTACAGATTGATGACAAACTGGTGACTTTGCAAGTGAGTAAAGAATCATCATTCAATTCTATTTGAAATAGAAAGGAAAATCTTTTGTAAGCTACAATTGCTGATATTATGTATGTTATGTGTTAATGCCAGATATGGGACACGGCGGGGCAGGAGAGGTTTCAGAGTTTAGGATCAGCGTTTTACAGAGGGGCAGATTGCTGTGTTCTTGTATATGATGTAAATATACAGAAATCATTTGAAACACTTAATAATTGGCATGAAGAATTTGTCAAACAGGTATCGAAAAGTGCATTACCTTTCTGTGCTCCGTTTTTTCTTTCACTGTATTGGGCATTCCTGAACGGTTCATTAGTATAGAATTATAGGTTTGCGTCCTTAGCGCAGTACCAGATAATTAAGCAACAGATTTATTATTATGACCATGGCACACTAATGTTAATGTTTTCCCTTACACTTTTTTTTTATGTTGTGGCTACGTATTAAACGGCATTTACAGCTTATAATTTTGATCATGGATATGAAAAGGTTTACAAATCATCTTCAGTTTAAGGTGTCCAGAGATACAATGTTGGAAATTGCAGTGTCCGCAGGGATGGCAATGGGAATGTGATTACTGTATTAAAACTACATATATAATAATCCTCAAGTTCAACAATTAGATTTATAGAGCTTAAACCCGATGAGAATTGCTGGGAAACCTCTTGAATTGTGTGAAAATCTGCGGTTTTGTATTTACATCAGTAAAAAAAATGCTTACATGCTGTAACACAATCCTTTTTTTTTCCTTCCTATTCATGCACTGGTGACATTTTCAATCCTTCTACCTATTTTGTATTTCAATGGCAGGCGGCGGATCCAGCCGATCCTGATGCATTCCCTTTTATATTATTTGGGAACAAAATCGACGTAGATGGTGGAAGCAGCCGAGTGGTATAGATGCATGCTAACTGCTAAATGCTGAAGTGCAATATCAGTGTCATCAGTTGAGTTTTTCTTTTCCCCTTAAAAAATACATTAACGTGCAGGTTTCGGAGAAAAAGGCCAGAGAATGGTGTGCTTCCAGGGGAGATATACCATACTTTGAGACCTCAGCAAAAGAGGGTTACAATGTTCATGAAGCATTTCTTTGTGTTGCAAAAATGGCACTGGAAGGTGTACATGAACAGGAACATGAACAGGAACATGACACGTAAGTATACCAGTAGCTAGACTTGTTGATTATCAACATCAATTCTTGCTACCCTTTCTGTTAAATATTAACATCAACTTCATGTCCCGATGAAAGCTATAAGCTGGCTATATTTTCAGAGAAGCTTTTGTGCAGACCTTTTTTCCAAGACATGTGAATGGTCATAGAATCCCTTAACATTACCTCACCTGTAAACAGACTTCCTTAAATTTGAGAAATCATCAGCAATTTGCGTTCCAAAACATTCAATCAACTCACGTTTTGTGAGTCCCTGTCACATCTAAAACTCACGTTCTTGATCCTTTTTTTTTAAAAAAATACATTTGATTGATTGGGCCACACTGAACCAGATAGATTTTCACCTTGCATTGCTTAATTTCCCTGATTGCTAAATTTCTGCAAACGATGAAGATTTGCCTCATACCCAAGGCACTTTTTGCAGTTACTTTCAGGGTATATCAGAAACTGTTTCAGAAGTCGAGCAAAGGGGAGGCTGTGCGTGTTGAAGTTGGCTGCCAAAGGATTGGATGTCTGGAAATTCAACCTTCTCATATATTTCATTCTTTATTATATATATATATATATATATATATATATATATATATATATGTATGTATGTATTATGATGCTGTTCATTTGGGAGGGATTCAGAGGTGTTTTTATTGTTTGTATTTTATGTGTATCTACAGCTAATTAACTAGCACACTCACCATTAGACTGATAGATTATTTATTTTGTAACTCTATTTTACAAAAAGAGACGCTAAACCATTACCAAAACTCTATATATTTACTGAAATATTAATATACCAGCTAATTTATG
>Ga0325414_1008742_pt1 | contig 10718 bp, 7 predicted proteins | sample PopdelMetagenome_8_FD_206183 | JGI IMG/M metagenome (GOLD analysis project Ga0325414, IMG submission 206183) | Populus deltoides microbial communities from Bellville, Georgia, United States - Leaf-PdKOR-R3 | ecosystem: Host-associated > Plants > Phyllosphere > Phylloplane/Leaf | place: USA...
TACGCCCCGAGCGTGGCCTCACAATAAAGTTGGGTGTGAGGTTTTGCCAGCCACCATGGATCGTTTCTACTGCCCTTGAGTTACTATCAGTAATTAACTTTTTTGTAGTATCAGGCCTGGGCCTACAGATTGGGTTAGAAAAAGCTAACATATTTCCAAGGTCCAACAGTCTTCAAAAGATGCCCACTACAATTAGCCGTTCTTTCTAATATCTGGGCTTTCGGCCCATTAAACTGACTTTAAGAAAACAGTCTAGCCGACACCATCTATCTTCTCATTGTTGACATTCAAGCCTTCACCCCTTTGCATTACTCTTCAACTCGGAATTATGAGCAGCTCAGTATGGGTTTTTCTAAGTAGCAGCCATAATGATGTTGGTATTGAAGTTGTCGGACCAATAAAGGATATCGTCTCGCGAGCCAACTATTTCTGTTGTCGTCCAATTATATATATATATATATATATAAACAATACAAGACTGTATATATGAAAAATATTATAAAAAATTAACTTTCAAAAAAAAAATTTAATCTATATAAAATTAAAGAAAAAACTACATATAAATCATACCTACCTTTCTAAAAATTAAACACACCTAATATCATTTAAAAATAATCATAATCTAATTAAAACATAAACCAAAAATTTATTTGAAAAAATATACATAAATAATGCATTATTTTTTTAAAACTAAAATAAAAAAAAAACATGCCAGATGCTACAAGGCCTGGTAAGCCAGGCCCAACGCCTAGCCCAATGAAGCAATAGTCAGTGCGCGAGCCTTTATTTTTTAAAAAAAAGTTTAATGTCGTCCACCTTAAATAGTTAAAAAAAAATGATGCGTCACCTGAGAAACCCAGAATTTGGCCACTATGGTGGCCGGAAAAATGGGGTCTTTCATTTTTTCACCTAAAATCCTATTTTCAACCTATTTGTTATCCAAAACATCCTAGATACCTTTTCAAACCAATCCATGGCTACCAAAAAACTACCCCAAAACCCGAAATCCACTCGAAACAAAAATTCTTCCCAGACTCAGACTTGTTGTTTTAGGTGTTTTCAAGGTAAAAAGACCTAAACGTAACCCCCTTATCATATGAAACTTTTTGACATAAAAATCAATCGTTTTGATGGTTAGAATCTTCCTCAACAACCATTTTCTTTCTTTAGGCTGAAATCTAGGGACTCTCTTTCTCTCTCCTCCCAGTAGAAAATGACTAAAAAAAGAAGAAAATTAAGTTAGGTGCCAAAATGTATTGTCTTGAAATTCAAGAGACTAATCATCTAATATCTAAAAAATATAGGAGATTAAAATGAATGTTTCAAACAAACTTTCAACTTGCCCCCCATGTTACCCGAAAGTTTTACATCAGTCCTTTAGCTTTCAATTCAATCCTCTCTCCTAACAAATATGCAATTGAGGGCTAATTTGGGCTTAAAATGACCAAATCACGCAAAATTAAACTTAGAGAACCAAAGTGAAAATTATTAAAAAATACACTACTTCAATCCCCAAAAGCTTTTTGGTTCTTGTTGTGATGAGCTAGACAAATCAAAGCTTAGTGCACCCAAATTGTTGAAGCACACTTTTTTGTTTTTATTTTATTTTCTTTTTTTGTTTTATATATATTAACATAAACTCTATAAAACGTAGTCATTTTATTGTAACAATATACACATCTTATTATAGATTTCTATAGTAAAATGACTATTTTGCTCTTGAGTGGAAAAAATAGAAGCCTTGGTTGTGATGATAATTTCGTCTATTATAGTGACTTATTGGTTATTAAAAAATTATTCAAGGGTATCTGAGTTTTTTCTGAATTTGTTACATAATAAAATTATGTTTTTATCTTAGAAGTCAATAAAATTTAAAGCTGTTGATCAAAAATTTTTTCATCTTTTAACAAGTAGAGCTGTTGAACAAGAATAATAAAAATACTTCTTTTTCCTCAAGGTAAAAAAAACTAAAGCTATTGATCAAAAGTTTTTTTAGTTTTTCCCTTTTTATTCTATAGTTAAATAAGTAAAAGACAAAAAAAAAAGAAGGTATGTATTTAGAGGTATTTTTTTTATTTACACGAGTTTATTTGTAATTTTCAAGGTTACGAGAGACATTTTGGTATTTTTATTTTGATTTTATAATATTTAATTTCAAAAAACTTCTGGTACGTGTTTATTATGCATCAACGCAAGAGTAGTGTCCACACCCTTAAGGTAGCACATGTTTATTTTTATTTTGATTTTCACCTTCATTCTTGTAATTACAATTTTTACTGTGATTGATTTTTTTCCTGATTTCATCCTTTAACATCTGATTTATTTGGGATTGGGATTCATGATTTTTTTCATTTATTATGATTCTGATCTAATAATATGGATCACAAGTTTTAAGAGTTAATATAGTTAGGGATCCTTTTTTTCATCATTTTATTTTATGATTTTATATTATTATTATTTTTTTATAAAAGTTTATGGTTATCTTTAAATTTTTTTCTATCGGTTTATCCCGGTCTCATTACTTAAGCCACGAGTTTACACACCTTTTTTTATATAGTTTTTTTAATTGTTTTGTTTTGTATTTAACTTTTGAAGAATTCTTATTTTATTTTATACAAATAAGTTTTATTTTATAAAAAAATGGTTATACTGAAATAATATTTCTAATATATCAACCTTGTATAAATCTTTTTCCTTTTGTTTTATTCACTTAGTTTAATATGTGTTTTGTATTATTTTTTATTTATTATAATAAACAAATTCAATAGACACAAACAATAAATACTTCATTTTACATGATCAAATATTTTGATCTACATTAATCTCTTAATTTTTCCAGTTTCTCCTTTAGTTATTGTTAACGATTTGTTTTTTCATTTATATAGATGATTATCAATTTATTTAATTTGATATTTAGATAAAAAAATTTATTTACATTTTAATTTTTTTATATAAAAAAACATATTAAAATAACTTGTATATTTTAAGTTTTTTATATAAAAAAAATTAAGACCACCAATAAAGCACTGGCAAAGTATACTTGTGTTTGGTAGTGTGGTTGCGGTTGCTTTTCAAATAGCTTTTCATGTCAAAATACATGCAAATGATATTTTTTTGTTTTTTAAAAATCATTTTTGACATCAGCATATCAAAATGATTTGAAAACACTAAAAACATATTAATTTGAAGTTAATAAAAAAATAAATAAAAAAATTTAAATTTTATCAAAAACGCTTTTGAAACGCAGAAACAAACAGACCCTTATGCTCTTGTACGTGCCACGCAAAGTCTTTCATCCTAGAGTATGCGCCACACGCGGCTTCTAATTACCCTCAACAATTATTACTTGTCAGTATATGTTGTTTATATAGTTATACTTTTTAGTCCCTAATTCGGTCAGTATATGTTGTTTATATAGTTATACTTTTTAGTCCCTAATTCGGTAATTGTGGTATATAAACCCTTGGTTTTTTTTATGGATTTAATTTTCAGTGTTGGTTGGTAAGATTCATGATATATTCTAATATTTATGATTCTTAACTCTCGTGACTTATGCAAATTTAAGGTGGTTAATTAAATTTAATTTAATTGTATTGAGATTAATTGAATAATATTTGGTTTGAGAATTGAGATTAACTTGTTTGGTGTGGTTGGGGTTGCTTTTCAAAGTGTTTTTTACTTAAAAATATATTAAAATAATATTTTTTAATTTTTTTAATTTTTTTAATTTTTTTTGAAATCAGCGCATCAAAATGATCTAAAAATACTAAAAAATATTAATTTAAAATAAAAAATATATAAAAATTTTAATTTTTTAAAAACACTTTTAAAACAAGATTTTTTTAAAAGCTATTGGAAGTGGAAAGGCAGATGACAATAGACTTGTCAATGAGGTGAAGGTCCTATCAAATTGTCTCTGTTTAGTTGCATAGCAATATTTAGGATAGAACAACACCAACAAAATGATTTTATCTTGAAATTCAAGGTTATTTACGTGGCCTTAAATTTATATAGGCTGAAAACCGTGCTATTAGAGAATAATATAAATAATATTTTAAGATATTATTTAAAAATTTAAAATTTAAAATTAAATTGATTTTTTAATATTTTATTAAAGTCTTGTTGATCAAGAAGTTTTAAATCTTGCTATTTTTATTTAATTTAATAAAAATTATATATATATATATATATATATATCCAAGTTTCAAGCCAAAAAAATTTAAAAATATATAATAAAAATAATATAAATATTTTAAAACTTTATCTAATAATTTTAAATTTTATATTGAATTGGTTTTTTTAATATATAGTAAGATAAAAACTAAAAAAAGAACAGTTATTACAAAAGTCGTACATATTCTGAGTTGTATGATTAATGATGAAAACTAAACATAAATATCGATATCTAGGACAACACGATTTTGAAGAGTATGTCCATATTTAATGAACATGTCTTCTGTCCCCATAATAAATGAGGATTAAACCTCCCTTTAACCGATCGAAATGCAAGTGGAATCGGCTTCTCAGAGCGTGTTTCAACTTTCATGTGTGTGTGATATTTTTTAAAGTGTTTTTTTTAATTAAAATATATTAAAATAATATTTTTTTTAATTTTTTAAAAATTATTTTTAAAATTAACGTATTAAAACAATTCAAAATACATAAAAACAATAACTTTTAACAAAAATAAATTTAAATTTTTGAAACCGTATTTCTAAACGGAGTCTTGGAGCATCTCCAAGGATAAAAACCATTTAAAAGAGGTTAATATAAAATGAAAAATACTATTTTTAGCAACCCATTTTTTATCATTAAAAAGAAAAAGGAAGAGACGAGAGAGGGAGAGGGGGTAAGCAAGTGTAAACCAGTGACAGGTAACTTGCTACTTGCTACTTGTTTTTCAAGAAAATAAAACCGCATAATTCCATTAAAAAAATGACAAAACTCATAAAATTAAAGACCCAATAATATAATAATAAAGGATAAAATTAATTAAAAAATGAATTAAAATTTTTTTTAGAAAATCAAATTAAAATTAGATTAATTTTTGAAACCCGTGACCCGGATTAGAGAATACAAACCCAAAAAATTACAAAAGAAAATCCCTAATCATTCAAAATTTAAAAATAAAACAAATAGAAATCAAAAGAATAAGGATCAAATTTGATATAAAAATTAAATTAAATAAAAAAACGAATGATGAAATTGAAAAATAAAATAAATCAAGAAAATGATAAAATAACAATAAAAAAATAAGAACCAAATATAATATTAATATTAAATGAAATAAAAGAATGAATGGTGAAATTAAAAAATAAAATAAATAGTAATAAAAAGAATGATCAGAACCAAGTATGATAGATGCAAAATTTGAAGAAGGATGAAGTTGAAAAAACATTCCAATTTTATAAATAATTTCAAATAAAACAAATATTTATTTCAAATAAAAAAAAATAATAAAAATAACAAATACCAAATTCAAAGGTAAACCAAAATGAAAGGCTAGTTCAAAAAACTAGAGGGTTTGACGTGAGAATCGAGGGGAGAAAAAAAGAAAAGGTTATCAATGGTCCACTGACCACTAGTGTTACCTAGACATGAAAGAGATGCTGAAAACTTTCCATTTCCGCCCTAGAATATGATATTTCATCAATGGACAATACCGCAAGCACCACCCAAAGTCACAGGCTCAACCTATAAGCCGACGAGTGTAATTCACATCAACCATTTTTTTAATAATATTTATCTTTAGTAAATTATCAAATCACTCCTCAATCCATATGATAATAACAAAAAAAAATCATAATAAAAAATAAAAAAAACCCCTGACAATAATTTTAGTATTTTTTGCTTTTAAATGTAATATAGTCATTTAATTATATTAAAAAAGTAAGAAGACAATGGAGCTCATAGATGATAGGCTAATATTTTTTTTTTGCTTTATAAAGGAGTTAAGTTATTTTATTGTGCTAAAAAATAAAAAAACTGATTTAACCCCTAGTGATAATGCCAAATGAACCACCCGTAGTGATAATGCCAAATGAACCACGTGAAAAGAACAATTTGCCCATAATTTGAACATCAATGGCCTTCAATGTTCATTTCACTATAGCAACCCACAATACAATGATTCTTAATCCATAATGTTTATCGACACCTATTGATTTTCTTAATAATTAGTTTCCTCGCTCGTACTACGCTGTAGATTAGATTAAAAAAATGAACCTAAAAATGTTCTAACCGAGACATATTATTTGATATTGTTATTAAACTTGATCTAGTATGTGAATTTTAAAAACTCTTGACTCAACTCTTTGTCTAGTCAGACTCTCAAATTAAATCATGTAAGAGTTGTTTCAACATGACTTAGTACTTGACTAGTCCAAAGACAATTTAGATGACTGATAGAAAATATGGTTTGACTTTAAAAAAATTCAAGATCATTATTTTTTTAAATATTAAGAAAGCAACATATTAGATCAACCTAGACATCATAACTTAATTCGTTAAACTCGCGATATTAATCATGAACTCCACTGAGTTTAACAATTTTATTTTTTAAACTATTTTTAGTTTAATGATATGATAAAAAAATAGACGTTCATAAAATTGAGAACTAACCAAATGTTAGAATTTTTGTTTGAGACTGCAATGACCTTATAAAAAGTAAAACAAAACAAATTATGAATTTCAATTCAAAATCAACAAAATATTGAAGGACAAAATTGATAAAAAAAATGCCAAAAAGAACTCAATTGAAAGAAAAAAAATGGAAAATGGAGTTAAAAAAAAACTATTTGGAATTGTTATTAAACTCAACTCAACAAGTTAATTTTAAAATATTTTCATCTTATTATTTGCCTAGTTTAAGTTTAAAATTAATTCACATGTGGATTGTTTTTAGGCGACCCAATTGACTTGACATGTCCAGAGACAAATTGTATGACTGGTAAAAATATTATTTGACTTTAATTTTTTTTAAATGACATTTTTTTTATATTAAGAGGATGATATATTGAATCAATCTAGGCTTCGCGATTGAATTGTAAAATTTGTGACTCAGATCATGAACTCTACCTAGTTTAAAAACTTTGTTTTATAAACTCTTTTTGTTTAATGATATGATAATAATAATCAACGTTTGCAAAAATCAAGCGCCAACTAAATATCGAGAGACTTGTTTAAGAGTGTGATAACTTCAATATTATAATAATTAATTCAATATTAATAAAATATTGAATGATAAAATTAAAAGAAAAAAAAATTTAAAAGTAGAATAGAAAAAGGGAAAAAAGTTTGATAAAAAAAACTATTTGACATTGTTATTAAACTCATCTCAACAAGTCAACTTTAAAACATTTTAACCTAATTATTTGCCAGTCTAAGTTTAAAATTAATTCACATGTGATTGTTTTTAGATGACTTAGTTGACTTGATATAGCCAGAGGCAAATTGTATGACCGGTAAAAATATTATTTGACTTTAATTTTTTTAAGATGACATGTTTTTTTGTAATATTAAAAGGATGATATATTGGATCAATCCGGGCTTCGTGATTTAATTATATAACTTTTAACTCAGATCATGAACTCTACTTAGCTTAAAAACTTTATTTTAGAAACTATTTTTATTTAATGATATGATAATAATAATTGATATTTGCAAAAATCAAACATCAACTAAATGTCAAGAGACTTATTTGAGAGTGCGATAACTTTAATTTTATAATAATTAATTAAATATTAATAAAATTAGAAGAAAAAAAATTAAAAAGTAGAATAAAAAAGGAAAAAAAAATGATAAAAAAACTGAAGTGCTTTATTTACTGTCCACAGTGAAGCACTGTAAATCTATTCCGTTATTTTAGTAGAGTAGTGGTAACTACCGCCACCCCCAGGAGCTATTTGTAAAGGTTTCATGTTAATTGCAACACCGCCGTCTCAAAATTTCTTTTAAAACAAAATATAGCAAAAAAATAAAAAAAAGGGTTAAAAATAGGAGGTCAATTTTCACAAGAAGAATGTTCCCGCGCAAACACCGACTCAAGTTGTCACCACCGCCGCATTTGAAAAGACGGACAAAAAACGCGGTGAAACATGGGCCACGTTTGACAAGATGCAAATTTTAAAATCCAGTACTTAGCAGCCACGTAGGTGCCAACCCACTCCCTCTCTTGCTGTCATCTAAACCCACCACACGATCCAAATAAAGAACACCCATGCGCTCCATCGATCCAATCCCCCTCCCCCACTCCCTTTCACGTTTCGAATTTTAAAAACTTTTTTTTTTTTTTATAAATCCATTTGCCTATTTAAGCATCAACCTTTTTGAAATTCAATTCTGTTGTTTTCGGTGTCTGATTTTAATTGACGGTAGAAAATGAAGGTGGAAGAAGAGTGTACGACTCCGAAGAGCGTGGGATGTCGGATTCCGACTGCCCTCGTTTGTCCACCACCTCCCAAGAAGAAGTCGGTGGTTGGAAAGAAACGAGACCCACCAAAAGACGGGTATTTTCAACCGCCTGAGCTTGATGCTCTGCTTTCTATTTTCACGTCATAGATACGAAGCTTGGGCATAATCCGCCCTAAATATGCATTTTTAATATCGTTTATTTATTCTATTTTAGGGGCTTAGTTTTAAATTAGAATTAAGGGAGTAAGAGATGGGGACATTAGATGCATTTTTCTATTTCTGTAGATATAAATGTGTGTCTCCTGCTATGTTAATGTTAGAGTGAGATTTCTAAAATTGTCAGATTTTAGGGAGTGTAATTGGTGACGATTCCGTTGCTTCGAATTGCTGGTCAGTTCATTGCCCTTTCCTTTTCCAGTAGTTTTTATGCTCTTGCAATGCATTTATTTACTTATTGATTTTCCAATCTCAAAGAGAATTGTCAAAGCACCGCAACTTTCCTCAGATCTCTGTAAGCAGGCCGTGTACAGGAAAATTAGTTGTCGTGTATGCATGAGATTACAAGTTTTTTTTGAAAGAATTAATGCAGTACTGGAGGAGTCTATGGAGAAAAGAGAGAGTGAAGGATCATTGAACATGATGTGACAGACATTCAGCAATTAATTTGGTGGTATCTCGCATTATTCTCCACCAACCACAGAATTGGGGGATTGGTTCATGGTAATTTCTTGGCTAGAAAGGAGGTAACTTTCTATGGTTAAATTGGTAAAAAAAATCTTGTTTTAATCTTAAGAATAATATAATGTTATGTTAGAGCCTCCATTTCAACCAATTTGGATGCCGATTTAGCCCAAATGGTCTTGAGACCTGGCATGTAAATCTTTTGCAGTAAGAAAATTTTAGAATCATCCCAGACCTTGGTGTTTATCTAACTAGGAATATTGTTTGGCGTCCATCTCTGTCAATCAGTTCACTTCACTCGACATTGCATGTCACTCTTTTGTTGTCGAGGACATCTTGAAGACATATTTGTAAAAGGGGATAAAAATATGAAAAGTAGTTACCACTAGATCTAGATATATTAAGATATTTTTAAATAAAAAATTGGTTATATTAAAGGGAATATAAAAATTATCCTAAATCATCATATTTAATGTATGATTTTAATAATAACAATGCATACCGTGAATACATGTTAATATTTCATCTAAACTATATATTTATGTTTATTGAAGGTAAAAATTGGCTGGATAGTGATTTCAGATCTAGAATTGATTATGAAGCTCAATCCTTACTTTTTAGATTACTTTTTAGATTATGAGATTCAAAATAACAGGAAAAGAAGACTCAAGTTTTAATCTATTTCCTTTGATTACACAATTTAAATATTTTTATTTTAAAAAAGTTTTGTTTATATGCTTTTTGATGAAAACAAAATCACACTATCCAAAATTTTATTCTCGGGGACATAACCCTTTCAAGGATTATGCTGTCCTCAAGTCTACAACAACCAATTGATATTATGCAATGAAATTCACATAATCACTATTAAACTATGGATCTCAACATAACCCTATAGATATGTTCATACCTAATAGAATATCGCTCAAATAATTCAACACAATGCAAATAATATCAACCAATACAATCTAACACAAAAATCAAACACACATTGCAAATTAATCAAAATGAAATAAATAAATAAAAACCAACAATTACATTACAAATTATTTCAAAAATAAATAAATCACAAATTAGATTACCCTTGCTAAAAGAAATTAACAAATATCCCAAGTTCGAAGTTCTTTCTAACAAGATATAAAATTCGATTTCCTTGTCATTTAATCCCTTTCAACATGTTTATAACCCTATAAATTAAACTCAATTTAGAGATTTTAATGAAATTTCATGTTTAAAAATATTTCAAGTTCTAAGAATTGAATTGCAAATGGAATCAATCTCTATCAACCTCTTTGGAATCAAATCATATGTGGAATTGAATCGAATTAATAAGTAATTTTAAATTCAATTAATAACTTATTACAATTCTTATGTTTGGAATAAAATACTAAATCACATAATTAAATTCAATTATATTATTTATAATATATATGAAAATGAATTAAATTAGCAATCTTGATTATTTTGCTCAAATGATAGATTCTTGCTAATAATGAATATTTCTTGATTTTCTTGGTAAATACTAGTTGTTATTGTTGTTTCGAAGAGGCATGACTTCTTTTTATGGTGTTTGCAATAATGGGTTTTTGAATTTTAAATTGAACTATTCGTTATAGTGTTGGTAT
>Ga0325414_1008746_pt1 | contig 10711 bp, 2 predicted proteins | sample PopdelMetagenome_8_FD_206183 | JGI IMG/M metagenome (GOLD analysis project Ga0325414, IMG submission 206183) | Populus deltoides microbial communities from Bellville, Georgia, United States - Leaf-PdKOR-R3 | ecosystem: Host-associated > Plants > Phyllosphere > Phylloplane/Leaf | place: USA...
TGGATGAAAAAGCATCTGGACAACATCTGTTATTGCTTCCAAAACAGTCTTATAATTTTCTTCCCATGGCCCCTTACTTTCTGCGTCCGTTCTCTATCAAAATGCCAACAGAAGGGTAGCTTTCATCTATTCCCAAATAACTGTACTATGAGACCCCTTTTTTTTCCATAACCTTGTCCATTCCTTGCACAAGTAGAATTAGATCCTTCATCTCTTTGTAGCAATTACTATGTAACTTTTTTGTTTATCACTAACAAAAGATATCCTCCAGTCAACGTCACATTTTTTACGGAAATATTTAAGAATATGGTAGCGATTATTTTTTAAAGTATTTTTTGTTTGAAAATATATCAAAATAATATATATTTTTATTTTTAAAAATTACTTTTAACATCAACACATAAAAACGATTTAAAAACTTTAAAAAAATTAATTTTAAATAAAAAATAATAATTTTTAAAAAACATGATTTCAAAAATATTCACAACCGAGATGTGTAGCCTTTTACCAGCTTCATCAGTTTAATTAGTTTATAACCAGTTTATTCGAGCTGTATTCTCACTGTACAAGACAAGAGCACTCCCTTCTTGAACAATACATGACCTCTCCACTAATCCAACAGTAAGCTCCTTGCACCCTTCTGGTCACTATCACCTTTACCCCCATTTATCACTTTCAACGAAAGGGCAAGGAAAAGAAAGTAAAAACCTCTTGGGAGCATTGACTACTCGTGGAAGCGACTAAAAGAGGAAGCCAATAGTTGTGTGTATTAGACCCATGTTAGCAGTTCACGTCAAGCCCTCTGTAAAGTATGCTGCGACATCAGGCTCAGGCATGCTTGCAGGCCAATGAAATACCTCACCGAAAGAAGAAAAAGCAAAAATCAAAATCACGATCAAGAAAAAAGAAGCAAGCATCAATAGTGTGGCAAGAATGGTAGTGTCAATAGTGGGATATCTATAATTGCGGCATGATCAGCGAGTTTATCATCTTACTATGTCCATTAATGTTAGAAGCAGCTTGGCTCGCACAAAATGCCTGTGATGTGTGTCCATTTTTACCACTCATTTTGCTTGGCAAGATGGAGCATGATAACATTTTGAAATCAAGAGCTAATATCTGTGCCTTGTGATTCAAGAATAAAGGGTGTTTCATGTGGAATAAATTCAGATTTGAGATCTCAAGACCTTGGCTATTATCTTGACTAAGCAATTAGCTTCGAATATTTTTTTATAAAGTGTGATCACTGCAACCAATTAATGAACAAGTTCTGGTATTTAGGTTGCGTTAACATACTTGTGTTGGGAATCAAGAATACTTGATTTCAAGTTTTATAACATATTTGGAAATGTAATAATAGTAGATTTTTGAAGTCTTTTTTTATTTTTAAAAAATTATTCTTAATATCAGCTTATTAAAATATAAATATTAACTTAAAAGAATAAAAATTCAAACTTTTTTTCGCGTCCATCGCTTTGTTTTTTGTTTCCTTTTCTCTTTTTGACCGTTGAAGGTAGCACCACATCAAAGATTTTGCATAGTTGGGTTCAAATTCAAAGATTTTGCTTCGTTCTTCACAATTCTTTTTTAAAAAACAAGACACCACTCGATCATTTGGACCATTGATCCCATTCTTGTTCCACTAAATTTAGTTTAGCTTGTTCCAAAGTTGTCTGCAGACTACTCTCATCGTGTTTTTGAAAACTGCAAGCAAACAATTTCAAGCAAAAACATGGTGCCTACTCAAGAACTTGGCATTCTTTGTGTTAACAGATCAAGATTTCAGGCAACCCCAGATACCCAAGCAAGAGTTTGGTGCAAAATCAAGAACTTAGCTTTTCCATTCCATAGAGAAACTAATCTACTTATCATCTCAAGCTAAAATTATTTAAAAACATTAAAAAAATATTTTTTTTTTCATGTGAAAAACGACATGGAATGCATAGAAGAACTTGACTTTTAGCTCTCATCCTTCAACTTAGCAAGGATAATGACATTTTGTCCTCACAATTCAAAGAATATTCTTTGCAATTTAGAATTTCTTTTTTGGGACTTCTCCCCCATTGGAACCATATCCTTGAGTGCTCCAAAACTGTCATCCACATACATGATATAAACCCCATGATGCCTGCCTAACCTGTAATAAATGGTAGCTGAGATCTGTTGGCACTTGACCTTGGAAACCAATCGTTTTATGACACGTGGAAACCCGAAAAACAATAGTGAAAAATGAAAATAGCACAAAGAAAAATCATATATTTGAATAATGAACAGGACAGACAATTTGAGTGAAAATACTATTACAAAATCTCAACTCAGGCATTACAGTCCACCCAAGAAAAAAAAAAGTCAAACTTTCTTTATGCCATCTTTTTTTTTCCCTCTGGATTAAAGAGAAAAGATGGGTATTAGCTAAAATTAGTACTGCTAATCAATATCATCCATGGAGCTATCAAGGCCAGATGACTCTCTGTCTCTCATCTCTTCATCTGTGAGCAGTGATCAGTGTTTCAATAAACCTCAGCCCATCAAACCTTGGTGTAAATTTCTCCATGGAAGCAGGTCCTTGTTGGTCTTTGTTTGACCCAGCTTCCTGGAAAAGAAGAAAGAATCAAGCTTTTAGATTAATAGTGTACAAAAACAAAAATCAAACCCAAACTAACAAATAAGCTTTGAATATATCAATAAAAGAAGAATCAAGCACCAAAAGGGGCGGATTAGGATTCCATGGATTTCAAGAAAACCAAAATTGAGAAACTGGAGTTCTTGAAAAAGAGAGGAAAAAAGATATTTGGCTTACAAGAAAGTAGAGGCAACAGAGAAGACAAAAAGCAAAATTTTACCAACAAAGAAATTTCAAGAAAACAGGGCAAGTCCCAACAGAGAAAACAACAAGGAAACCAAATCCTATGAAATATTTTCAAGAAAATACACAAACCCAGAATTCTCTTGTCACCCGTCTTACCTTAACATTAGAGTTAAAACTAGGAGAAGAGGAAGAAACAGAGAGGGCAGCAGCAGAAGCTGCAGCAACCGAAGCAGCAAAAACACTTGATTTCTTCTTTGGCATGGTGATTTGTCTGGAATTCAAGAATTTGGTAATTGGTTTCTTGGAGAGAAGGCTAAGTTGTAGATGGAGATTGAAGAGAAGTGAAATTTGTGATGAACATGAGGCCAGTGGTGGGATTTATAGAAGGTGAAGGGTAACTTTCGAAAATTTACGCGGCAACTATCCCCTTCTTTGGACATTAAATTTACAATTTTGACTTCGAATTTGTGCTTGAAAATATATATTTTATTACGAATTTGTCCTTCAATTTGAAAGCCATTTTAGGCATTTTTAATTAATATGTAGACAACGATTTATAAATGGTCTTCAAGAGTGATGTTATCATGCATGAATTGGATGCATTGACCAGGTCGTGGTCAAATTTATTCAGCACATGGTTGTATTGGAGGGATTTTTTTAAATATATAAATCACTAGACAGATGACTTGCGGGTTACGTTAATTTTTTACCAACATAAAAAATTGATGACCATGTGATATCAATCATAGTTTAAAAATATGGTCTGACTCTGCGAGTCAATTCCGGACCTAACTTATTTGGAGCTGGAACCGAGCCAGGTTTGTGAAAAAATAAGAGTAGTTAAAAACCTGGCTAACTCGGCCGATCCGGCTGGTTGACCCGATGACCTGGTTGACCCGATCAAAACCTCAATTGCAACTCATTGACTATTTTTTTATTTTTACTAAAATAACATCATTTTGATTTGTAAAAAAATTGAGGTTGACCCAGGCCTTGGATCAGGTCGACCACTGAGTCAGGTTTAAAAACACTGATAACAACTTTAAAATGAGAAAAAAAAAATACAAGATTTTGGTAAATAAAAAAGGATAAAATCAATTAATTTAATTTAAAGAAAGGAAAATATTCCTTTTAAAAAAAATCTAACAAGGACAAAGATTAAAAAAAAAAGAGAGAGAGACAACTGGTGTTATTTTTAAAATAATTGAAAAATCTCACAGAGAAGTGAATTAAAAAATAATAAAATATTATAGAATGAAACTAAAAACAAAAAAGCTTAAAAAAAAAGGGAAAAAAAACAAGGAAGATCGATTGAAGCTAGTAAACCTAGGTTAATCTTTGAAACCTGCAACCTATAAAATTTTAGACTCGAGCTCAACTAAGAAACTAAACACCCAGCAAATTAAATGTTTTAGGATGAAAGAACAATAATAATTAAAAAAAAACAATCTAAGAAAATATTGCAAGATAAAAGAATAGCAATAAAAATATATATTATATTTGATAGGAAAAAAAACTCAAGAAGAATTAAATTGTAAAAAAAAAAATCAAATTCAAAAATCATCTTCAATGAAAAAATAATAATTATTAAAAGAATAAAAACCAAATTTAAAAGATGAAAAAATTTATAAGGGATAAAATTAAAAAAAAACATTTAATTTTATTACTTATTATAAAAATAACTAAAATGGATTCAAGATAATGGAGATCAAATCTTGAGGATGATAACTTGAGGAGCTGATTTGATTCTTTGAAAAGCTACCATGAAAGTCGAGTAAGAGAGAGGCAAAAAGAAAAAGAAAAAATCTACAAATGGCCCAATCACAACTATGCAAAATGCGCCACCGTTTCGTGGAAAGGATGCAGAGGTGCTTCAACCGATGCCCTAAAAGCTAGGTTTTGGCTATCAAACGGCATCGCACGCTCCTTTCAAAAATATCAATACATTTGTCTCTGTTTTTTATTTATCAAATTACCCTACTGTCCTAATGACACTCAATAACTACCAAATAATCAGATGCAAAAAGGAAGCATTAAAACACTAAATTGTTTTATATATATATATATATATATATATATATATATATAATATTCTAACATGTACATTGCCATTTTTTTTATAACTCTGTTCTTGTATTTTATTGTAAATTTATTAAAAAAATCTATGAATTTAAAAATTAAGTTTGAAAACTTCGAGAGATGTTAAAAAAAATGAGTAAAGATATTAATGATGATTAAGCTCTGTGTGTGTGTCCGGGTCAGCTTATACGCATCTCGACTAATCCCACGGGCCCTAAAGTTAACGACCGTATAAGTTTCCAGTAGCCATTATATTAATAACCACATGGCTCGAACTTGAAACTACAGGGAAAACAAATCATTTAGTACCAAGCTTTTACCACTAAGTCCCCTACTAAATCGTTAGATATTAAATAATTAATATTATAAGAAAGGGAAGGGTAGTCCGGTAAAAAGGCGAATTTTTCTTCTAGAACCTGATGAAATGGAAGGAGGGCAGTTATGTAATAACAAAAATGAAGAAAGGTTTTTCGCGGCATGTCGAAGTTGATTTTTGCGAGACGACTTGTTCGGGAGTTAGTCCTCCCTGATAGGCTGATTTTTTCATGAAACTACTCAATAACTTTTCGACACGTGTATGGACGACACGGGACCACGCAAGCATCCCAAAGTTGTTGAAAAGAGAGACTGTACAGGAGTAACTACTCAATAGGTTTTGGAAATGCATGAGCTGGCAGAGAAGGAAGATATTATTAAATGGTTTTTGTTTGGAAGTTGTGATATCGATTTTTAATTTTTAATTTTTATTATGAAATATTTTTAAATAAAAAATATTTTAAAAAACAATTCTTACACATTACGTTAGACAAAAATGCTTCTGCTTCAAGTTAACTAACTAAAGCCTCGTAATGTGAAGCCAAACACAGCATTTTCTGTCAGAATAAAACAAAAACAAAAACAAGTTTAAAAATATGAACAATTCAGGGGTTTGTTGAAGGGTAGTATTGTCATTTTGCTAATGTATCATGCTGGCATGATACATGAGCTCATGATTTTTCTATTCCTGCGGTTCTTCTTGCTCACACGACCATATGATACGTGTCGTACCAACTGTTTTTGGTCCACCACTATAACGACTTTAAAAAAAGTCAATAAATTATTATTATATTATTTTATGAGTTGTTGGGTTCATCAAACTAATTATTTTTATTAATTATTTTAATGATCAATTAAGTTAGTAAAGATTTTATTGGGTCAATTAAGTTATTAAAATAATATTTTAACTAATTCAATTAACACAATACTATTTCTTCTTCACACTTATTCTTCGAAGGTATCATAAATATAATAAGATTAATGAACAAATAAGAAGTGAGATTTTTTAAATTATTTTTCGTAATATTTATTTATATATATATATGGACTATCATATTGATGAAAAATTATTTAAATCACCAACAATAAACTATCACGTAATACCTATCACTTTACAAAATAAAATTCAACAAAAATTAATTATTTAGAAGATAATCCAGTGGTAAGAGCTTAATACCAAAATGTTTGTTCTCCTTGTGGTCTCAAGTTCGAGCTCTGTGGTTGCTATTATGATGACCACTAGAGATTTACATGGTCGTTAACTTCAGAGCCCGTGGGATTAATCGAGATGCATGTAAACTGGCCGGACACCCACTTTAATAAAAAAAAAATCAACAAAATCTCACCACCTAGAGCATGCATGCACAGTGTGATTCCATCTTTCAAAAAGCTCAACAAATGTATAGATCAGCCAATAAAATATACAAATTTATCTCTAAGTAGAAATCAAAAGTTGAATAATCTTTCTAGTCAACCGCATATGATCAACCATTTGAAATGACAGGAAATTAGAGTAAAGTTTAATTATAAACTTAATCAATGTCAAAGCTAATTCACAATAATTTAGTGGGCACCAAATAAAGTTGGATTCGACAGAGCAAAATATGACCATGCCAAATCACATGCGATGGATGCTGTGAGCAGGACAACCCCATGAATGAATTACTATATATATTCATAGCTTTTATACTTACTATATGTATTGAAATGAATTTTTAGGCCCGCGTGATCTTTGCCATTATAGCACGAGACACCAACCACTCTCTATCTCAATACACACACACACACATATTTGATGATGTGTGACCATATTCATCACCCTCTAAGAGCTATTTATCCTAATTAATAAGGATTTAGTTGTGTGGTGAGTTTTGTTCTTAAAAAGATATTTCTTGAAGAAAAAAAAGATTCTCGTACTATATAAACGACTAAAATTTTTATCTCATAGCCAATGTAAAATAGTGACATAATTATTTATTGTGTGCGAATTTGAACACATATCATCATTAATGTTGTTTGTGTACATCAACTATGTCGTGTTATCCAAAACTCTCGTTTGGAGGGTTATGATGATGTCAGTATCTTATATCGGTTAAGAGACAAAACCTTTATTTTTTTATATAACATGAGTATTTTTTTTTTTAAAAGATGTTTTTTCAATAATAATTAAAATTCATTACGTGGTTAAACCCAATTCAATTAGGCTAATACTTTTTGAATGTCCTACCATCGAGTTCTTACATGGGTTACATATCACTTGGCCATATCACTTGGCATCGAAATTAACAAAGTGATCATTGACATTGTCATAAGAAACGAATGTATTCTATAAAATACCTAATGACACCTTAACAAAGAAATACTTGTTGGGCTAGCTAAAGAAGAGTTGTTGCACCAACGCAACCCTTTGGAAATTCATCTAAATTATTTTTCTTTTATTTGTGTGCCTTCCTTCCTTGCACTAAAAAGAAATATCCCCTCTTACGTAAAGAAGTTTCAAGTATTTTTAACATATTGTTAGTAGTTTTTTCTCAAGAAACGAGGTTGATCTTGGCCCAGGTTTTATGTTAATTAAAATATTAAAAAATAATATAAATTATAGTTTGAAATAATATTTAACAGCTTAAATAATTAAATTGAAATGATTTTTTAACATAATATATATATCAGAGTCTTGATGATCAAGCAGTCACGAGTTCGAATCTCATCATTTTTATTTATATGATAAAAATTAAGCATAATATAGTATAAGTCTATGCAAAATTTAAGTCTAAAAAGTTTTCACTTGAAAAAATATATTAAAAAATAATATAAATTATATTTTATAAACTCACCTAACAACTATTAGACTGATATGGTTTTTTAACATAAAATAAAGTTCTTTCATCATTCAATTTCTTAGAAAAATACTATCTTTAAGTAAAAAAAAATAAAAATTAAAATTTTAACTCGAAAAGGTCAGGAAGAACAAACCCTAGTGATCTGTGAACTATCCTGTGTTGTTGTTTATAACCTGTTCCTGAAGCCATGTCAGAGAGGAGAATTCTAGCTTCTTTTAATTTGTTTTACATTAGATGGTCTCTGGACTACGCAGCTTGATCGATCACATGGTCTCAAAGTCAAGCTAATTCAGGAAATACCAGTGCCGACAATGGAGAACATGACAAGGTCAGCTTGGGACTTTGAAGACAGCCTGGGAGGTGACGTTGAGCAGGGACAAGATCCTCCGCCTCTAAACTGTTCTCATCCTCCATGTTTTCGGCTTTTGACGCTGTCTTGGCCCCGCATGAACTCAGATGTCATGTCTTCTAATCAAGTAGTCGGCCGTCCATAATCAAGTCAACAGCCCACCATTCCGCCGGCCACCTGACACCAGCATAAATAAAAATGCTATCCAAACAGAGGGATGCCTTCTAAGGATGGCCATGGATTTCTACTGGTCAGCTTCTTATTATATTTATTTTCTATCCACTGTTATTCTCTGTATAAGAAAATTCGAATATTCGTTTCTTAAGGGTTTTGTCATTCATTTAAATATTTACATTCTATTTAGGAAAGCGGCTGTAGTTGCTATACAACTTGAGTTTTTGAAGCTCGTTTTTTTTTTTGTTACAGTAATAATTATTTTTTATAATGTTTTAAAATACTTTAAAATAATATTTTTTTAGTTTTTTAAAATACTTTTCAAACACAAAAACAAACAATTTCATTCATAAAAAAAACAAAGATTAAACTACATGTGAGTGCTATTTATTATTTAATATAAATAAAAGAGTAATATAAATATTTGAGGTTTATATACATGTATTAAATAACAAAATTATAAATATTATATATATATATAATAAAATAAATTCATTTGATTCCAATCAATTCAATTTAATGTTAGAGTTCAAGTTAAATGGTCATCGTTGGATGCCTTAGCAACCAATCTCGTTTCATGATTTGCTTGATTTTATTATCATAAATTTTGACATTCGGTTGAGTAATTTATTATTAGTTAGTGATATAAATTATTAGTTAGTGACATCAGTGTTTAGGATTGAGTTTCAATTTTTTTTTTTAATGTTTTTGTGGTGTTTGAAATTGTGATGAAAATTAATTTTTAAAATATTTTTTTATTTTAAATATATTGATTCCTTTTATTTTTAATATCAATACATTAAAACCGTTAAAAAACACTAAAAAAATTAATTTTATATTTTTTAAAACCAAAAATATTTATAAAAAGCATCTAAAAATATAAGCATAATTGTGTCAAACACTATCTTAGTTACTTTCATATTTTTTTTAAAAAAACATTGCTAATAATATTTCAATTATCATTATAAATCTTGAATTCAATGAATTGAATTATGTAATAGAAATTAAATGATAAAAAAATTAAATTATTTTCATTTTTATTATACATTAAATGATAATCACTCAATTAGAATTCGATAATTTATATTTAAAGAAACATTTGAGAATCCCAATTCTTCTTTTGTATACCTTGTCTCCATGGCCTATGCTCATTTCTTGAAATGGAAAATTGGATCCTACAACTTTATCATGCTACAATTTCTTCCTCCTTTTCAGAATTTGTGAATCTTAGCTAAGCTACAGAAGTGAAAAATAATTAGTGTAGATTGGTTTAGTTCTTTTAATTTCCTTGTATATTTTACTAATAAATTGCAAAAGTAAGTGAAAAATCTTTTTAACACCAAAAAACTTCAAAGTTTAAATTGATATATTTTCAAGTGAAAAATATTCCAAATAATAACTGTAATTACATTTCAGACACGAAAAGGTAAAGACGGTGTCTTTTTTTAAATAAGTAGCATTGATAAAAATCCTAAGAAATACTGACTTTTTTTATGAATAATAAAGAGTTGTCATCAAGTGTTTATTCATTAATCTTAAAGAGCTGTATCGTTTAAATTATCTATTTTTGTATCGTTTTAAATTGTAGAAAAAAGAGGCTTCCTTTTTACTGGAATCGCAGTTGTTGAAGGGGTTGCTTTTGGAGCCACGGTGACGTAAAGAAAGTGGATGTTACTCGAATGCTTTATCTTTGCTTTGGCTCTTTGGGGGCATCTGCGGTTTTTGCTTGGAACTGCAGCTAGATCATGTGCTTTCTGCTTTTTCCTTGGTTACCCATTTTTCATTTGATCACTGTCCACTCCTCCTGCACTAAGCATTCTTTCTTTTCGGCCGGTTGACTAGGGCACTTGGAATTTAACTTGCATTTTTCTCAGTTGTTGTTGTGCTGCGCATATGATCTTTTGATGCGCTGATCCTCTCCTTTTTTACAGGTTTGGGTCTATCTTTCTAGGTCTTTTTCAAGGATGATTCACAGGTTGGTTTTGCGGTTACCCTATCAAGGCATATCAAGTTTTGATGGCTCAATTTTGCTTAAGAAGCTCCAGTGCCTTACAAAACAAATTAGCTAGGGAATAGAAGCACAAACTTCGTCCTGCAACATCACGACAGTGACAGCAGAATCAATCTGTGAATGCAGCTGCTTAA
>Ga0325414_1008748_pt1 | contig 10709 bp, 3 predicted proteins | sample PopdelMetagenome_8_FD_206183 | JGI IMG/M metagenome (GOLD analysis project Ga0325414, IMG submission 206183) | Populus deltoides microbial communities from Bellville, Georgia, United States - Leaf-PdKOR-R3 | ecosystem: Host-associated > Plants > Phyllosphere > Phylloplane/Leaf | place: USA...
TATTCTTCTTTATCGAACACTGCTTTCATCGACAGTTAAGACTTGTTTCATATCAATAAAAAAGAAATCATAAAAGACTGTATGCTAATTACATCAAAGCAGAGAAAACCTTCAAATAATCCTCCTTGGTCCTTACATTCCCTTCCCACCACATTTATATAACAAGTTCCCCCATCAATTCACGAGAAATGTTACCTGTTTACCAGAGAGATTTTTCCTATTTGTGACTACCTTCAAGCAGGGAAGGCATGGAAACAGGATTTGAAACCACCAAAAACACCATGCAAATTTTCCAATTGAAAACTATCCATCAAGACCTGCATAAACCATAGAGGAGCATTAAGTTAACTCACAGCAAAAGTGCTGCAATCTGTTTTAAAAGGAAAAGACCGCAAAGAAGTTACTCCATAGTTCTCCTAAATGTTCCACTTTCTTTCAGATGATTTATTCTGCTCAATAAATAAATAAAAATGCTTTGAATAAAGGAGAGTAAAACAACTACTAATGTACAACAAATCTGCCAAAGGAGAGCACTGGCCTCTGTTCTTTGCACTTGAAGGGAATTCTCAATACCACAGTTTAATTAGCGGAGTTGGGATTTTATTAGCAACAGCCTTTGATGGATCAAGGGAAATGATCAATTCCTCAGCCTGGTCTTCAAGATCAATGTCTCCTTGATTTCGAGCATATTTCTTTAATAAGGCCTCCCAAATTTCCACTGTGGGTTCAAATGGAAGTTTCTCAATATAATCTTCAGCCTCGTTAAGATAAGCGGACTTTCCAAGAACATCTATAACCCCCAAATAATGCTCAAGAGTTGGACTAATCCCAAACTCCTTGCTCATTTCCTCAAAATATAAAAACCCTTCCTCCACTGCCTGGGCACTTGCACAAGCAGACAAAACAGCAAAAAAATGTTTCCCCAGTGGATTCCAACCCCAACTTCTTCATCTGCTCATACAGCAGCAACCCCTCATCTCCCAGGTCATTATTTGCAGACCCATTTATCATCAAATGCCATGAATCCATATTCCTGCCGGACATATGATCAAAAACTCTCCTTGCATCTGTCATACTCCCACATTTCCCATACATCTTAATCGCGTTATTGTTCAACATAACATCACCTCTGAAGGTCGACTGCAAAAAATAATCAGGAACCTTCTTGGCATCCTCACGTTTCGTGCACATCTCAAACAAAATATAAAAACAATCAGCATCGGCCTTAACCCCACTATCCATCAATTCTATAGCTTGGTTAACCTTACCCTCTTGACACAAACGCGCCAAGTCATAAACCGAAAGAGGCGGAGCTGGAACATTAGCATGAGCATTAACACTAGCATTAACATTCATATCCTGTCGTCGATTGTCCGGACCCACAGTGTTTCTCTGCTGTGGGTATCCCTGATTCGGTTGTCCCATCGATTTGGACTTCCGGGTTGCCCATAATTCCCCCGAACGTCTAACCTGAGGAGGGTTTTGGTGCTGGGAATAATTTTGATTCCATTGATTATCCTGCTGAGGATAATTCTGATTCCATGGATTAGGAGTTTGATACTAGTGCTGGTGTTGTTGAGGATATACTTCTTGATTAGGATAGGCACAACCCTGATTAGGGTATACCGTATTTGGATAATTATAATGGTTTGGAGGAGGGTATTGCTGATTTTGGGTCCGTTGATTGAGAATGAAGTTTCCAGGTTGTGGGGTCGACTGATGATGATGATGATGATGAGGAGGAGGAGGGTTTCCCAAGTCGTCTCTGTAAAATCTTTTATCAGAAGAATGAGATGGAGGTAGAGTTGTTTGATAGACATTTGGTATAGCCAAAGTGCAGAGGGTTTTAGGAAGGATTCAGGTTTTGTTATTCAAGTGTTGAAGGGAGCGTACCTTGAAGAGTGGAGAGAAAAGCAGTTTTGGTGGCTGTGAACAACGGATTGCCATGGAAGAAGCCATCTTCTTCGATTTATTTCATTGAAGTGAAGAAAATCCAGCAAAACCCTTGCGGAGAGATAAACCCCTCTCTTCTCTTACCTTTTTTTAGACGGAGACCCTTTTATGGTGGGCAGATTAGATTAAGCGGTAAACGACGTGTCAGGACTATTCAACTGTCTTAAACGACAAGATTTTTCTCTGAACCACCAGATTTTATGGGAAAATTACTGAAAATATCTTCTTAGCATTTTTTGTTCGGTCTGATATTGAATTAAAATAAATAACTAAATTAAAAATTTTTTTTCAAGATTTTAAATCGAACTAAACTGAAAATTAGTTTGAACTAATCAGGTTTGATAAAAACTAAAATCATTTCGATAAGTGTTTTTTTAGGCTTTTTTTAATCATATTTTCCAGGGTTTCTATTTTTATCTTGGTTCTATTTTCTTTGTTTCTTTTCCAAGACATGTTGGCTTTTTCAATAAGCATGACTCTTTTTTAAGTTGGTTAGCATGTGAAATATTCAAAAATTCAATCTTAATTTTTTTTTTATTAGATTCTTGTCTAAAAATTAAATTTTGGGAAAAGATACATAAAATAAAATGAAAAAAAAGAAGTCATTTGACAAAAAAATAAATAAATAAAGGGAAGATCAAAAGATATCTATTATTGAAATGTAAAATCATCAAAATATTATTATTTGATCGAGAGGAAAGTAATTACAAATATTATGCATAGATCTTCACCTTCCATCGAGTGTCTGGTGTTTTATTCTCAATCTCTTTAATAAATAACCAAACCAAATTCCCAATTATTGTCATCACAAGACCAACATTAAAGAGAGCACATAAAAGCCTTTTGCTGGTTCAACAGAATAATCTTCTTCGGTTACATGTGCACGAAAAATTATACAACAATTACAAGGTTACATGAGAAATAGAATAAAAAAATAAAAGCAAAAATAAAAAGGGGCGTGCCTTTGATTAAGAGGACTGAAGAGCTTGGAGTTTAATGGTTGTGGAGCATGAAGGAAAATCAGAGAGAATAGAGATGCAGAGAGGAGGGAGGGGGCGACTAATTTTATCTTAGGGAATATAGGTTTAGGGTTAGAAAAAAATATCCTATTTATACCTTTTTTTTTTCAAGTACTAGCTTGGTTGAATTAGTTTAGTTTGGTTCAGTTCGATCGATTTCAGACTTTGAAAACCAAAATCAAACCGAACCGAACCGAAATGTTTTTGTGATTTTTTAATCGGTTAATTTAGTTTTTTTTCTCGTTTTGGTTTTTTTTGTTATTTTTTTATTTTCTCAGTTTGATTAGTTGTTCATTTTTTTTGCTCACCCATATATCTTATAATGATAATAATTTTTTTATACTTTAGAAAATTTAACTTTACATGCTTAATTAATATCAGTTTCAAATAATGATAAAAACACGAGGGAAAATTAAATTTGTAATATCATGTTATTTGGTCTAAATTATGATTATTCATTATAGTTTGAAAAATTATATTTTACATCCTGGTTAATAAAAAAATTTAAATTTAATGAAATGACTAAACTTTCCCTCTCAAATCCTCTATAAACACATCCTTAAAAATCATACTTTTTTTTTTGTTTTAATATAAGTCACAAGTAAATAACCTTAATTGATTTTACTCGGCAATTAAAGATGCCAAAAAAATAACTTCTAGGTTTCTTTCCACGTAACATTATAGATATCTTTGAACTCTACATTTGATTTTCTTTCTTGATCTTTACAACAAAACTCCCCAAATTAATCATCAAGATATGACCAAAACATGCTCAATTGAAGCCTAATTTATTGTAAGAGAAGATGTAAATTTCAGGATAAATTGAAAATAATAACATAATAGAAATTATGATGTAATGAAATGAAATAAGAAAAAGAAAAGAAAATGGAGTTAAGAAGATAAAAGAAAAAAAATGTTTATGGCAAAAAATATATATTTTTCCAGAATAAAAAAATGATCAAGTTGTTTTAATAAATTGGTCAGACCATTTTAGATTAATTATTTATTTTAAGTGTTAAATGAGATATTAACTTGTGACTTAATAAATTTTATTGATTTTGTTACAATTGACTCACAAGCTCGCAAGGAGTAATTATTAGATTTTGTTTTTGTGTAGATTTAGAAAATCATGAATTTTCAAGTTGTAATATCAAACTTGCATATTGTAATTTTGGACATTCTATTTTGAAATATAATTTAAATATCTTCATATTAAAACTAACATTAATCATTAAATAATTAAGGCGATATAATGTATTTATTGTTTAAAACTTAAAAACGCTATTGTTTTACATGATTATTATATTTTTCATTGCAATTCGAGTAATAACTATATAAATGGGCTTAACTTATGTATAATTATATTTATTCAAGTGTTGGTTTTGGTGGAGTTAATGTAAGTGCCTTGATGTTTTAATTATTAAGATGGATGTGAAATTAATCAGTTAATATCTTAGTGGTTTGAATTAATGATGATAAATTAAGGAATGCTAGATATAATGGGATGAGAGTCAGGATGATTGGATTGGAAGTTGGGGTGAAGAGTTTGTGGTGAAAAAAGAAAAATAAAAATTAAACTCATAAGTTTAAGTCTTGTTCTACCGTGAGAAAAGAAAAAAAGAAAAAGAAAACATTGTAGGTTGAATACAAGACTTATTTATAGCCTATGATATTACCCAATAATCCTAGGAACTAAAAGGGAAGTTATCGCCCATTTGGTTCCCAAGTTAGAATAAAATTATAATCTTAACCTTGTATTTATTACTTTTTTAGAAGGAAAAAGATGTTGCATTTAATGCTCATTTGTGCCACCACATGTATTTTCTAAGTCAACTTGAATTACTTTGTTTCCTATGTTATGTTTTCCCCTCACCTAACAAGGAAAAAAAAATAAAAAAAATAAATTATAATATTTAAATGAAATAATTAATGTTCCCGCATATAATAAGGAATCTAAAACTAGCTAGGAACCCACAAAACATATGAAAATATCATAAAACAAGGTTGGCTGAAATTGATACAAAATTGATAGTCTTGTTGTCGAAACTTCATAGCCCAAATAAATGTGGATTGGTCCATCTTGCACATGAATTAAATATACCGAAGCTTCTTTTTAATGCTTCAAAGGATCCCTAAGTTCAGTCTTGGCCAAAACTTGTACAACCAATCTATTCAATACTTCTTTCAATATCTTTGCTTTGGACCTTGTGATGGGTCCATATGAAACATGTAATAAGTACTTGGTGTTCATGGGATGATCCATATCACTTGGGGGCATGTATAAAAATGTTAGTGAAAATAATTTAATAGTTCCTTAAATGTTCTCATATGGAGCTTTTTATTAATGTTATTAAACCTAATTAAGCCCGACGTCTCAACATGGTGACCCATGGACTCAGCCACTAAACCTAGCTAGATTTCAAAGTAAACCAGGTGAGAGATGACTTAATTGGGCTAACCAGCTTGGTAGGTACACCCTTTAATTAGTAGTCCTGGCTAAAACTTAATTTGACTTTTTTTAAAAAATAAATATCAATTTAAAATTTTTATAAAATAAAATAAAATAAAATAATGACGCTTTAGATTGATCCAAGTCAAATTGGATTTACCCACCCAACCTATGACTTCGGTCATGGCCTTGGCTGAATTAATTAACCTTACTTTATGGAATCTATTTTAAATAATTATAAAAATAAATATTTGCTTGAAAGAAAACAAATAAAATTATAAATTGAAATGTCTCTTTTTTTCATCGAAATTATTTTTTTTAAGTCATGTAATTTTTTTTTGTTTTGATAACAAAAACTATTATTTTTATTAACAACATAGTTCATTGAATAAAAACTAACAATCAAAAAATAAAGTTCGGAGAAATTATAACAATTTAAAATAAAAAGAAAAAAAATGTATATTTTCAATAAAAGCTATTTTTCTTGCACTTTTGATGAAAATAAGTTTTTTTACAAGGAGAATTATTTTTAAGAAAAAATTCATTATGATCGTGAAAGCAAGTTTTAACTAAAATAAATACATGACTCGATCATTTATCCGCAACCATCTAAATAAAATGAGAACAAAAAATTTCAAAAAATTATATAAAATAAAAAAATTAAATATTTTATTTTCATTAAATATCAATGAGAATATTATTTTAAAAATTATTTATGTCGGGTCAATACATAATTATTCATAAAACAATCAATAATATCATTATAAAAGAGTCCTAGTCTTCTAAAAAAACATCATATATTTTTTTACCAGGCGCATGTTTTATGAATAAAATGCGATGACAATTAAAATAAAGGTTTGTCAAAATTTTCAACCATTTAAAATAAGTAGGAAAAATGTAATTTTTAAATCTAAACTTCATTTTCTTATTAATTCATTTCTTTATTATTTCAAAAAAAGCATTTTTTTAATTGTATACATTGGTTTTTAAATAAAAACCTATTATGATCTTTGAAGCAAGTTTTAATAAAAATATTAAAATAATCTTTCAATATTTGATATGTGATGGAAGGTAAAAAAAAAAGGGTGATAAATCATGTAAAAAATATATTAAAATATAAATTTTATTTTCATTGATTATTCATGATCATTTTTTTTAATTGTTTTTGCATATTAGGTACAATATAGTTGAAAAATAAATTGTTAACATTCTCCTAAAGATCTATACTATTATTTGAGAACTACAACAAAATTTAATAATAATCTAAATATCATGATAAATATCTTTTAAGATAAATTACACTGAACATCTTATGGTTTAATCATTTCTTTGCTTTACAACTATGTTTTCGCGTATTACACATTACATTTTTGGCCACTTCCACTCCATTCTTTACATTACATTACATCAAAACATGATTCATCCTCAAGCTGAAAAATCTTTGAGTTTCTTAAAGCATTTCCTCAACATGAAAAGTCTTTTTCTTGCTCTTTTCACTAGAAAGGTTCCAAAGTCTATAAGTTCATTTCATAATCTCTGATTTTTCAACTTATTAGGAAACAATTTTCATGAAGAATTTGTTGATATTCTAGGATTAAGACAACTATAACACCTTAAAGGGTATCACTAATATTAACAAATAATGTAAATTAATTCAAATAAACACAATGATCAACAATATAATTAAAATGCTTAAAGTAAAAAGATAAGGGAGAAAATTTACAAACTCATTTTTAACGTGGTTCGACAAGTCTATATCTACACCTCAAGTACCAAACCATACTTGAGTATTGCATTCTTTAACTTGTCTAAGTTTTAGAGTACAATGACCACTTGGTGAATCCACATTAAGATTTTTACATCACTTGAAGATATGCTCTCTTCAATATTTTTTTTCTTAGTGAAAATACCTCACGAAAACCAAGAGTTTTATGCTAACACTCAAAGGTTTATAAGTGTGATTTTTGTTATTACAATTTACTCTCTTAATAGTCTGGATATTACAGCTGAAACTTGTAATATCTCAATATCTCACAAGATAACACTTGTTGTAACCCAATTTTAGGTTCCCAAAAATTATCCAAAAAAAAAAAAAATGGATAAGGGGGACTAAATTAAAGGTTGAAGGACTAAATTGAACTTAGTGGCCAAGGTTAGGAGCCCAATGGCAACAATAGATGGTCTATTGAAGAAAACATTGAGAGTTTGGGATCAAATTAAAGAAAAATATTGAATATTGGGGCAGACTTGTAAATAATTAAGTTTAGAGACTTAATCGAACTCTTGATGAGCTTGATTGATTTAGAGTGTGTTTGGTATTGCGGTAGCGGTTGTGGTTGTGATTTAAAAAAAGTTGTTTTATAAAAAATACTTTTAGTTGAGGTTGGTTTGAAAAAATAGGTGTTTGGTTAAAACTGTGGTTGAAATTGAGGTTGAAGAAAAAATAATTTTAATATGTTTGGTTAAGAATGCTTTTGAAATTGAGGTTATAAAATAATTTTAAAAAATATATATTAATATTGATGGTTTTTAATTTAAATATTATGGATTTAACTATTGCTATTACATCATGAAATAAATCACACTTTATATATAAAAAAATAACTTTAACAAAAAACTATCTACAATTTCATTACGTACAAAATTCATCCGACAAGAACTACAAAATTAGATAAAATATTATCAAAAATAAAATTAAGATTACATTACGAGTAAATTTAATTCACCTTAAACTAATTTAAAAAAAAAAGTTGTTGTTCACGTTCACGTGAACAGTGCAAGTGAAATTAATTAAGTGTACTGGTTAATAAAAAAAAAACCTGTTCACTGAACAGTGGAGGCATGCCTCCACTGTTTTAAAAAAAAATGTTTAGTGAACAGTGGAGCCATGCTCCACTGTTCACTACAGTAGCATCATTTCACCGCGCAGAAAGCAGGCAGGAGCTGCTTCTCATTTTCTCGCGTTTCAAAAGCTGTAGCACGTGGGACCCATGAATAGTAACTCGCGTTCATGTGTTACCAAACAGCTTGTAGCTTCAAATCGCAGGAAACGTGGACGCCACCACATTTCCAAACGGTTTCTTAATCAAGGGCTTAATCAAAAGTAAAAGTAAGTTAGAAAGTTAATTTGACTAAAATCAGAAGAATTAATTAAGTTCAAGGACTTAATTAAACCTTTGATGTGTTTAATTGACTTATTTAAGAACTTAATTGAAAAAAAAATAAGTTTGAAGGCCTAACTCAGATCAATTCACAAAAATTAGAAGATCAAGGACACAATTAAAACTTGAAAAGGCTAAATTGGTGCAATTAAGAGCTCAAAAGAAATTTGAAGATTAAAGGTTGATTGAGGATCAAATTGAAGAATTTCAAAACCAACAACCATTTTGTAATATAAAGCGTATAAATTTGAGGATACAATTGAAGAAGGCTAAGGGTGAAATTACAACGAATTCAAAAGATTGGGATTGATTGGGGGCTTCATTACAAAGGTTCATGGACAAATTGAAAAATACTATAATTTCACTATTTATTGTTTTTTTCCTATTAAAACAAAAGAAAAAGATGCTCAAAGACCTACCCTTCAGCCTTAATTTATTCTTCTCTCTACACCACCGTATATATTTTATGCCAACTTATATTCAGGTACAAGTATTTCACTCTAAGTTAAAATTACAGCTCTGATTGCTATAAAAAAAACAATTGCACTGTTAATTGTTGTTCTTTACGGACAAAATCACCGATAGATTGAAAAGTTATTGGTCTTATTTGGCGGTTTTCTGAAAAAAATCAATTAATTTAAAATTTTCATTTAAATATTACAGACGGAATCACTGACGGATTGAAAAATTATCGGTAATTGTTGGCGGTTTCTGAAAACTTTTTATGAAATTGAAAACTTAAATTAAATATTATCGATAGAATTACCGATGGAATAATTAAAAAATATTAATATTCAATTATCCATCGGTAAATCCGTCGCTAATGCGTCCCATTAAAAAACTTGAATCCCCTTATTTCACAAGAGATAAACTCATTTATTATTCTTCTTCTTCACTATATGTAAAAAACATCAATATCTATTTCTTTATCATCTTTTCTCTCCTCATCTCCTTCTTTTTTTCTCCATGCTCGGGTATGTCTTCTTCTTCTTTCTTCTTTTATCCTGTTAGTTTTTTTTTAATTAATATGCTTTACCAATTTTCCCCCCCTTAAATTAACTTGCAACTACATTAAGTTAAGATTTTTTTTTCTTTTTTTTTTCATTATTTTTTCACTATATTTGTTTTTTATTTTATTTTTAATTGTTTTTGTTCTTAATAATTGTATAAATATTGTTGTGAGATTTGTTTTTCATATGAGATCAATTTTTAGTTTATTTAGTTATAGGATTTTTAAATTTTTTGCAATTGCAACTTCATTTTTTTCACATGAATTTTTTTAGTTGAATTATTTTTTATTTATTTGTTGCAAATTTGTTTGAGTTGATTTTCTTATTCTTTTTTCCAAGCATTTTGAGTATATATTATAAAGTGTTGATTTATGTTAACTTAATTATTTTATAATTTTATAAAATGAATTTTTTTAAAATGTTTTTAAATAATTACCGACGAAATTACCGATGAAAATTCAATTGGTATATCCATCGGTAAATCCGTTGGTAATAAAAAAATATTATTACCGACGCGTCTGTTCCATTAGTAAATCTGTCAGTAATAATATGTTTTTATTACCAATAAATAAAAAATTACCGATAAAAAATTCATCGACGGAACATTTCCATTAATGATTTTATTGGTAAATTAATTACTAATAAAATATATATTTTATATTAATAAAAAAATTCTATCGATAAAACTTTAAATATTGTATTTCCTTTACTACTCAACATGTAAAAACAGTCGTGTTATTTACCAGTTACATAACATGACAAACTTTGCATCTATCAATGTCCAGAATCTATCCCCAAACATTAATGGTTCAAGATGATCCATCTCATAGGCTCCAAAGCCTATAAAATAGCTCAAAAACCTTAAACCAAGGGAGACGGGGCTGGAACGAAAAAAAAAAAAAAAATTCTCTTTCAGCAGCTGTGCACTCCTCCTCAACATCACCATCAGCCTGTCCCCAGCACCACCGTGACCTCCTTAACCACTCCAGAAGCTTCAAACGTGAGCAGAGTCTTCATTCCAGCAAGCAGCATCTCCTTTCACTAGCTAGCATGCACCAGCCATGACAGCTCCTCCTTCCAGCGGTGTTACCTTCTCTTCACCTCTAGTGGAATCACG
>Ga0325414_1008749_pt1 | contig 10709 bp, 5 predicted proteins | sample PopdelMetagenome_8_FD_206183 | JGI IMG/M metagenome (GOLD analysis project Ga0325414, IMG submission 206183) | Populus deltoides microbial communities from Bellville, Georgia, United States - Leaf-PdKOR-R3 | ecosystem: Host-associated > Plants > Phyllosphere > Phylloplane/Leaf | place: USA...
TTTTTTTTTTCATGTTATCCCGCAGTGTAATGCAAGCATAAAAACTCTAGTTTTGTACTAAAATGGGTTTCACGTGAATGTTATCATGTTGACTTATTTTGAATATCTTAAACAATATTATTGATCATTATTTTTCATGTTTCAAAAAGAAGGGAGGGAAAGGTAAAAGCAAAGCAATTTGAAAGAGAGAAGAGGTGAGCATGATCACCCTAGAAAAAGCGTCATAGTCCTCGGGATTGAAACCACTTTGGACACCCATTAAGTCATAAAAAGCATCTGCCTTTGTCTTGCATGCAAGCTGCGTACCAATTCCGTGCAAACATAAACATCCATGCCACTATTCACGAATCTTTTCCTCCACTTTCCAGCGTCTAAAGGCTAAAGCAATATAGAGCACTCACTACTCATCTCAAATTATATTATACAACAGCTATAACATTAAATCTTGAACGAAGCTGACTCTGTGTGTGTGTGTGTGTGTGTGTGTGTTTAACTTCTACAAGCAAGGAGGAGTAAATTCATTCATGATCATCGCATCCCGCCATTATTAGACTTTAATTTGTAAGATGCATGGCATATATAGCATATATATGTCCAGTTAACTGGCTCAAAATGTAGAAGTATCTTTAGATTTGACAACAATGGTTTTCCAAATGGAAAAACTTAACAATTGAGACTTGAGATTTTCAATCGAAGGTCTCCAGTTCAAACCTTGGAATTGGAACAAGTGAGGTGGGATTTAAAAAGTTGTGAAAGTAGCACTACTTTTTATTGTATAGCTGAAAGTCCATGGAGCTTCCTGTTGAGAGAGAGAGAGGAAAAAAAACCCACGTCAATTATCTTTTTTTTTTTATCCTTTTTGAGAAGATCAATCAATTAAAATGAAAAGATGAGTGATATATATGTTTATATGAACAGAATGTATGCAAGTGTAATTGATGAAGATAGAAGCAATATAAAAAGAGATAACAATTAAGAGAACACAAAATCATACTGAAAAAGAATCATCCATAAATTCTAATTGAAAATTTTATTATTGAATATTTTCTATTCATGTAATGCATGTCTTTTGAAGGTTTTTACAACTTCTTCAATAAATTTAAAAACTAAGTTGAGCAAACTAGAAAATCTACTAAAAGTCCTAAACAAAACATAAAAAGTAATAAAATATTTCTAAACTAAAAAGAAAAAAAATCCTAAATTAACTAGGAAAATATAGCAAAAAATAACTATTGTTTATTATCAGAAGGCCTTCCCGATCTTCAATTGCTGAAAAGAATTGAACTCTATAAAAATCAAAGCTTCTAGAATCTTCTAAAAAAATTTCAGTTTGACTCAACAGATAAATAAAAAATTATATTCAATAATATAAAATTACGTATCGAATAAATCTATTGCCTCTGTGACCTAATAATATCATGTAGAAAAGAAAGAAAATCACGTGAAGGAAGAATTGAATTTCCTTAATAAATAATTTTCTTTCATTCGGTTTATAAATTAAAAATAAATTTATATATATAGACATGATATGTTTTTTTCATATATGATGTTGGCAAAAGGAAATGAATAGAGGGGAAGGAGAGGAATGGTGCTAATTAATCTTAACGAGGAAGTGTATTTTTAAATTATTGAAAAAACACATGTGGTATTTATTTATTCTATATACCAATCATTTGATTATAGGATCCAATTTTTTATCACTTGCAATTGAAGATTAATTTGTATAGAAATTTAACATTAAGAATTTATTTGTAAATCATTTTTGTCTTTTAATTATCTCCATTTCCTTCTTTTCATGAATTATATATAACTTTATAAATTTTGTACTCAAACTTCTAATCATACCCCTTTTAAATTAAGTGAGATAATTAAATATATAATCTAATAACAAATTAATACATAACGATTAATACTTAAGGTTTTCATGACGACGGGGTCACAAGATCATGTTTAAAATAAGAAAAATGTTGACTTAGAGGTCAGGCATGCATGAAGAAACAAACAATTAAATTAGAAAATGTCGGTAAGAGTGACCCTCAGTAGACTAATTAAGGACAGAAAGAAGACTAATTTGCATAAGAATATACTAATATATATATATATATAATATATAGTTAGCAGCATGGAGTAAAAGGACTGACCCATGGCTTCCATGCATTGTGGTTGCTGAATACTATTTTATTGTAGAGATTCTGACGATCAATTACAACAGAAAATAAATAATAAATTATACTATAATTAATGAGAGGAGAAAGACTGGAAAAAAGAATATTCAAAACCCGAGGTAGAACTGTGGAGCACTATTCAGTGTTCATACAAGTTTAGGAAAGCCGTAGAAATATATGTCCGTGAACATTTTCAGTGTTCATACAAGTTTAGGAAAGCCGTAGAAATATATGTCCGTGAACATTTTTTTTTTTCCTTTCTAAGAAGAAGGAAAGGAAAGAGTGGGCCGGTGATATATATATGTATATGTATATGTATATGTATGACGTACATATATATCCATAAAATGCTAACCTTGCCAAGGTGGTGGCAGATTTTGGTTCCTTTGCCCGTATGTTGAAGGGCTAATGTGATCAAACCCAGCTGGTAGATTTAGAAAGTCTTTGTGGGGAAAGGCTTTAAGACCCAAGAAATCTCTTGTCAAGCCGTCATTGCCGCCTCCATGATGACTACCAGATGCAGCATCACTCCTTATAAATCGGGACTCTGTTGACTTGGAGAGAATTTCCTGAAAATTACTACTGTCTCTTTTTGGATTCAACATTCCATTGAAATCCTCGTTGTCAAAAGATGAACCATCAAATCCACTCGCAGAAGACAAAGAACTCATCATATCATGGACTAGAGAAGTCCCTCCTCCATCACTTGCAGCAAGATATTCCATGATACCAGAGGTGACAGTACCAGCTTTATCCTCTAGAGATGCCAGACCATGACCAAACCCACTTCCCATCTCTTCACGTGATGTAAAAAATAGACCAGGATTTGCTGTGGACGTAGCTGACAATGTGGAACCGAAACCAGGGTTTTGATCAGACATGTGACCTTGGTGGGGTCTAAGTATGGCAGCAGTAGCAGGTGACGGAGAAGGCTTGCTCACAGTCACCCCCATTTGTGCTGCTTTTTGCAGCAACGCAGTGGCAGACATGTGAGGGGAAGCTGTTGATGAGGGCTGGAATGGAGGAAGTACAGTAGGGTTAGGGCTAGGGTTTCCATGTTGCAAAAATGACTGGTCTAAATGTGCTGGGAATAACTGCGAGGAGAGATTGATTTGTGGTGGACCTGGACCAGCTTCTCCTATTGGTGGACAAGCTAACCATGGTGGGATGCTATCTGGTCTTGGATTAAAAAGATACTGGTTTTGATCTTGCTCTCTTTTGACTGATAAGGCTTGTAAGTTCATCAGGTGTGAAGCTGAGGAGCCAGGCTGTTGAGAGGAGAGAACCGTCATAGATCTTGCACTCTCTTCTGCTAAAGTATCACAGAAGGCTCTGTGAGTGATGAAACTGTCCCTCCTGTAACCACAAAAAACAAGCAGAAGAAAACAAAAAAAGAATACCATTAAAATGAAGCAAACAGTGGTGAAGTACCACTTCTTCTTCTCTCTCTCTCTCTCTCTCTCTCTCTCTAGCTACTTTTTGTATTTTCGTTCCTTCAACAAGGACAAAATCATAGTAGATCTAACCATTAAAATTTCTCAATCTTAGCACTTTAAAGATAGCAGAATAATTTTACTACTTAATAAAGTCTCTCTCTCTCTCTCTGTCTGTCTGAGCTGAAAACCTTTCGAAATCATAAGGATGAAGTCAAGAACTCGAGATACTTTCTTTATGTTTTTCTTTACTCTATCTCACACAAGGAGGAACATATCAGCATTAAGGATCAGAGCTCCTAAGCTTAGCCATAGATGACTAATTAAAGATTAAAAGAAATGAATCTGTGGGGTGGAAACTGAATTGCATATTGTAGTACTTACCTAGAAAAAAGAGTACCGCAATCACATCTATACTCTCTTGTGCCACAAATTTTAGAGTGAGCTTTCCAGTCTGATTGAACTGCATAACGTTTTGAGCACTTTTCACACTTCCACTTCTTCTCACCATGCTTTCTGCTAAAGTGCTTCTTGATCCCTGTAAGGTCCCCAAGAGCCCTTGATGGGTCATGGTGCACGCATGTAACCTCTGGACACACATACACCTTCTTTCTCACCTCCTTGTTTGTTCTTTGCTTTAGTTTCCATGGCAGGTTATGCCCTCTTCTATGAAGTTGAAGATTCTGATCTCTTTTGAATCCTTTGTTGCAGATCTCACATAGAAATCTGTTTGTCGTTTGTAGACTGTTGGGAGACAAAGCTATCACTTCTGCATCTGGGTCTGATGAAAAATCAAACCAATATCAAGGTACAAACAAAAAACAGTAATGGAGCAGCTGTTAGCTAATTTGATTTGCAAGCAAGATATGATGGTCTTGATTTGAAACCTGGGTTTCCTGGAAGATTTTTCTTCTTCTTTGGTGGTGGTTGATTTGTCGAATCAAAGGAGTGTTGTGGGTGTTTAGCACCGGTTTCAATTCTGCTGCCTGAAGAAGCACTTACTTCACCGGATGCTGAAGTTAAATTGGACATATTCTCATCCATTACCAAGCCTTTCATCATCTTTTCCCTCTATATTAAAGAAATAATCACATGACTTCGTAGGCGATGACACAAGCTACAAGATATGCATTCATGAGCCACAGATCAACCTTTTTTTTATATGTGTGACAAAATGTCCTAGGATCTGAGTGGGAACCCTAATTTAGTAAGGCTAACAAAAGTGGAAAGCAATAAGACCTCTTAAATTTCTGTGATTTCAGTATGTATGTATGTAACAAATATCCTTTCATTCTCTCTGCAGCTTACTTATTGATGATATCACTTCTCTTTCCATAATAACCTTGAGAATTAAGAGGCATAAGAAGAAAGAAAAGAAGTACAGTACTAAAGAACAAGAAATGGACAAGAAAGAAATAAAATTAGTTCCTAGGTGGAAAAGCACCAAACTCCTTTAAGACTTGAACTAGCCTTTGCTTCCTAACACCAAGAGGATTAAACAAAACCAACACGAAGCATCTGTAAATCAATTGAATCTAAAGTACCATAGATACATGAAGAAATGAGATGAAAACATGGCTGTGTGTATTTGTGAAGAGAGAAAGAGAGAGGGAGAGAGAGAGATGAGGATGAGAAAGGATTCCTTTGAAGCCCTCCACACAACCAAAACCCAAACCCAAACCAGCAGGCTTGTTTCTGACGTGCACTCTCTGTCTTTTCCTTTGTTCTCTTTCAAGTCTTAGCTAGAAAATATATAATATATTCTTTTTTTTCTAATAATTGTATCGGCAAATAATATTTCCCTGTACGCTATAAAGTTTAAACTTTAAAACCTTGGATTACTCAATGCCACCTTTTCCATCCATAAAAAGTACAGCAGATATAAAGCAATCCATGTAAAAGGAGAGGCTTAAAAAGAGTTTAATCACCAAACACCCCAATATCCTTGCTTGATAGAGATAGAGAGATATCATAAGAAGTTTGATAATTACAGGCTTTTTAACATACGGTAGGTAAAAGAGTTAAAAAGCTAAAACTCTTTCCCTCTCTTTCTCTGTGCACTTACACCAGCTAGAGCATCATTAGCTCTGTGATTGAGTTCCAGCAGACATGCTCGCGGGGAATAGATATATACTATCAACCCTGTTTTTACACTGGTAATTAAATATACTCCTGTGCTGTGCTGTGCTGTGCTGTTCTCCTGCTAGTATTCTATTACTATATGGTTTTTATTATTCTTAAAGAACAATCAATAATTTGATTATGATAAAGCTTCTGTCTCTTTGCGGGTTTTGAAATTGAAAGGTAGAAAGGAAATACGGGGTCGGTCCCCATTGATGCAACCTCTTGCCCCATGACTATTTTATTGAGAGAGAGAGAGGGCCGGGGAGGGATAATGGACTTGCTTGGCAAGGTGGGTCAGCATTTGTGCAGATGAGGAAAAGAGGATGTCGGTCTGGAAAATACACATAATAATGAACAATTTTGATTTCTTATTTTATCTTGTCTGATAATTCTACAAAAGCCCTCATGAATGCATGTCAAGAACTCAGATTTTCTTTTTCCAGCATGAAAAATTTATGCAAGCTTGCACAGTATTAATTGTATGTCATATCCTCGCCCAACATTTGATGCTCTGAAATGCACATATGAGGACCATTGCACTTACTGCACACGTCCTCTCAAAATATTGCGAGAAATGGACTGTTGCGGTTGTCGAGTATTCTTGTCATATACTCTCTTCTTTTTTTAAAAAAATAAAATAAAATGGTAAGGGCCCTATAATCTCTAAAATAGAAAACTAAATTAATATATAAACAGCATGGTGGAAAGCTATTTCCCAATAATTTAAGATCTTGATCCAGCAAAAGAGCATTTAATCGCCTAGAGAGGAGGAGGATTGATCATATGGTGAGGAACACCAGCAATAACTCTATTTTAAAATTTACCATCTAGTCAGCACAACACCAACGTTGTGGGATTAAACTTTTTTTTTCAACTAAAAAAATGGGAATTGTTAATTTTCTTTAGCTTTAAAAAAGTATTTAATTTAAAACTAAAAAGTTGATTTATATATATATATATATGTGTGTGTGTGTGTGTGTATTCAATAAATAATAACAAATATGTTGATTTCAATCAAAGATTGAGTCAATAAATTAAGATAAAAATACATATTAAGCTATTGATCTCATATTATAAGGAACTCCTTAATTATTTTTTTATTTAATTATACAACAATAAAATTATTTTTGGTTAGAAAATAACTAATTTAAACTCCATTGAGAAACAATTCTATTATAATTCATCCTTTTCTTATTAAACTCCATTGAAAATTTCTTAGTTTGATAAAAAAAAGCAAAAAGAACTAGAATAAAAATACCAAGATCATTCGTTTTGGTTGTCATGACCAATAATTTTCCCTCTTATTTATCGTTTTTCAGTGAGATTCTCCTCTTCCCTCTTAATCCATGGATCAAAAAATGAACAAAAAAATTTTTGGACTTAAATGACCTTTTATGTAAATTTCAAATTGGCCATATGGTTTCCCTGTTTGTTCCATTTCAATTCCCTTTCTTTGAATTTTATTTTCTATTGCAAATCTCACCAATAACTCATTAATTAAATTAGCAATAGAAGGATTCAATAAAAAAAATCAAATAAAATGAATTTGATTTTGCAAAATCAAACATTAACTGAGCATCGAATTTGTTTCCCTAACACCGCGAGGACTGCATACAAAGCTAACCAAAATAAATTACCACGCCTAACCTTGTATCAATCTGATGTAAAAGGATTAAATTGAAAAACAAAATTCAAGTGACCAAAACAATCAAATGATAAAAAAATAACATGGAAAGAATCAGTAAAAAAAATCAACAGAATTAAATTTAATTTTGTCAAATCTAGCATCAACCGAGATCATATTTGTTTCTCGATATACCGCGAGGATCGCATACCAAACCAATTGAAATAAATCACCAAGGTTAACCTTGCATTATCATAATATAAAAGGATCAAGTTGAAGAAAAAAAAGTTAAGTGACAAAAAAAATTGACAAAAAAATTTGGAATGATCCAATTGGAAAAAAAAATAACAAAATTGACTTTGGTTTTGCCAAATGCATCAATTGAGTGTTGGGTTTATTTTTCAACACCACGGGGATTCCATACCAAGCTAATCAAAATAAATCACTAAGCAAACCCTATGTAAAGAATATAATCAGAACTCAAAACCTGATACATATTGATTGAAACCTTTTTTAGATATTGAGTCAGTGATATATTGGACAATATATTTTTTCTATAAATATTAAGACGATGACATATTTGATAGATCTAGGCCAATCCTAGCTAACTTGTAAAATTCATGACCTATATTGTAAAACGATGATAACCCCATATAAATCAAATAAAAAAAATTATAAAATCCGATTTCGAATCAATCCAATATAGAATGATGAAAATGAGAAAAAAGAAAAAGAACCAAAGTAAATCGAGTTAACATGGGCAAACATGTTAGACTCGCAATATAGATTATGAGAACCAGATAAACTCATGGAAAACAAACTGAAAAATAACTACCATGCCCAATTCCCAAACAAACATAAAATTAAAGGACAAAATTAAAAAAAAAATCAAACTAAGAAAATAACAAAAAAACAACTCAATTCAACCCGGGTTAACCTACAAAGCATATGACCCGATTCATAAGACCGAGATAAACTTATAAAAAGTAAAATGAAAAAATTACGAAACTCAATTCCAAATTAACCAAATATTCAATTATAAAATTGATTAAAAAAAAAGGACCATGATAAGAAACGACCCAAGCTAATATGGGTTAATTTTCCAAACACGCGACTTAGGTCATGAAGCTAATATATCCCCACACAAATCAAATTGAAAAAAAATTACCAAACCCAATCCCAGATAGCAAAACATTGAAGGATAAAATTACAAAAATAACCCAACAAATTACAAAACTTAATTCCAAATCAACTTAATGCTGATTAAAGAAATTAAGAAAAAAAATTAAATTTAGAACAAAGGACCTAAAAGGAGTGACTCAAGTTAACCCGAGTAAACCTCTTAAACTGACAATTTAGGTTTTGAGAACATGATAAACCTATAGAAAGAAAAATGAAATGAACTATGAAGCCCAGTTTCTAAATCAACAAAATATTGAAAGGTGGAAATGAAAAAATAAATAAAAAATAACAAAAAAAGAACTCTAGTTAACCATGATTAACCTACAAAACTTGTAACCTAAATTGTGAGATCGAGATAACTTTATAAAAAATAAATAAAAAAATTATGAAACTCAATTCCTAACTAAAATGCTTGATTAATAAAGTATATTTCTTCCTCCCTCCACACGCGCGCGCGCACGTATATAATGTAAATAATAGTCCAAGAACGGCATTGCTCGGTGTCTTGAGCATAGGTGCCCCTCGTGACCTCGTCCCCACAAACGAAATATACAGTTTTAGAGATACACTGTTGACATGTTTGTGCCATGTTCTCCCAAAAGCTTTTGTCTTCCTTCTCAGCACATACAGTCCTTCACACTGCAAAATTAAAGGATCGATATCTTCAAAAAGTATAGTTTGATTGGCTTTCATTTTGTCATCTTCAGCTTTTGCATTGTTTATTGCAATACTCCATCATTCTTTAAGAATATGTTTGCTCGCTCCACCATGTATCATTTATGCTCTCACCTCAACATTCCCTTTTTGCTAGCTTTTACCATCTTGAAAGCAGCTTCATATATAATGTTCTTGGACACAGCACTGTCCTGATCCTTGTTCCTCGTTATTTGATTTCGAGAGCAGTACATATATATTTACATGCGGGCCGGGGAGGAATTAATTCTGATTAACGCAAGCTCTTTTCAAGGAATATTTATAGAGTTGCCAGTACATCTACAACTATACGATATATACGTCTTATTTTGGTTTTATATGGGGAAAAAAAGCCATACCAACCGACCCTTCTATTCAATCTTGGTCCATACCAACCCTTTTACTCTATCTTGACATTGACATTGACATTGACGTCGTGCAAGTATGTGCATGTGATTGTATGATAATTAAAGAAGGTTGTTAAGCTTATAATTATAGCCATTAGTCTTTGCCTGCTATTGAGTTCCTATTGAATTAGTGCGTGGAGTTTCCTAGATTAAGTTTTTTTGTGGGAGGGAGGATTTCATGCTGAGTAATTAAGGATCAGCTGGCTTTTACATGAAGGGTGGTGCTGGTCTGTTTCTTCTATCGATCCTTTACTGTTTATTTCTTTTTTCTTAAGCTTTTAACTCCATCTTTCTTCCCTTCCTGGCCTTTTAAACAAACACCAACTTGAAGTTTCTGAGCGAGTTGATTTTTGGTTGGTTTGATCTGTTTTAATTTCATGAAATATAAATTCTTCATGAAATATAAATTCTATATATATATATATATATATATATATATATCCAGATTCAGCATGCATGAAATGCTATTTACGAGGCTATGCCATCTCTTTTTAATTTATGTGCTCTTTTTCTCCTAAGAAAATAAAAAAAAGGAAACGTTATCAGGTGTCTGTTTTATGATCAAATTAACGCACTCATTTATATAAAAACAAAAAACATTGGCATGTGTTTGGGAGTGCTTCTACTTTTGTTTTTGAGTATTTTTTACTTTAAAAAAAATATTAAATTAATATTTTTTTAAAATATTTTTTAATGTTTTTGATATATTAATATAAAAAATAATGATATTAAATATTACATTTCAATGACTTCAAATTTTTAACTAAAAAAATAAATTATGTCGTACAATAAACTCAAATAGATGTTGGTAATTTTTAGCTAGATTTGAAACTCGATACAAGTTTTTAATTTTATAATATTATTTTTAATATATTTATGCATTATAAAAAATATACTAATTTAAGTATAAATAAAAACTATTATTTAAAAAACATATATAAAAGTTCTGTTATGGTTTATATATATATATATATATATATATATATATATATATATATGAATGAATGAAAAGAAAAAAGAAATTATCATTAAACATGTTTTATCTCAAAGAAAAAGAAAAAGGAAAAGTAATCTATACGAA